>JAEEGL014694686.1_pt1 | contig 10069 bp, 10 predicted proteins | sample 9134231 | NCBI WGS metagenome assembly JAEEGL01 (sample SAMN16246548, study PRJNA631951) | gut metagenome | biome: gut microbiome; feature: rumen; material: fiber-attached | host: Bos | place: Iran: Karaj | collected 2018-10 | reverse complement strand
AGAAAAAGAATTATCGCAAGACGGTCATGGGCGTTCTGCGTAGCAGCTTTCTCATTGATCAGCACGGCGTGATAGAGAGGCTGTTTTTTGGCGAGAACGCCCCTCAACACCCACAGCAGATGCTGGAAGCGCTTACATAGGTTTCCCCCTGGCGTGGACCTTACCTAAGTAGTTCACCATCTGCATGCCTTGCGCAACGGGGCTATGGCATTTTGCAGGCCAGCCAAGGAAAATTCCGCAGTATACGCCGTTTCGTTTTCAGGGATAATCTGGAGCAGCAGTTTATTGTGCCTGATCAACGACTTTATGAAGTCGATTGCTGCAGGGCGGAAGCATGCCTTTTGGTCTGAAGATATTTCCCATTCCTTGGAAGACGGCTTCTGAGCGTCCAGCCGTTCTGTGACCAGCACGTCCCGCCGGCCAAGCGGCATGTCCCAGATGACATAGATATGCGTTTTGTTTTCGGAGCACCGGATGCACAGGCTTGGCCTGTGAATCTGTCCGGAGCCGTCGATCAGCGGTTCCTTGGCGTCCATGGACATGAAAACATTTGGGCTATCATCGAGCTTTGACGTATATTGAGAGACAAACCACGACGCCTCCTTTTCTTGCAGGGCCGCTTCCTTTTCGCGCTTTGCGAGGGCATCATAGCATTCGAGGCGCCGGCTGTCGTCTTCAATAGTAGCGCATGCTGCAAGATCGGAAGATAGTCCTACGGAAAACGCAGGCAGGGGAATGGCAAGCATGGACAAGAGAACCAGGAATATCGTGCGCATCGCATCGCTCCTTTGCATTTCAGAAAGCATATTATGAGTGATTCCCGCAGAGGGCAACCCTGCATCTGCAGTACAGGCATGGATGCACAGAAAGGATGGAATCGCGCTCGAGTATTCCATCGGAAGGCGGCATAGGCGTACGCAGGGGCTCCGTGGGATATGGAAGGTCGCGACGATTTTGCTGTGTTCAAGTGATAGGACGTATCAATTATGCAGCCTGCTTGGCAGCAGGAGCCCCATGCAATGCGCCTTGTTCCGGATTGCCTTTGAGGAAATGCGCTTTTGTGTTCATGCAGCAGTTACCCTTAGATAGTTTATCCCCTGGCGACCTGCGCTTCTGCACTATGCCTTCGGGGCGGAGGGTTAGGAGCATGTTTCACCATGATCCGGCACACGATCAAGCTCTCTGGATCTGTGCTGGTCATCATGCCTCAGCATACGGATCCTTTTTTGCGCCCTCTGTTTTGGCCAGGCAGTTTTTTTTTTGGGCAGCAGAGCAGCGTGACCGAGGCTAAAGTTCTTTCATGTAATATATTCTTCTGTATCCCTTTTCAGAAATGCGGTGGCTCACCTTAAAACCTAGATGGGGATACAGCTTCTGATTTTCTGTCATCGCCTGGTTCGTGTAAAGGATGATTTTCGAGCAACTGCGCTTTCTGCCCTCGTTCTCTGCATATTCTATAAGCATGCGCCCATAGCCCTGCCCCTGGGATTCCGGACGGACGGCGACATTGTCCAGCATGAGGGTGTGGTCATCGACGGGCAGCAACACTATGAAACCATGCACCTGTCCGCCGGCTTCAAGGACTGAAAGATGGTGCTGTTCAATGTGTGCGCTATAGTCATCAAGCATGGGAAACGGTTTCCTGTCCATCCTTTCCTGGTAGATTACATAGGCGGACTGTGCAATGGCATTGATTTGCGGCAGGTCTGCCGCGCACCCTTGGCGAATATCCACGTTGCTGCCTTGCGGCATAAAACCTCCTTGCCTCTGCGGAGGATGGAAAAAAAAGCCCCCATGCGTTAATGGGGCCTTTCTCGTCATTCAGCAGTTTTAGTATTTTGTGGGCGGCGTTCCCAAAGCCTCATTTCATTCATTTTTTCCCTGCGGCTTTTGGCGAGGTCTTTGCATGTAAGAGGCATGTTTTTGGGTAATTTGAACTTTGTGCGGTATTGCGCCGGAGTCAGCCCGTGCGTGGCCAGATGCTTTTTGTTTATAACCTTGCTTTTCCTGCCGCAGCAGAGGCAGATGATGCTTTTATCCGTTATGGATTTTTTGGAAACCCTGGGGTCAATTTCATCTTCAGCGCTATCTGTTGCCGTGGCACATGGCTGCTGCATGGTGTCCATTTTGCGTAAACTGGCGGCGAGGGAAGCTATCATGCTGACCATTTCATCTTCAGTTATAACGCGTACGCCAGCCTGTGCAGTAACAAGCTTTTGTGCGGCAACAATATATTCGTCCATGAAAACCTCCGTAATCAAATTTTTAATTTTTTATAGCCTTGAGAAAAAAGTGTCAATATTTTTCTCTGCAATATTTTATTACCAATGCGATATTATACCTTGAGTTACAGAGAATTTCTATAGAATCCTTTGCATGGAAGGAGATATTGCGGAATAGAAAAGGCACAGAATGTTTTTTTTGAATTATTAGGATGTCGTAGTATCGATATAAGAATGATCGGCGGATAAAAGTATTGATGAAAGGAGACCACAAAGAATAGACATAATGCAAAGAAACGAAAACGGCCCTGCCATAAGGCAGGGCCGTTTTCGTCGTTATTCGAAGGCGTACCGTAAAACAGGGGTGCGCGCGGCCTTGACCTCATCCGGTCTCCCTATGGGACAGCGGTGAGGTGCTTCGTGCAGGAACTGGGGGTCAGTCTTCGCCTTCTGGAGTATCTCCAGGAAAACGTCGACAGCTGCATCAAGCGTTTCCTTGCTCTCGGTCTCCGTAGGTTCGACCATGAGTGCTTCATGCACAATGAGAGGGAAGTACATCGTCGGCGGATGGATGCCATAATCCAGCAGGGATTTTGCAACGTCCATGGCGGAGACGCCGGTGTCTTTCTTCAACTGCTCCAGGGTCATGACAAATTCATGCATGCAGGGGCTGTCATATGCCATCTTGTATGCAGCGCTAAGCTTCTTCATCATGTAGCGGGCGTTGAGCACGGCACCGGCCGACGCTTCGGGAATACCTTCCTGTCCAAGAGTCATGATATAGGTCAGCGCGCGGACGACGACAAGGAAGTTTCCGTAGAACGAGCGTACTTTTCCGAGGCTTTTAGGCGGGTCGACGAATGTAAACCTTCCGTCTTGTGCGACCACACGCGGGGAGGGAAGGAATTCTTCCAGAAATTGCTTGCAACCGACGGGACCGCTTCCTGGACCTCCGCCGCCGTGCGGCGTCGCGAACGTCTTATGGAGATTGACATGAACGCAGTCGAAGCCCATGTCACCGGGCCGTGCATGGCCCATAACGGCATTGAGGTTTGCGCCATCGTAGTAGCACAGCCCGCCGGCATCATGAACGATCTTCGTGATCTCGAGGATGTTTTTGTCGAAGAGGCCGACGGTATTCGGATTTGTAAGCATGAGGCCGGCTGTGTCATTGCCTACGGCTTTGCGGAGCGCATCCAGATCGACGCCTCCCTCCGCGTTTGAAGGAATGGATACGACAGTGAACCCGGCCATGACCGCCGAAGCGGGATTTGTCCCGTGTGCGGAATCAGGAACGATAATTTTAGTACGTGCCGCATCGCCGCGCATCTGATGGTAGCATCTGATGAGGAGCAGGCCGGTGTATTCGCCATGTGCTCCGGCAGCAGGCTGCATGGTCATGGCATCCATTCCGGTGATGGCACACAGCAACCGTTCCGTTTTGAAAAGGACTTCAAGGCATCCCTGAATGCTATCAGCGGGCTGGAGGGGATGGATTCCTGTGAAGCCAGGCAGGGAAGCCGAGGCTTCGTCGATCCTCGGGTTGTACTTCATGGTGCAGGAGCCCAGAGGATAGAACCCGTCGTTGACGCCGTGCGTTTGCTTCGCCAGTTCAGTGTAATGACGCCCCAGGTCCACTTCAGATATTTCAGGAAGCCGGGGCTTGGTGGCCCGAAGCAGGGAAGGGGCCGGTGCAGGAAGGTCTTTGTCAGGAGCGGGGATCAGCGATGCTCCTCTGCCATGGCGGCTCCGTTCAAAAAGGAGTTTCATGATTAGCATACCTCCCTGGCTATGGAGATCAGATTATCAATATCAGTGCGGCTGTTCATCTCTGTGCAGCACCAGAGTATGTTCCCGTCGACAGGAAGCCCCGAGAGAATACCCGCGCCTGCCAGGTGTTCAGCAAGCTTTTCCGCCCCGCAGGGGCAGTTCGTCAGGAACTCATGGAAGAACTCTCCTTGGTGAACACGCGAGAAGCCTATCTTGGCCAGTTCCTCGGCGAGGTAATGCGCGTTTGCGTAGCAGTTCCTTGCGGCGAGCGAGAGCCCTTCCGCTCCCATCGCTGCGAGGTACACGGAGACTGTCATAGCGCACAAGGCTTCGTTCGAGCAGATGTTCGAGGAGGCTTTTTCCCTGCGGATATGCTGCTCTCTGGCCTGCAGCGTCAGCACAAAGCACCGGCGCCCCTGGGCGTCTTCCGTCTGTCCCACAATGCGGCCAGGCAGGCGACGCATCATCTCCTTTCTGCACGCGAGGAAGCCGATGTATGGACCACCAAAGGCCATGGGCATTCCCAGAGGCTGCCCTTCGCCAACGGCAATGTCGGCCCCCAGTTCACCAGGGGACTTCAGCAAGCCGAGGGAAATGGGATTTGCGTTCATGACCAGCTTCGCGCCTTGTGCATGCGCTGCCTCTGCCAGCTCAGCCACAGGCTCGATCAGCCCCCAATAGTTTGGGCTCTGCACGAACACGCTTGCGGCAGTTCCCGTTTCCAGCGCTTCCGTTATGGCCATGATGTCTGCCAGACCGTTGGAAGACGGAATCTCCACAACCTGCACAGAGCGGCTTTCGCAATATGTCTTGATGACCTTGCGGACCTGCGGGTCAACGCTGTCTGGAAGGAGCACACCGCTGCGCTTGCGCTCTTCGCACATTAAAACTGCCTCGGCCGAGGCGGAAGCGCCGTCGTACATGGATGCGTTGGAAACGTCCATGCCGGTCAGCTCGCAAATCTGCGTCTGATATTCAAAGATCGACTGGAGCACACCTTGGCTGATCTCTGCCTGATAGGGTGTGTATGCGGTGAGGAACTCTTCTTTCGAAGTGACCGTCTTTACGATGGCGGGGATATAGTGCCAGTAGGAGCCCGCACCGCGGAAGATGCTGGAAAAGCGCGTATTCTTTGCAGCAAGCTCTTCCATGGATCGGCATACTTCAAGCTCGCTCATGCCTTGGGGAATGTCCAGCGTCTCTGTGCGAACATTAGCAGGTATATGCCCGAACAGGTCGGAAGGCTCCCTGAGGCCAAGCTCGGCGAGCATGGATTTGCGTTCATCCGATGTGCAAGGGATGTAGCTGCCCATTTCAGGCTCCTTCCTTACTGCACACAGCTTCGTAACCCTTGCTGTCAAGCAGTGCGCCGAATTCTGTCACGTCTTTAACCTTGATCAGCCAGTTTTCATAGGGCGAAGCGTTGATCAGTCCTGGTTCGTCGACCAGAGCAGCATTGACTTCGGCAACGACGCCGGAGATGGGGCTGTAGACCTCGGAAACGGCCTTGACGGATTCCACATTGGCGAAGGAGGCGCCGACTGTGACGGGATCGCCGACTTCTGGAAGCTCTGCGAAAACGATGTCTCCGAGCTCGCTTTGGGCAAAATCGGTGAGCCCGACGATCCAAGTGCCGTTTTCTTCTTTAATCCATTCATGCGTTTCAGAATACTTAAGCTCGGAAGGGATATTGGCCATGTTGTTTTCCTCTCTTCTGTTTCGGTTATGAACGTTTATAGAATGGCATAGCTACGATTTCTGCGGCGATGCGCTTGCCGCGTATTTCCACATCGACTTGGGTGCCGACTGCACTGTGGGCGACATCGACCATGGCCATGGCGATGGCCTTGCCTAGCAGAGGCGCGTGCGTTCCAGACGTCGTCATGCCTATCTGCTCGTCACCGCAGAATACAGGCTGGTGCTCCCGTGCGATGCCCCTGCCGCTCATGGCGATGCCTACGCGAATTCTCTGGGGAGTTCCGAGGCGGAGAAGGGCGTCTTTGCCAATGAATTCCGGTTTGTCCAGCTTGACAGCAAATTGCAAGCCGCATTCCAGCGGCGTGATCGTTTCAGAAAGCTCGTGGCCATACAGGGGCATGGACGCTTCAAGCCGGAGCGTGTCGCGCGCGCCGAGTCCGCAGGGAATGAGCCCGAATTCTTTCCCGGCATCCCGCAGGGTGCGCCATAATGCTTCGGCGTTGACCGCTTTGGTGTAGATTTCGTAGCCAAGTTCGCCGGTGTAGCCTGTGCGCGAGATCATGCATTCCATTCCGCTGATGGTGACACGGCGTATGGCTGAATAATACTTTTTGGGTATCGAACCGTCGGGAAGCAGCTTCGCCATAATGGCCGGGGCGTTTGGTCCCTGGAGGGCCAGCTCTGCAACGGTATCGGAAATATCCTCGGCGTTTGTCCCGGGAAGGAGGTTGGCGCTCATGTGCTTCCAGTCCTTTTCCCTGTTGGCGGCGTTGACGACTGCAAGGTAGCTTTCCTCGCCGAACTTGTAGATGACCAGGTCATCTACGGTGCCGCCGTCTTCATAGCACATGGCGCTGTAGCGGACACGCCCTGTTTCCATGACCGTGAAGTCGTTTGTCAGCAGATGGTTGAGTGTCGCCAGGGCTCCCGGCCCGGAGAAAACGAATTCTCCCATGTGGGAGACGTCGAAAAGGCCCGCAGCTGTGCGGACTGCCATATGTTCCTTGATGACGCCCGTACCGTACTGGACAGGGAGTAGATAGCCGCCAAAGGGCACGATCTTGCCGCCTTCCGCAACATGCACATCGTAAAGTGGTGTTTTTCTATCCATGGATACTCCTTACTGGTTGATTTTGTCTATCAGCGCAGGACAGTTATTTCAAGCCTTATTTTTCCGCGCGCGGTTTCCCTGCCTTGGACGGAAGAACAAGCAGGGAAGGCAAAAAAAAGCAGCCTGCATCGCAGGCTGCTGCCGAAAAAGGGACGAGGCGTCACTGGGCTTTGATGCCTAGGTACCGGTAACCTGCGGCTGTGACCGCCTGCTTTAGCACGTCGTCAGGGACGTCGGCGGTCAATTCAAGGACGGCGCATTTTTCGTCATGGCTGGGAGATGCACTGGCGACTCCGCTGATGCTTTCAAAGGCTTTTTTCATATGGGCCTCGCAGTGCTGGCACATCATGCCGTCAATTAACACGGTCTTTTGCATTGCATTTCTCCGTGGCGCGGCAGGCAATAGCTTTTTCATATTCCCTGTGAGACGCGCGATAACGTTATCCATCTGAAGAAGCGATAGATTCTGTTACAGTTTGAAACGTGACAAACCTGGATGCCGGGGGCATATACGACTTACGGAACATCCTCCAAACAAGTTCCTTCTCTCCTCCCTCACAGCCCGCGGGATGCTCCTGCCGCGGGCTGTTCGCTTTCCGTCTATGACGGCTTGCAGTGGTCCAGCATGCGCACAAGGGTTTCGCGTGCCGGAGCTTTTAGCGATTCGTCCACGGTGACAAGGTGATTTCCATCAGCTATTCCTTCAAGCGTTGCTAGAAGTTTTGGGAGGGTGATTTTTTCCATGTTCAAGCATGTCGCCTTGACGAGCGGCACGATATCCAGCGTGCCTTTATAACGCTTCGCGAGCCGGTTGACGAGGTGGTACTCTGTACCGATGCAAAGGGTCTTTTCCTTACTGGCGCGTGCCGCCTTTTCTGCTTCCTTAATGAGAAATGCCGTTGATCCGGCGCCATCGACCTGCCCGACAATCTCAGGCGGGCATTCCGGGTGAACAAGCACGCGGCAGCCGGGATGCTGCCGGCGGAATTCCGCAACATGGCTTGGGAGCATGTCAATTGCATGGGTGGGACAGAATCCGGGCCAAAGCAATATGCGCGCAGCCCTAGCAAGGGGGGTATCCAAGGTCGATCCTGCAATGTCTATGACGTATTGCTGTGATGCAGGTATTCCCAGATGATTTGCCGTGTTCATGCCTAAATTCTGGTCAGGGAGGAACAGGACTGTATCTGCGCGGGAAAGCGCCCATTCCATCATTTTAGCGGCATTGGACGATGTGCATACCGCACCGCCAAAGCGTCCGACCACAGCCTTGACGGCGAGGGAAGAATTGACATAGGCCAGCGGAACGACATTGCGGCCCGAATCTCGGAGAATGGAAAGCACGTGCTCCACGTCCCTGTGCCTTGCCATATTCGCCATGCGGCATCCAGCCTTATGGTCGGGAAGGTAGACGTTCTGCCCCAGGCGGGCAAGGAGGCAGGCAGATTCCGCCATGAAGAAGACCCCGCAAAACACAATATGCCTTGCGTTGATCGAGGGGATACGCTGTGCTAGCTCCAGGGAATCCCCCGAAAAATCCACGTGGCCGACAATGCTGTCGGTCTGGTAGTGATGCGCCAAGATGACTAGGTCGTTTCCGTAGGCCTTGCGGATTTTCTCGATTTTGGCAGCAATACCTTTTTTCCCGAGAAGTTTTTTCTCCATGATGTCCCTCCTGCGCCTTGAGCGCGGCAGTGCGGATAATCCGTACTGGCGACATTAATTGCTGAAACTTGTTTCGTCAATCGTGTCGTATTCCCAAGATTATCGATGCTTGACGCATGAACTGCTGGAGTTACAATGCATCGCATAACGCAACAAATAACCATCGCGGAACGTATGACAACTCCACTGATAACCGTCTACCATGGTGATAATCTCCCCATTATGCGTGGCATGCCGGCGCAAAGTGTGGATCTCATCTATATCGATCCTCCGTTTAATACAGGAAAGCAGCGGAATCTCACCAGGCTCAGGACGGTGCAGGACGACGAAGGGGACAGGGTGGGGTTCAAGAGCAGGCGCTATAAAACTATTGCGATGGGAAGCGTGGCATACAGTGACAGCTTTAGCGACTATGAGGGATTCCTTCTCCCTAGGATGGAAGAGGCGAAACGCCTGCTCAAGCCTCATGGATCCCTGTTTTTCCATATTGACTATCGCGAGGTTCACTACTGCAAGGTTATGCTGGATGGAATTTTCGGGCGAACCTCGTTTATCAACGAAATCATCTGGTCATACGACTATGGCGCGCGTTCCAAATCACGCTGGTCACCCAAGCATGACAATATCTTATGGTATGCCAAGGATCCAAAGACGTATACGTTTAATTACGACGATATCGACCGCATCCCCTACATGGCGCCAGAATTAGTAGGGCCAGAAAAAGCAGCTAGGGGTAAGACCCCGACAGATGTTTGGTGGCATACTATTGTAAGCCCGAACGGCAAAGAAAAGACAGGATACCCGACACAAAAGCCTTTGGGCATAATCAATCGGATCGTTAAAGTGCATTCCGCACCAGGGGATACCGTGTTGGATTTTTTCGCTGGCAGCGGAACCGTCGGTGAAGCCGCGTTCAAGCTGGGGCGCAACAGCATACTGATAGATCAGAACAGCGAGGCTATCGAGGTCATGCGCGGACGGTTTTGCTCGTTCAATGTGCGTTGGCCTGACAGACAATGACAGGAACACGGCGCCTGCAGGACTGAAGGGTGAAGCAGGCGTTGTCCTACTGAATGCGTCCACCGCCGCTAACTTTTTTCCAGAACTCACGGGCAAACGTACGGATGGCTGCCGGGGCGGCTCGCACGGCAGAATCCGGCATACCATCACCGCCTTCCGGCTCCATGCCTGGGAAATTAATATGCGTAGTTCCCCTTATGGCATGCTTGCGGGTATCTTCGTACATAATGACTTTGAGCGTATTGGGAGAAACATCGCCCTTGCACCAAAGCTCGTATGCCATCCATACTTCCGATATCCCGTCACCATCAACGTCTGTCACGGTGAGGCTTTCTGTCTGATGGCTTGCTCCAATGCTGGTATAGTCCGGGCAGTCGAGCACACGGTCGGTGACGACCCACTTTTTTTGGTATCCCTGAGGGCTCCTGAGGAATCTGTAAGCGTGCAGATACTTGCTGCAGAGGTGAGCTTCCTCCTGCCCTGGGATTGCTTTTGACTCGACATCCGTTTCTGTCAGGATGATGAGATTCTGTCCCATGCTGTCATTGTAGGAAGCTATCCTCTGCGGCTGCCCTTCGACAGT
>JAEEGL013622547.1_pt1 | contig 10069 bp, 12 predicted proteins | sample 9134231 | NCBI WGS metagenome assembly JAEEGL01 (sample SAMN16246548, study PRJNA631951) | gut metagenome | biome: gut microbiome; feature: rumen; material: fiber-attached | host: Bos | place: Iran: Karaj | collected 2018-10 | reverse complement strand
GTCTCATAGTTCCAGTCCGCTTCATTTAACGAATCGCCGTCAAATTCATCCGCCCAGACCAGGTGATATCCCTCAGGGATCTCCATGTCCGGTGCCGGTGTCGGCGCTGCTTCTTCCGTCTCCTCTGCCGGTGCCGCTTCTTCTGCAGCCTCCGTCTGTGCTTCCGCTGTTGCTGCTTCCTGCGGCAGTGTGCATGCCGTAAGCGAAACCGTAAGAAGCGCAGCCAGCCATAAACCTGTCTTTCTCATCCTGATATCCTTTCCCCGAAATTACAAAAAATCAAAATATATCCTACCACAAAAAGCGGGCATTATCAATGAAAATCACGCATTGACAATACCCGTTTCTCTCATTTTATATGCCGGATGTGCAAAGAGATGTCTTATGAGCCCTTCTTTACCGAAAAGCCGAATTTCCCGAGATTCTCCCCCAGGGCATAATATTCTCCGTGGGAATATGCGATCAGACCGCAATTTTCAAGGGCAAATCTTCCGTTCTCATCAAGGTATTCTTCATCAACCGTTACGCCGATGACCTTGGCAAGAAACATGTCGTGAGACCCGAGCTGCTCAGATTTTACAACCTTGCAGTAAATATTGACGGGGCTCTCCATGATCGCCGGTGTATCCATGAATTCGGACACATAAGTGTTCAGCTTCATTTCCCTGAATTTATCGTAATCTCTTCCGGATCTGACACCGCACCAGTCGCAGGCGCGCACCAAAGGTTCCGTCACGAGATTGATCACGAACTCCTTACTTTCCGTAATCAGATCATGTGAGTAACGCTCGGGGCGGACCGAGATCGATACCATTGCCGGATCCGAACAGATCGTGCCTGCCCATGCGACGGTAATGATATTGGCCTTTCCTTCCCTGCCCTTGCAGCTTACCATGACTGCGGGTACGGGATAGAGCATATTTCCTGCCTGCCATGACTGTTTTCCCATTGTATGTTCCTCCGCTTGCTTCTAATATGACCGGATGACCTGCCATGCCTGCAGTAAACGTTCCACGGACCATGCCGCGTTGGCAGGGCTCGTTGAGGGAAGGCAGATCGCTTCCCTTCCGATCACATCTCTTGTGTATTGGTTATAGTATTTCTCCGCCGTTCTTCCGTTCACGAAGATCGCTCTGACGGGTGCCGCATCCAATATAATACTCAAGTCATTTGGAATGACATTCCGGATCGTTGCATCCGCTGACCCTTCGATATCACAGGATGCGATAACATCCCACATCGCAATATGGTTGCGTAGCAGAAACGCCCTCTTCTCAGGGATCGTTTCAGGAACCGACGCTTCAAAAACGCCGGCCGCAACCTTCCAGAACCGGTTCTGCGGATGTCCGTAGAAGAACTTTGCCTCTCTGGACTTGACCGAAGGAAAGCTTCCCAGGATCAGGATCCCGGATGTTTCATCATATAACGGCGGTATCGGATGCTTGATCATAGGAGTATTATACCGCAGATTGGCGGGATTTAAAAACAATTCCGAAAACAGGAAGAAGAGGGCTTGCGCCCTCTTCTTCTCTGCCTTGCAGAATCTCGTCGATCGATGTCTCGAACAGTTTGCTCAGAGCAAATAAGTTGTCAACCGTCGGGAGGCTCTCGCCTCTCTGCCATTTATAAACGGCCTGTTCCGATTCAAAGCCCATGAACCGGCTGATGTCCTCCACCTTCAGATGTTTCTGAATGCGGAGTTCCTTGATCTTTGCTCCCGTAGCCACTGCATCCAAGATCGGATAATCCATATTGTGCCTCCTTGTGTAAAGTCTGTCACTTTTCCTTTAGTTACATTCATTTACAACACATCCTCTTGCAGTGATCTGCAATTCGGCACCTCTGCCTCCACAGGATGTAAGGCTGTTTTTTCCCACAATTTTATTATTCGGGGAAAACCTCTTTTTTCCTTTTTCTTATCCTGACATAATTCTTTCGGCATGTGCAGATCATACATTGAATTCGATCGGAAAGACTTTTTTATCATCAAGTCTGTAGAATAAAGCACCGTTGTGTCCGCCCGGAATCGGGCCTGCCGCGCAGCCTCCGTCTATATCTATGAAATTGCCTTTCTGAAAAATCTTCAGTTTGTCGCACGTATAGCCGAGGCGACTTAACACACGATATACCGGTACATGACCCGTGATGAATGTATAATCATAGTCCTGATAGACATCACCACCTCTGGTCTCGTAACCTTCACGATACATGGACTTCCATACAATCTCCCAGACATCATCATATTCCATCTCGTGACACATCTTGTTTTCAAGGTCTTCTCTGTAATAGGAATGCGTCAGGCAGAACTTCTCGCCATTCACCTCAATCGTTTTTATGACATAGCAACGCTGCATCCACAGCAAAAGCGACTGGCGCGTCCTTGTCGTCAGATTCCCATACTGCTCATATGTCTTTATCCCGCCATTGTAATAGAGCCACAGTTCTGCATCCGCACCGTTACATTTATTCTTTCCGTCCGGATCGACGGCATTTAGCATCATGAACTCGTGATTGCCGAGGATCAGATGCATGTTTTTATTCTTTTTGAGTTCTATAAGGATCTTGATCCCATCAGGTCCTCTGTCTATGGCATCCCCGATGAAAAACAATTCATCACTTTCTGAGAATGCGATTTTCTCAAGACCTTTCATGAACAGATCATACTGTCCGTGCAGATCCGATACAGCATATACCGCCATTGTTCTCCGTTCCTCTCTACGAAATCCTGATCGTCAGCTCATAGATCATGATTTCTTTTTCTGATACATTGATGTTGAAATGTCTCTTGTGATGATAGATCATACATATCCCCAAGTTTTCTTAATTGTATCAACCCAGACAAACCGTTCGTTTCCGATTGCCCAACCATCTCTGTATGTCGAGAAGTTATCCAGTGTCAGCACGTTTCCTTGATGAAGTGCTTCCCAAAGATAACTCACATCATGGTTCCCATAACAGAACCATGTATCTGGATGCTTCCTTACAAAAGCAATTGCCGCATCGAACGTTCCGGCAGATACCACCTCATTGGCTTTTTCAAACATCCATGGTTTCAAGTGCACATCCGGGACTACAAATACTTTGCTCATTTTGCTCTTCCTTTGTACTATTCACAGCGGCATATCTCTATCATCTATTTTAGCCAAATATCCAGCAAATGTCATTGAACGCGTAGTTGAATTTTGGTGAAATGATGGCATAAGAAAAGGACTCTGGGCCCTCCGCCAATTCCGGCAGTGGGTCGAGTCCTATCTGTTGTTATTATTTTTCTTGATCTCTTCTGTCTGCTTTTGCAATATGTTTTTTTGCACATTGCTTGCCATTTTCACTTAACCGGTAACAAACGTTGTAAAGAACTTGCGTTTCACCGGATTGTCCAGGAGGCGTACCGGCTTCATCTGATCGGGGGTCAGATGGCTGCGCATCACGCAGGTTTCCCGGAAGGCTGCCTGCGTTTCCGCTTCCAGATAGAATACCCGGCATGCATTAAACGATCCGTTTCGTGCAGCGTCATAGATTGTGGAACGAATACGCAACCGGTTATCAAAATCAGACGCGATTGATTTTACATCAAAAGCGGTAAGCTGTTCTTCTCCGTATCCGGCCTGTTCCAGATACAGTTCGAGGCAGTCCTCATCTTCCGAAAGGCCGTAACAGTAATCGCCCGCCGGCAGATTCTTCCCCGTGATCAGTTCCGATACGGTTTCATCGATCACATCGGGTGTGATTACCCCTGCGCCTTTGGCAAGACAAAGTTCATTGCTCCTGCGGTATAACAGATCAAAGAGCAACTCGCTGCCCTCCCTGTGGTCTGCAAGAATGACATCGCCAAGCGCATAACGGTAAAGTCCGGACGCATTGGAAACGATCACTTCATATTTCCCGCCATCCTTTACCTGCTCCAGTAACACAGTCTCTCCTTCCGTTCCGTCATCTGAGATCTCACGGAATTCAAAAAAGAAGCGGTCATTCTTCATCCGGAATTTGGAAGTCTTCTCGTCGTATCTTGCAAAAATGCCTTCGGAAGCCGCATACATTCTCTCATGATGCAGGATGTTGCCGGTATAGCGTTTCAGCCGGTCGGTATAGATATTAAAGGTCCCGGAACCGCCGGCAACGACCAGTTTAAGATCCGGCCAGATCCTTGGCAGAATGGGCGTATCAAAGCCTTCCGAAAAAATCTTCTCAAGTTCATCTGCCCGCTCTTTATGCGGTACTCCTTTTATGGTATTCCCTTCGCGCATATCATTAAGCAGCCGCTCATAATGCCGCTCAAGGTACTGGAAGATATCAAGGAGATACCAGGTAAACGGTGCGATGATCCGCTGAACTCTTTTATCAAGCAGGGCATACAGCAGTTTTTCATAATAGGAACTGATCCCGTTTGCCGAGAAAAACAGCCGTTTCGGGGATGTGACCGCACCGTCACAGTCAGAAAGCCTGAAAGACTCGTACCGAAGATCCGATTCCAGAGCCTGCAAAACCGCGCCCGTGATGGAGTCCAGATAGGTGCCGTCCGCGTTTTTTTCTTCGGAACGGATGCTTTGCATGAGCAGGAAGGAACTACCCGCTCCGGCAAGAAGCCTTCTTAATTCCTCTGCGTTTTCCGTGATCTGTTCTGATATGTACGGAATCTTTTTTCTGCGGCCGCTCGTGCCGGAACTTAAGGCATAGCCCGTGATCTCTTCCCCGCAGAAAATATCCGATTCGCCGATCCTGGTCGTCAGTTCGATATAGGGCGAGTAAACATCATAATTCGTGACCGGCACCCGGCGCCTGTACTCATCCGTCGTCTTAATGGTCTCAAAATCCCATTCTTTGCCAAGTTCCGTTTCACTGTTGTTTTTAAGGATTCTTCGAAGCGCCCCGGCACCGTCATCAAACAGATCATACCCGAGGACAACCCGCTCGTTTTCCGCAAAGATCCGCTTCAGTTCCTCTGCACTGAGAAACTTTTCGTTCGCATCCGGAAGCGCAATCTTCTGATAGAACGGCAGGAAACAATCCCGGATTTCTCTTCGTACCGCGATATCCCATTCTGCCTTGCCGATCTCTTCTGCGATCATCTTCATATGGCCCATGAAGAGATAGCGCATATCAAACCCGAAGGAAAGCCCCAGTTCCAGCTGCTTAGCAAGGTCATGGCAGGTCTTCAGGAGTTTTTCGACGGAAAGCGTCTCCTGCATGGTGGAACCGTGATGCATATAATAGATATATCCGATCATCTGCGGGAAGACCGCAACCGATGACGCGTACCGCAAGCATTCCAGATTAAAGACCACATCTTCTTCGATCCGGATGTCTTCCCGGAACCGGATCTGATGCTCCATAAGAAACGAAGTCCGGATCACCTGGCAGTTCATCATCATGTTTGCCATGGTAAAGAGTTTGTTCAGTTCCGGATCATTCTTTTGAAAACAAAGAAGGCTTTTGGTCTGGCTGAAGCGGACTCGGTTATCCAGAAAAGAAGAAATGTTTTCATCTTCCTGTTTCCGTTCCCCACGGTACTTGCCAAGATCCGCTCCCGTTTCATCCATCCCGGCTACGATCACGGCAAGACATTCCGGCGTAAGCATATCGTCCGAATCAAGAAACGTGATATAGGTTCCGTGGATGTGCTCTAAGGCATAGTTTCTTGGGCTTGACGCCGTACTCTTGTCATTATGTAGTTCATAAACGGTAACAAAACTGAGATGCGCAGTTTTCTCCCTGACAAACTGCAGATAGGAATCATCAGAATTATGGACAACAATGATCCATTCGATCCTGTCAGGCGAAAGGGTCTGTTCTTCCATTGAGGAAACCGCACTTAAGAACAGTTCATGTTCCGTGTTGTGAAATGGTGTGATTACTGTAATCGTTGATTCGTTCATATTCTCTCCTTTGGAAAGTATAATCCCATCCGCATCACCGGTGCGGGGATACAAAACGTTTCGAATAATGGACAGTTCCGTCATGACCGGTCTCTTCTTTCCGTTTTTGTTACCATTTTATCTTATAACTTACAGGCTGATCAGGATCGCACGGCATGGTGCTCCGTCGGCACCGCCAAGATTCAACGGTGCGGCATTTAACAAATACACGCCTTCTGCAACGCCCGATAGCCTGATCCCTTCAAGCAGCACGATCTGCGCCGGAAGCATGATCTTATGGACAGCCATCGGTGCATCCTCAGGGCCAACCGTCTGTGATTCATTCCCAAACAGAAAGATCTGCTCGTTTGCAAAAACCTTTGCTGCTTCCTCGCTCACGACTGCCTTTCCCCCGACCAGAATCCTGTCGGACGCTTTATCAGATGGGTCTTTGCACATCGCATTCGCCGCCTTTGCCTTTTCCATGATCGAACGCGCCGCTTCCGCTGTGATCGTACCATCGAAAAAAGTCACATACGCATAACCGACAAACCGTTTTAAGTCAACCTGATCGATCGTGTTGCCGCCATCCACGAAATGATACGGTGCATCCACATGCGTACCGTTATGCGCACACATCGAAAATGCCGTAAGATTGCACACATCCCCGTTTGCGATCTGAAGCATCTTGTTCCGCTCCGGGCTCGTATCTCCCGGGTATACCTTGCAGGTAAACACTTCCTGTGAGATATCATAGATTTTCATGAAGGTTTTCCTTTCTTGTCAGCGTAGTCCGGTGGTTGCATATGGGATGAGATAATTTTACTATATGTTAAAAACAATTTTAAGACCCAAACACCGAAATTCTTCATTTGACGCATTTTTCGTCATATCATAAAATAGAAACACTCGAAAAGCAGGAGAACGAAAACATGACAGAAAAAGAATATGAGATCACAAACCAACTGAGTGCTGAAGAATACATGGAAATGCGGCACGGCGCCGGATGGAAGGATTTTCCAATAGAACAGGCGCAAATCGGCCTTCAGAATACGTCAATCCTTTGCTGTATCAGAAAAGACGGCCGGCCCATAGCCTTTGGTCGTGTTGTATCGGATCACGGATATGTGGCATATATCGCAGATGTGATCGTAAGGTCGGAATACCAGGGGCAGGGACTTGGCAGAATGATCATGAACCGGCTGATCAGCGAGATCAGAGCCGGGCTGAAGCCCGGCTACAAAGTCATGATCACGCTCATGGCCGCAACAGGGAAAGAAGCGTTTTACGAGAAATTCGGGTTTACGAAAAGGCCCGATGAAACACACGGCTGCGGCATGCACCAATGGATTGAAGCTACTTGCTGATATGCTGGATCAGGCTTCTCTATTCAGCTTACACAGCATATAAAATAAAAAAGACTTAAAACATACAAATCCCTGCTGCCTGTATGACCCGGTAGCAGGGATTTTGTATGTTGTCCGTTTCTTTAATGAAGTTTTACACGTCGCCGTAAAAGGTGGAGCCGCAATCATCGCATGTGAATGCGCCCATGTCGCCTCTCTCGCCGGTAAACCTTACTCTTGTGCTGCCGCATTGCAAGCATTTGCGGCCCGTATCATAATTCTCACCGGTACCGCCGCTGACCTTCTCAAGCTGATCAGGTTGTAATAAGTTCTTGTCTTCCATGAATCATATCCTCCTTTTCTGTAACATCATTTTCTATCTCTGTATAGTAGTGCTCAAACTCCGGTCTTGCCTTGTTGTAGTAAGGCTCTAAACGTGCATCAAACTGGGCGCCCATACCCTCTTTTATGATAGCATCTGCCTTCTCAAAGTTCAACTTTTCCTTGTACACTCTCTTGGAAACAAGGGCGTCATATACATCGGCAATTGCCATGATCCGTGCCTCAAGAGGGATCTGCTCCCCCGAGAGCTTGTCGGGGTAACCGGAACCGTCCCATCTCTCATGATGGAAATGGGCAACGTTCTGGGCGATTTCTCTGAAATAATCATCGTCGGTACCTTTGAGCACCTCATGAACGATTCTGGCCCCTTCATGCGCATGCTCTTTCATCTTCTCGAATTCCCACGGCTCGAAACGTCCAGGTTTTCTTAATATCTCATCATCAACCGCGATCTTTCCGAGGTCATGCATCGGTGCCGCCTTGATGATCGCTTCGCAGAATTCGTCGGTGATATCAAATTCCCCGTTTGAATACCTGCGTATCTTCTCGATCAGTATGCGTACGAGTTCGCTTGTTCTTCTGATATGTCCCCCCGTGGAATTATCGCGGCTCTCGACCATGGTCGCCATACCCATGATGAGTGCGTTGTGCATCTCGACAATGTGCGCCGTCTTCTGCTTGACTTCCTTCTCAAGTCTCACGTTATAATTGTAATCCTTCGTGTAATCAACGAAGAAGAACTGGTAACCGCGTTTCTTTCTGCCGTCAAAGAGATTACTTACATTGACGTAATAGACACGATTGCCGTCGGCGCTTTTACATGTGAACTGATCCCTTTTCTTTCCCTCAGATTCTGCCGCAAGAAACTCGTTCAGCCATTTGATCAGATTATCGTCGAACAGTCTGTAATCCCTGATACATGTGTCGATTGCAACCCTTTTAATATCCGGTATGATGTTCTTTGCAACCTCATTGCTTCCGAGATAATCAAGATCGGTATCAAGAGAAATGAATCCGGTATCCCCTTCTCTTGCCAGCGCATCGATCCCCATATCGATGATGTCATACATACTGATCTCTTTGATGATGATCAGGTATATGACAAGAGCAACATTGTATAAAAGCGGAAGAACCTGCAATCCGGACAAAAAAGCCTTGTCGATCCAGAATCCGAGCACACACAGAAGGAACGGGACCAACAGGAGTTTCAGGATCTTACGTGATACATCGATCCTTTTGAGATAGGTGTGAATCAGAACGCCGATACCTGCCAGAAAATAAAGAAAGATGACAACGTTAAACAGCGTATGGACCATCGTGTATTCTTTGATGAGGACGGGCATACCATCCGTTATCTTAAAGATTGCACTCCTGTAAAAAAACGGGAAAAATCCTATCGTCATTACCCCGCCATAGAGTAGGACTGATATGGCAACCATGATCGCTCTTACCCATTGCGGCACATGAAAGCGGCTCAGTCTTATGACGGCAAAGAATATGAACAGCGGGAGGAAGCAGCCGCCAAGATAAATGATCTTCTGTGACAGCAGGGCTTCCTCCAGATTTCCGGATGTTTGCGCCGCCAGATACCCGATATTCGAAATGTTCACCATCAGGAAAACAAGTGCGAAACTGACATCAAAACGTTTGCGCCATTTAAACACAAGCACAATCGTCAGAGCTACCGATATGATGACCATCGAAATATAATATACTGTTAGCATGTCTCCATTATACACTTTCTATGTATTTAACACTTATATGTGACGTTTAATTTGTAAACGTTCCTGGTAATCTTCCGACAGCGATTATGTTTCCGCTGTTTCCTTCTGCATCTGTATCCAGCGCTTTAAAGTTCTCCTCAAATTTCGGATTCGATGCGTTGAAGGTTCCCTTTATTCTTTCAACCGGCGCTTTAAGAGCGACAACATAAACTTCATATGTGCGGGTCGCTCCGCTTGGTGGATATGGTCCCACATACTCTGATTTCGGGGCCCAGCCCTCATCAAGACTTGTCTCGGTTACATTGTCCGATTTCCAATGCATAAAGTCCCAGGAAGTCGGATCATCCATAATAATGACATAAAGCCCTGCACCATCAACCGGACTCCACTGAAGCTGAGGCGATTTATTTGAGCCCTTGTCAGTGTTAGATATGACATCATTCCAGACACCATTATTCAAACTGGTTGAAGTCACGTCAAAAGAGTTGTAGTCATCTATAAATGCATTATACTTTGGAGTACTGTCTGCTTCGGCAGCTGTTGATACAGTATCCTCTGTCACAGTTTCCTCTGATGTTTCTTCTTCAGTGACAGCTGTATCGGTAATGCTCTCATTGACTGAGCCGCTCTCTGCAACAGATCCGCTCACATCACCTGACGAGCCGCATCCTGCACATAAAGCTAAAACCATAATACATAATAATATAACCGGTTTCTTCATAATCATATTCTCCTTTTTGAATATATCTGATAGTTCACAATATGTTGTATTCCATTTTATTTATCTCGATTCCACACATATTTC
>JAEEGL013610128.1_pt1 | contig 10069 bp, 5 predicted proteins | sample 9134231 | NCBI WGS metagenome assembly JAEEGL01 (sample SAMN16246548, study PRJNA631951) | gut metagenome | biome: gut microbiome; feature: rumen; material: fiber-attached | host: Bos | place: Iran: Karaj | collected 2018-10 | reverse complement strand
GTTCCACTCATGCTTCTTCTCGTAGGTCAGCTCGGTATTGGCAATCTGATAGATATAAATCTCCGACTCCTTGGTAGCAGCCGTAGGACGCCACTTGTTCTGCGTCTTATAGATTGCCGTAGCGTTGGTAACCCATGAGGGACCCGTATCAGCCGTCAGTGAGTAGCTGGCGCGGAACTTCAGCTGCGACAGCCAGTTGCGCGTCTTCTCCATGAAGGGCTCGTTGGTCATGTCGTACGATGCCGAGATGTTCCACGTAGGAAGCCAGCGCGACGACGTGCTCTTGCCCAGGCGGTTCGTACCCTCATAGCGTACGGTACCGTTCAGCGTGTAGCGCTGGTCGAAGTTATACGCCACCTGTCCGTAGAAGGCCAGCGAGTTGGTCTGCGTGAACGTCTCACCGAAATAATCGGTATTTTCCTCGTTCATCATCTTAAACGCCTTGTACAAGGTACTGGGAATGTAGCCTAAATTGTACTGCAAGCCCCAACCCATCGTATTAGAAGCAGTGCGCCTAACAGTTGACAGCTCCGTACCGAACATGGCGTTGACCACGTGCTTCTCATTGTAGACGTCACGGTATTCAGCCATGAAACGATAGTAGTTCGAGCGCATGATATCGTCGTATTCGTACTTGATACCGCCTTCAGGCAGGATAGACTCTGGCAGGGCAGAATCATCATCGGGGTCAGTATAGAGCAACGAGTTAGAATCACGGATGGTCGAGTTGTCGTCTGTTGCATCGACACCGGCACGATAGGCATTGGCCTGGTTAGAGTCGTCCATCACGTTGTGCTTGCGCTTAGTATGTGACATGCGGGTCGAGATAAGTCCTGTCAGCGTTACCGTCTTGATAGGCTTGTATTCCAACTCACCACGGAACATCAATTCATTGACAGTAATATCGTTATAGTTGTATTGCAACTCATTGAAGATATTAAAGGCTGTATAGAATCGGGTGTAATTGATGCTCGGATCCAGACAGCGGCTGGTGTTCAGCGCATAGCTGAAGGGGTTGATATCGAAGTCACGCTTCACCTCACCCGTCACCACGTCGGTAGTCTGATTCAGCGAACCGGGAGCCTCCTGGTCACGATGACTGCCCTGAGCAGCCAGCTTGACGGTAAGGTTCTTCAGAAGGTCGTAAGAGGTGTTGGCATTGAACGTGTAGCGGTTCACCTTGCCACGGTTGACATACTGTCCGGGGTCGTTCATCAACGACAGCGAAAGGTAGGTCTGCGACTTCTCGGTACCGTTCGAGATGCTCACGGAGTGGTTCTGCGTGAAAGAACTGCTGAACAGCAGGTCGAACCAGTCGGTGTTACGGAACTCGGCGGCCTGCAGGTAGGCATTACGCGCGGCCTCCGTATTCTGGAGTCCGTAAGTACCCTTCGAAGCGTCATAATTACGCAACTGCTGGAACATATAGCCATAGACACCCGAGTTCTGGGCATTGGCCAGGTTCTCCAGCTGCAGCCAGCCCTTGTCGGCCATCTCCTTGTAGACACCCATCATCTCCTGCGAGTTCATGATGTTATAGTCACGATAGCTGGGCTTCAGGCGGGTAGAGAACTCACCGGTATAGTTAACAGTGGCGCGGCCTTTCGTACCACGCTTCGTCGTGATGACAATCACACCGGCCATGGCACGGGCACCGTAGATAGACGTTGCCGAACCATCCTTCAGAATGGTAAACGACTCGATATCGTCAGAGTTCAAACCTGCCACGGCACTGGAAATCAGCGTCTTGGCATCACCTGACGACAGCTCGTCAGCACTCACGTCGACATTATCCTCGTAAATCACACCATCGATGACCCACAGCGGCTTCGAGTTACCATAGATGGACGTGGCACCACGCACACGGATCTTTGGAGAAGCACCGAAAGCGCCACTGACGTTCGTCACCTGGACACCAGCCACACGGCCTTCCAGCGAGCGGCTGACATCAGCCAGGCCCGACAGTTTGGCCTTGTCGGCATCGACCTTCGACGAAGCACCAGTAAACAGGCGCTTGTCCTGCTTCATCATACCAACGGCAACAACCTCGCCGATATTATGGGCATCAGGGGTCAGCGTGACCTTCATGCCGTTCTTGGGAGTGACTGTCTGCGAATTCATACCGACATAGCTGATAACCAGCTTCTTGCCTGCAGGCACGACGATGGAGAAATTACCATCTAAATCGGTCTTCGTACCCTGCTTGGTACCCTGAATCATGACAGTAGCACCGATACACGGTTCGCCATTGTCCTCAAAGACAGTACCCGTAATTTTGTTCTGTGCCCATGAGAGCCCCATGCTTAGGAGCAGGCCGAACAAAACCAGCGTAATTCTTTTTCCCATATACTCTCTCTTGTATTTGATTAATATTATTAATAATGTTCGCGTACTCTATCTAGATGAATAGCATGACTCAGTGCCAACCCCTGACTCTGGGGCAAACACTTTGCAAAGTTAATATTTACTTTTGTAAAAAACGAATAAAAATTATAAAAAATCACATTTCAGCACCACTATTTAACATTTCTGACAGTTTTTCTGCCAAAAAAACATAAAAAGTCCACGAAAAGTAGCGTAGTGTCAAATCCCCGGCATTACTTCACCAGTATGACCAGATACTTGCTGGTAGACCAGAACTGCGAGGGGTTCTCAATGCGCAACACATACTGCTTGTTGGCATCACGCTCCAACGTATAGCTTGAAGCCGGATGAGCCGTCAGCAGCTGGGCAGAGCGGCTGTAGAGCTTGATCTCCTTGTCTACACGGATGTCAATCTTAGTAAAGTAGTCCTGATTGAAGTTCGAGCGCAGCACCTCACCGTCCTTGATGATGTTCTGTTCCTTCAGCTCCTTCTTCGTGCCGAAGACAAACCATGCCGTATTCAGCTGCTTGTCCTGCGTAGAGATGGTCTGCGACTTCTGTGTCGTCTCCTCCGACAGGTTAGCCACGTTGGTCTTCAGGTCGGAAACCTGCGTCGACAGCTCCTCAATCTGGATGTTCTTGGCATTGAGCTCTGCCGTCAGCGACTTAATCTGCGTGTCCTTCTCCTCCAGCTGGCGGGTCAGGTTGTCCAGCGTGCGGCGCAGCTGGTCGCCCTTAATCGAGCTCTGGCGCAGTTGGCTGCGCAGCTTGTTGATGAGCTCGCGGTTCTGCTGCATGGTCTGCTGAATAAACTGCATGTTCTCGGCAATGCGCTCCTTGGCGCTGGCGCCCTCGCCCGAACGGGCCACGCTGACACGGTCCTCAGCGGCATTGATGGCGCGGAAACCTTCCTCAATGTCGTTCAGCGTACCTACCATGTCGTCAATCTCCGTGTCCTTCTGGGCAATGATGCGGTTCAGTGAGTCACGCTCCTGAGCCATCTGCAACTCTGCCTTCTGTCCACTCTGGTTACATGCGACCAGTGCCGTCATGCAACATACCAATAAAAATAGTTTCTTCATGATTGTCTTTATTTAAATACTTTATTCTCTCAACTGCATCTTCCCGCCACGACGATGACAAACTCGCCACGCGGCTCATGCTCCGTAAAGTGGGCTGTCAACTCAGCCAAGGTGCCGCGGACACTCTCTTCGTGTATCTTCGAGATTTCACGGCATACACTCGCCGGGCGGTCCTCGCCAAACACCTCGCAGAACTGCTGGAGGGTCTTCAGCACACGGTAGGGCGACTCATAGAACACCATCGTGCGGTCTTCCTCAGCCAGTCGCTGCAGGCGCGTCTGACGCCCTTTCTTCTGGGGCAGGAAACCCTCGAAGCAGAAACGGTCACAGGGCAGGCCACTCGACACCAGGGCAGGAACAAAGGCCGTAGCACCGGGTAGCGTCTGCACCTCGATGCCGGCACGTACAGCCTCGCGCACCAGAAAGAACCCCGGGTCTGAGATGCCTGGCGTCCCTGCGTCGCTCACCAGTGCCACCGTCTGGCCTGCCAGCAGGCGTTCTACCACCTGTGCCGACGTGCCGTGCTCGTTGAACTTATGGTGCGACAGCAGGTGCTGCTTGATGTCGAAATGCTTCAGCAGGATGCCCGACGTACGGGTATCTTCCGCCAGCACCACATCGGCCTCTTTCAGCACCCTGATGGCACGTAACGTCATATCCTCCATGTTCCCTACAGGCGTAGGTACAATATATAATATGCCCATTTGGGGTGCAAAGTTAAGAAAAAAAAAGAAAAATGACGATGCCAGCAGTAATTTTTTCACTTTTCGCCTGCACTTTACACTTTTATTTCGTATCTTTGCAACATGATGACAGAAAACCATTCAGGCGAAGCACACCGCCCGGGCAGAATAGAAGTAGTGTGCGGCTCCATGTTCTCGGGAAAGACGGAGGAACTCATACGCCGTCTGCGCCGGGCACAGTTTGCAAAACAGAAGGTCGAAATCTTCAAGCCTGCCATCGACACGCGCTACAGCGACGAGGAGGTGGTGAGCCACGACCACAATGCCATCCCCTCTACCCCACTCGACTCCTCGGCCAGCATCCTGCTGCTCTCCAGCGACATTGACGTCGTGGGCATCGACGAAGCGCAGTTCTTCGACGAAGGACTCGTCGACGTCTGCAACCAATTGGCATACAGAGGTGTGCGCGTCATCATCGCAGGACTCGACATGGACTACAAGGGCGTCCCCTTCGGCCCCATGCCGGCACTCTGTGCCATTGCCGACGACGTCACCAAGGTACATGCCATCTGCGTACGCTGCGGCAACCTGGCATACCTCAGCCACCGCACCGTACAGAACGACAAGCGCGTCTTTCTGGGCGAGACCCACGAGTACGAGCCCCTCTGCCGCGACTGCTACCAGAAGGCACAAAACGAAAAAACATCTCAATAAATTTGGCCATATCGAAAAAACATCGTACCTTTGCAGCCGATTTCTCAACAGCATTATTCACATAAGCTGTCGATCCGCTAGCTCAGTCGGTAGAGCACAACACTTTTAATGTTGGGGTCTTGGGTTCGAACCCCAAGCGGATCACAAAAGAAGCATCCCTCGAGGGATGCTTTCTTATTCAGGACTCCCAAAACGCCCAAGGATTCACTACTCACTCAGGTATAGAGATTTCTGTGGGTTCCTCCATAGCCGGAGCTGCCGAAGTCTCTCCAACCAAGATAATGTTCACCACACTGACAGCATCAGTAATAGACACCACACCATCCTGGTTCACGTCACCCTTTAAGCCACGCAAATCAAGCGTTTCTTCTGCAACATCAGAATCTTCACAACCGGCCTTAGTCGCATACACCCTGATGGTATAAAGTGGTGCCAACGCAATATTATTACCCACTGCATTTGTCAGACCCGGAGCTTCAGCACCTACATGGAACTCGACGCCTTCTGTCTCACATTCGAAGTGCAACTTGCCATCCTTGTAACTGATGGTGGGAGTAGCACATTTTACAGGTACCTCAATCTCTTTTATCTCCTTGAAGTCTTTCCAATAACTTGCAGCCTTATAGTCATCCACGCTGCCAACTGGAACAAACAAGCGAGCATTGGTCCGGTTCATAAAGGTACTTGACTCTATAGCCAACGGCTCAGCAATGTAAACAGTCACCGAGACAAGACCATAGCAATAGTCAAAAGCACTGCTTCCAATGGAAGTTACTGTAGCCGGAATCGATACAGACGTCAATCCGCTATTTTGGAAGGACCTGCTCCCTATCACTGTCACACCTTCAGGAATAGCTATCGATTGCAGAAAACTACAATCAGAGAATGCATCGTTGCCTATGCTTTCAACGCTTGGGGGTATGGTGATAGACGTCAGTCCGCTACAGCCTAGGAAAGCACCACTGCCTATTACCGTAACGTCGGTAGGAATAACAGTACTTTTACATCCTGCTATCAGTGTATTGCTGACAGATTCGATAATGGCGTTGCAATCATTCCGAGAATCATACAGGTTGTTCTCCTCAACACTGATAGTAGCAAGAGCCTTGCAAGAAGCGAATATGGAGGTCCCAATGTTCGTCACGCCACTAGGTATCGTCATGGATGTCAGTCCGCTGCGACTGAAAGCCCTGTCCTCAATAGTCGTTAAGCTAGCAGGAAGTGCCAAAGTAGCTAAGCTGCTACAATTGTCAAACGTAGAATAGCCGATGGTGGTAACACCTTCCGGGATAACGACAGACGTCAATGCCGTGCAATTCGGGAAAGCAAATCTTTCAATACTCGTCACACTGTTGGGTATCGTGACGGACTCCAAAGCAGAACAATCATAAAACGCGTCTGTTTCTATTGCCGTTAAGCCTGTAAAGTATTGCAATTCGTCAAACGAGGTAATAGAAGAACCCTTAAATACGCTGCCCAGCGTCGTCACTGCAGCAGCCTCATTTTTAGTCAGTTCCCCATCCTTATTTGTATCCCAATTAGTCACACACAGTTCCTTCACTATGGCATCGGCAAAAGCAATCGGTGGGTCAACAGGTTCCGGCTCTTCTATCTTCCCAAAATCACGCCAGTAGTTTGCTGATGCAAAAGCCTCCTTACAGCCTTGGGGTACATGGAGAGTTGTATTGGAAACATTGCCAAAAGTAGAATTGCCGATAGTTAATGGCGTTTTGAATTTCACTGTAACAGAAGTTAGATTATCAGAACCCGAAAAGGCATACGAGCCAATGTTCTTCAGTCCAGAAGGAAACGTTATGCTTGTTAGTCCCGAGCAGCCGCTAAAGGCCTCGTCGCCAATGCTGGTAACAGAATTGGGAAAGGCCAGTCCCGTAAGACTAGAACAGTTCTTGAAGGTTCCAGAAGGAATGTTTACCATTCTATTATATCCCCATGAGATATAGCTCAGACTTTTGCAGTCAGCAAAGACTTCCGTTCCTACAATGTCTTCCATATAATTAGGAAGATACAAGTCTTTAAGAGCACTACAATTTGCAAATGCTTTGTCTCCAATCGTTTCTGATGAAAACGAACTCAAGTTTAGTATCGTCATCTTGTTGCACCCATAAAAAGCATACTCCTTAATCGTTGTTAAAGAAGAAGGCGCAATAAAACGATTAAGGCTACTGCAGTTTTCAAAAGCATGACTACCTATAAAAGTTGCCTTGTTACTCAATGACAAACTACTCATGCTGGTACATCCATAGAACGTGTAATCATCGACATAAAGCACATTAGATAAAGACACTGAAGTTAAAGAGGTACATTTATAGAAAGCAGACTGTCCAATGTTCTTAACATTATCAAGATAAATATCCTTTATATTGCTGCAATTATAAAAGGCATTTTCACCTATTGTTGCAAGAGGAGGAAACGAAGAAGTGGAGAAAGTAGAAAGTTTTGAACATCCGTAGAATGCCTCGGCACCAATATAAGATACAGAACCTATCCTAATAGAAGTCATGCTACTACATTCTTTAAATGCTTTATCACTGATGGTTTCCACGTCGCTTGCTGTTACACTTGTCATGGCGGCACAACCCTCGAAAGTACTGTTCCCTATAGTATTTATGTCTCCCAAGTTGGCAGAAGTAAGGCTTTTACATCCATAGAAAGCCTCCTCACCAAGAGAGGCCAACGAGCTCCCTATACTGAGGGTCTTCAGGGTAGAACAATTCTTAAAAGCCCTATCCCCAATAGACTCCAAATATGAAGCAGAAAAACTGCTTAATGCAACACATCCCATAAAGGCATTCTGCTCAACAGTCTTCAAATCACTGCCTGCAGAAAAAGACGTAAGACTGTTACAACCCAAAAATGCCTCTTCACCGATGGTGCCCAAAGAAGAGGGGCTTTCTACGCTAATCGTTTTCAGATTACTACAGCCGTAAAAAGCCTGTTTGCTTATAATCGTCGTAGTCCTTCCCAAAGTAACTTTATTCAACGATGTACAATTGGAGAAAGCTCTCTCGCCAAGGAAAATGAGACTGGTCAGTGTTGTTATTTGTGACAACCTGCTACATCCGGCAAAGGCATAGTCTCCAACAGAAGTGACCCCGCTAAAAGACCAAGAGGAAGTCGATGTCCCCAGATTATTACAATTCTCAAAGGCATGGCTGCCGATTGAAGTAAGCTTGCTGGTAAAAATATAGTTTGCCGTCTGCAGTTTAACACAACCATAGAAAGCCTTATCACCAATAGAAACTATTTCTGGACTTACACCAGTTCTGGGGGCTATGGTTGTCAGACCGGCACAGCCAGAAAAAGCTTCGTTATTAATCGCCGAAAGGCTCTTGCCAATAGTTACAGTAGTTAGACTGGTGCAATTATAAAAAGTCTTTTCTTCGATAGTTGAGACACCATCAGGAATCTGAATGGTCTTTAAACTGCTACAACCCTCAAAGGCACTCTCGCCAAGATAGTCTAACAAGCTTTTGTCATAATAGGTATAAGAGAACTCCTTTAATGCTGTACAGCGCAGAAAAGCCCCATCACCTATACGTGTGACGGTTGCAGGAACAGTAACCTTAGTCAATGAAGTACAATCCTTGAATGCATAGTCATCTATTTCTGTTACGACATAATCCGTCTCTTCATATACTGCCTTTTCGGGGATGGTAATCTCCCCTTTGTATTTAGCAGCCGCCACTTTCACCGTATTGCCCTTAATGATGACATATTTGATTCCTTCATACTGAAAGTCCACGGCTCCCATCGCCGTCACTGAGACAAATGTCAATAGTAATACTAATAATTTCTTCATATCGTCGCTATTTTATCGTTATTGGTGCAAAAACATCTACTCATAGTCATCAATGACCGAGTTCATGAAGTCCATCATGGGCTTGGCAGCACGGAAAATGCGTTCCATCTCGTCGAGCCAGGCGTCGCCCTCGAAGAAGGTGTCAGAGACGGCATGCCAGCAGCAGTAGTCCTTCAGGCGCAGGTACTTCACAAGCTCGGAGTCTTTCGGGAAACCTGCAGGACAGGTCTTCAGCTTGGTCAAACCGAAGCCCTGCGGCTGGTCCCAGCTGTCGACGTTCGTCGGCTCCTTGAAACTGCTGGTCACTTCGCTGCCGAAGTACTTCAGAAATTCCTTGCTCTCCACGCAGCGCAGCCACTCGGCCGTGTTGCCCATCATCTCGTTACGACACGAGGTGAGGATGTTCGTAGGGAGCCAATAGTTGCCTACGGCCAGCAGGCAGTGGTCGGGTTCCAGATGCAGGTAGTAGCCGCCACGCAGCGCCTTCTTGCCCTTGGCATTGATATAGGCGCCGAAGTGGTTCTTGTAGGGCGACTTGTCAGCCGAGAACCGCGTGTCGCGATAGAAGCGATAGGTACAGTCCTTCACCTGCACATAGGCTATCTCTGCATCGAACGCCATGATGCGCTCAATGGCCTGCTGCACGCCACGCTCAAACTCGGCCCTGACCACCTCGTAATCCTTCTTGTGCTCATGAAACCACTCGCGGTTGTTATTGGCCATCACCTGCCGCAGAAATCTTAAAATACGCTTTTGATCCATTATCTTTTGTTTGTCTCTTTCTATGCGCGCTGACGCTGCAAAGATACGAATAAACGCGTAAAAATCAAAGGAAAAAGATGTTTTTCTTTGCTTTTTACCAAAATCTTGACACAGCTATACCGCTGAGGGTTCCTTTTAGCCCCCGCTCAACTCCCGCCCAACAAGCGCCCAACAAGCGCCCAACAAGCGCTTATGAAGATTTTTCTACACCGGACCAAGACGGGAGAAAAAATGTTGACAAGGGAACAGGAAAGCAGGGAGAAAGGCAGAAAAAGACGGGCTCCGCAGCTACGAAGTCCGTCTGTCTTCTTAGTCAGTCAAGGGGAGGGTTACTTAGCCTCTTCCTTGGTTTCTTCCTTGGCCTGAGGGGCAGCAGCCTTCGGAGCAGCTTTCTTGGCAGGTGCCTTCTTCTCCTCAGCATCGGCGGGCTCGTACTTGGCCAGACGGGCCTGCAAACGGGCTATCTCGGCGTCCTTGTACTCAATCTCATCACCCTGGTTGCGGATGGTGGTGAGCAGGGCGTTAAGCTCGTCGTTCTCGATTTCCTGAGGATAGAGGGCATTGACCCTGTTGATGAAGTCGCCCAGGATGTTCATGTAGTTGGTGAAGGCATCGAAGGGACCGCTGTAGATGCCACGGTCGAG
>JAEEGL013339343.1_pt1 | contig 10069 bp, 10 predicted proteins | sample 9134231 | NCBI WGS metagenome assembly JAEEGL01 (sample SAMN16246548, study PRJNA631951) | gut metagenome | biome: gut microbiome; feature: rumen; material: fiber-attached | host: Bos | place: Iran: Karaj | collected 2018-10 | reverse complement strand
ATAAGAAAGAAGCACTAATCATTTTAAAACTTTTATATCCACTTACACCATTTGTTTGTGAGGAATTATATAGCGAATATATAACAAAAAAGAATATATTATCGTTTGAAGAATGGCCTAATGTAGACTAAAAGTTAAGTTTTTGTCTAATTAGCCATTTTTTATTGTAAACTAAAAAAAATTTGTTGTATAATTTAATTAAGGAGGATTTATATCAAATGAAAAAAACACAATTATTTAGTATTTGTACAATTGTACTAGGAGCTTTAGCATTAATACTTTATATGTTCTGCCCAGCATTAAAGGCTGATGGTATTGGTGGAGATACTACTTATTCAGGAATTGAATTAATGTTTGGTAAATCTACAACAGTTTTAGGAACAAAAGTTACAATCTTTAAGTTCTCTTTCTTATTATTCTTAGGATTTATCTTTGCTATTGCTGGTTTAGTAATTACTATTTTACCAATGGCTGGTGTAAAGTTTAAATTATTCCCAATTATCGCACTTGCTTGCTTCGTAGTAGCTGCATTATTCGCATTCCTATCAAAGACTTGCTGTGTTCTTGGCAATGGAGATATGGGAGCTGGAAGTGGAACTAGTCTTGGAGTAGGAGCTATTATTGGTGGAATCCTATACATTTTAGCAGCTTGTACATCTGCTCTACCACTTGTACTAAAAGACAAATAATTATAAAGAAAGCATCGAAAAGATGCTTTTTTTATTATATAATAAAATTGGTGATATTATGTTTAGAAAAATGCGTAGATTTAAACAACAATTATCAAATGATGATTGTATAGAATTGTTAAAAAAAGAAAAAAGGGCAGTTTTATCGGTTATAAGTGATAATGGTTATCCCTATGGAATACCTATTAATTTTTATTATGATGAAATAGAAAACAGTATATATTTTCATTCGGCTAAAGAAGGAGAAAAAATAGATTCCATAAAAAACAACCCAAATGTATGTATAACACTTTATTCTAATAGCCATCAAAAAGAAGGAGATTGGGCATATTATGTAAAAAGCGTTATAGCCTTTGGGAAAGCGTCTTTTTTAACAGATTTAAATGAGGCATACAAAAAAGCCAAATTATTTGGTCTTAAATACTATCCAAATGAACATGATGTCGACATAGAACTTGAAAAAGATTTTTCTAGGGTGTTAATTGTGAAAATAGAAATAATGCATATTACTGGAAAAATAGTCCATGAAAAATAGGTGGTTAATATGGATATTTTAAAAATTATTAATGATAATAAAAATAAAGAAGATAAAGCAATCATTAAAGAATACAATGAATTAGAAGATTATTATTCAGAAAACTTAAATTCATATGTATTTCCTAATGGTGTTATGTTTATGAATGATTTTGATATAGATGTTGATATATATACAACATATATTTATGCATCTAATGTAAAATGTAGAAATTTATATGCGACTGATATGGTTAAGGTTGATAATATTAAAACATTTGATTTATATGGAAAAGCTATTGTTTGTATGAAAGATTTAGACGCAAAAGAAGTAGTATATAAATCAATACTAACAGTAATAGGAAAGAATAAATGTAAAAATATCAAAAAAGAGGACTAACAATCCTCTTTTATTTTATCTCCCTGATAAACATTATTTTTTCTCATAAGTTTATCTATTTCATTTAATACAACAAACTTCTTTAAACTCCATAATGGTTCAATTAATAAGTCCTTTGCGGAATCACCTGTAAGTCTATGAATAATCATAGATGTAGGTAAATATTCTAATTGATTAACAACAATATCAACATATTCATCTCTTGTTAGAATATGAAATTTTTCTTTCTCATATAATTCTAATAATTTAGTATTTTTCATAACATATAGCATATGTATTTTGATTCCATCAATGCCTAATTTACCTACATATTTTGCGGTATCAAGCATCATTTCTTTTGTTTCATAAGGTAGTCCATTAATTATATGAACTATAACTTTAATATTGGCTTCTTTAAGCCTTTTAATGCAATCTTCAAATTGTGATAAAGTATGCCCTCTATTAATTAAAATAGAAGTCTTTTCATGTATAGTTTGTAGTCCTAATTCTATTTGAACTATTGTACGTTTATTTAATTCTTTTAAATATTCTAGACATTCATCAGAAATACAATCACAACGTGTAGCAATAGATATACCTATAATCTTATCTGATAAAGATAATGCCTCTTCATATTTTTCTTTTAATTCCTCTAATGGTGCAAATGTATTAGTATTTGCTTGAAAATAGACGATGTAATATGCATCATTCCATTTTTCTTCCATCATGCGTCTAACGTCTTCAAACTGTTCCTTAAGTGTTTTTTCTTTATTTCCTGCAAAATCACCACTACCATTACAGAAGATACAGCCAGAATGAGGGCATTTAAAATTGCCATTTAGAGGTATTTTAAAGACCTTTTTACCATATTTAGTTTTGTAATAATTGCTTAATGTATTAAAATGCTTTTCATCGTTCATTAAATTCATATTACTCACCACCTAAATTATAACATTTAATATTTTCAAATTATATGATTTTTTTGTGTTAAAACGACAATATATATGTTATAATATATATTGAGAGTGTAGGAGATGCATTATGTTAAAAAGACTTAGAGCTAGTTTAGCTAACCCAAGTTCAATTCCACAATATAAAAACGATAATATTTTCTTAGTACTTTTATATATAGTTATATTGAGTTTTATTGCGGCACTTCCAGTCTTAATTACTTCAGTTAGGACTAACGGAGCAAGTGCTTCAACAAAATATCAAATTAGAGAATTATTAGTTGAAAATAGAGATAGTTTTCTAGAAGGAAATATTACTGATAATACACTTACTATCACAAATGAAGTTGAAGGAAGCGTACTTGGAGAAAAAGTAGCTATAGTATTACCAACAGATGATGTAGATATTTCATCATTTATTACAATAAAAGTTTATTACGTTGTTAAATTAAATGATCACAATATTGAAGTTTATTTTTTAGGAAACAAAGTTAAAACTTATACATACACAGTTTTAGGTTTAGATGGTCTTGATTTTAGCTTTATAAATGAGACAGATTATAAACTTAGAACTGAAGGATTTGAAAAAATAGAAGCTGCATATGATAAAGTAGTTAATGATATAAAGCCTTTCTGGATAACATTTGATGTTGTTAAGAGATTTTTTGAAGTGTTTGTAATAGCTATTTTATTTGATTTAGTTTGTGCACTTTTAATTAGAGGCTTAAAAGGTATTTCATTTAATGAAGGCTTTGTCATTGTAATGTATGCCTTTGCGATGCAGTCTATAGGTCAAATATTTGATTCATTATATGGATTAAGTATTTGTGGATACTTAGGAGCATTTATTGGAATTGTTTATTTTATTATTGCTATTAGGAATACTAATAATGCAAAAAATATAAATATAAGGGAGTGATTGCTTTGAATATTTTTGATGTTGTCCCTGCTAACTTTTTTAGCATTTTAGCTTCAAAAAATAAAAGTATATATTATGATTGCTTAAAGCGAATCTATGATTTATACGATAAAAAGATGGGCTTTGATGTTACAAGAGATGAAGCAATGGAGGAGCTTGTTGATTATTTTGATGAAAGTCCTGATTTTCAAGAAGATGATGAAGTTACACAAACTTCAAGAGAAAAAGCAAATTATGTCTTAAATAGGCTTGCACAAACAGGATGGTTAGTATTAGAAACTGATAATAACTATAACGATTTAGTAAGCTTTAGATATTATGCTTTAACACTTCTAGAAGGCTTTGATAGAATAGCTGCTCCAAAAGAAGTTGAAGAAAATGATTATACAGTATTCGAATACAAAGGATACTTATTCTCAATCTATTCATTATTAACTAAGTCTTCAAATGAAGAAATGAATATAGTTTTAAATCAAGTAGCTAGATTATCATTAGAATTCATTAATGAGTTAAAGAAGATCAATTTAAAACTTAGAGATTACATCTCAAGCATTAGCCAAAATGCAGGTGTAAGAGAATTAATGGAAAAATTAATCGATTATAAGACTCAACTTGTTGATAAGTCTTACCAAAGATTAAAGACTTATGATAATGTTGATAGATATAAACGTAGAATATTAGAAAAGCTAGAAGAAATCTATGGAAACAGTCTATTAATGGAAAAATTAATAGGATGGCATATGATTGATAAAGAATCAACTAGAGATGAAGCTGAATTTGCTGTAACAAGATCAATAAACGATACAATTGATATATTCAACAACCTAGATGATTTAATGAATGAAATTGAACTTAAGAACAAGGTTTATGTAAATTCAACAATTACAAAGATTAAGTTCTTATTGAACAATGAAACAGATACATTAGGTAAGTTAAACTATATCTTAAAGTTTATGACTACAGACAAAGGTTTAACAGAGCATCAATTAATGAGCAAGATTGAGCCATTATTTACAATATCTCAACAACAAGCTCTACAAACTGGTTCCCTACAATCACCTAAGATTTTCACTAGACCTATCACTAATAGTAGCTTAACTATTAAAGATAGACCAGATGATCTAGATGATTTACAAAAAGCATTCTTAGAAGCTTATAATTCTAAGTTTAGTGAAGTTGCGATTAAAAAGTTTGTTGATATGATTCTATCTAAGACTGATTCAGTTAGAGCATCACAACTATTTAGCGAAAGCGTAGATCCTGATGCAGTAACAAGATTACTATATGTTTTAGTTTATGGAACAACAAACGATGGATATAATATTACAAAATTGAATGAAAAATACGAAACCGATAAATTCTTAATTAACGATTTCGAGATTGCGAGGAGATAGCTTATGAGTTTTATAGAAAGTTATGAAAAATTTAACGATAAAGAAAAACAAATGTTTTCAAATGTTTGTAATCAATTATTATTTAACAACTTCCTATCAAAGGATAAAAAAGATACAAAAGATGCTTATTATTTCGTTTTAAACTATAAGAGAATGTTTGATGAATATTTTGAAGTTATGGGTTGGGAAGTAATTCTTTCAACAGAAAATGGGGCAATCCAACTTTACAATAGAAGCAATAAGAACATGCTTAGATTAAAGAAAAACGAAAGTATAATTCTAATTATTTTAAGAATTTTATATCAAGAAAAAGTAACAAGCTACACTGATAGTGGAAACACTGTAAGTGTTAAAGTAGATGAAATACATCAAAAATATGAATCCCTAGAATATAAGAAAAAGATTTATAAGACTGACTTAGTTCAAATTATAAGAATGTTTAAGAGATTTAATCTTATTGAGCCTCAAGGCGATGTTACAAGAGGATCATGCGATGTTATAATTTATCCTACAATACTTTTAGCAGTTAATAACTACAATATTGAAGTATTGTATGAATTACTACAAAGTTATGATGGAGGTATAAGTGATGAAGAAGCTAACTAAGATTAAATTAATTAACTGGCATTATTTTGCTAATGAAACAATTGAAGTTAAAAATGACATCCTACTTACTGGTGCTAATGGTGCTGGTAAATCAACTATTATTGATGCCATCCAATATGTACTTACAGCTGGTGAACAAAAGTTCAACCAAGCAGCAAACGAATTCTCTAACCGTGAACTTAGAGGTTATGTATGCTGTAAGCTTGGTCTAGATGATCAAGAATATTTAAGAGAAGGAGATGTTACATCACATGTAGCATTAGAATTCTTTGATGATATGGAAAATAAATACTTTGTAGTAGGCGTTATTCTTGAATGTAAGAAGAACAATCCAGAAGTTAGATTTATGTTCCACTCATCAGTATGTCAAATGACAGATGATATGTTTATTAAAGATGGTTTAATTCTTACAGTTTCTCAATGTAAAGAAAACAAATCATTTGAAAACTTCTATCAAACTAAGAGAGAAGCTAAAATCGCATTTAGAAATATTTATGGTCCAATTAATGAAAAGTTTTTTACACTTATTCCAAAGGCTCTTGCATTTAAGCCAATTAAGAATGTTAAAGAATTCATTTATCAATATTTACTAGATGAAAAGAAGATTGATGTAGAAACTATTCAAGATAGTATTAGAATGTATAAAGATTTAGAGAGAACTCTAAAGCTAATTAAGAGAAAAATCGCTAGCTTAAGCGAAATTAATACTATTGCTGCTAATATTAGAATCAAAAATGAAAAGTCTACAGTTAATGACTTATTAGTTAAATTAGTAGGTATTGAAGAATTAAAAGGTAAAGTAGCTAAGCTTAAAGTTGAATTAAAGAAAGTTGTTTCAAATAGAGATGACCAATTTGATAAGATTAAGACATTAGAAAACAATATTAGAATATATGATGAAAATAGTAAGGTTTTATATAGCGACTTATTAAATAGTGAATCATTCAAGAGTAAGGAACAACTTCAAAATCAAATTGATAAATTACGTAGTGAATTAAATGTTATCGAAAACAAGAAACAAAAATACTTACAAGCTATCATTTCTAATAACACAATGCTTGATGCATATATGGATAGAAATGACTATAAAGCTTATAAGCAATTAAGAAGCTTAAACTTAAAGGATGTTGATGAAGATAACTTTAATGATTTAAAGACTAAGTTATTATCAATTAATGATGACTTAAATGATAGAAAAGAAGAAATCTATGAAGAAGCAAGTTTACTAAGACAAAACAAGAAAGATATTTCAAGAAAATATGAAACTATTATAAACATTATTAAATCACTTGAAGGTAGAAAGATGCGTTATAATCCAAACGTTGTATCTTTAAGAGATTCAATTAATGAAGCATTCCAAAAGGCTGGAATCGATGCTGAAGTTAAGATTTTAGCAGAATTACTTGAAATAACTGATTTCTCATGGCAAGATGCTATTGAAAATTATTTAGGAAGTCAAAGATTTACTTTAATCATTGAACCACAATATTTTGATTTTGCACTTGATGTATTCAATGAAATCAAAGCAAAGAAGCAAGTATTTGGTGTTGGTTTAGTTAATACTAAGAAGATGGTTGGTTATGATGTATGCGATAGCGGAAGTGTTGCTGAAATAATCACATCAGGAAATAAATATGCTAAACGTTATGTAAATATGGTTTTAGGTAATGTAATGCGTGCTAAGGATATTCATGATCTTGAAAATTATTCTAGAGCGTTAACTAAAGATTCAGTTGTTTATAATAACTATACAGTTAGACAACTTAATATCAACATTGAAAAACCATTCATTGGTAAAGATGCTATTAATAAGCAAATTCCTAAGTATCAAGAACAAGAACGCTTAATTCATAAAGAATATATTCAAAATGAAGAAGCTATTAGAAGATATGAAGAAGAAATTAACTTCATTACTAGATTAAATATTTCTGATTTAGTTGAAGGAATGAGTAGTGTTATTGCTTATGAAACTCAAAAGAACTTAATTAAGGATCTATCTAATAGAAAGATTGATGAAAAATCAGACAGCGCTAATGATATTCAAAGAGAATATGATAAGGTTACTGCTAGATTAAAACAATTAAATGGCGACTTAGTTGCTGCTTATGAAGAGTTAGGTAGAATTAAGGGAAGCATTGAATCAATCAATGAAGAAATAGCTCTAAATGAAAATAATATCCTAGAATATCAACAAATATTCACAGATATTAAGAACCAAAATGTTAGCCTTGAAAATGAAGTATTCACAATCTATCGTGAAGATATTAAGACTATGAATGCTCATGAATTATACAACAAATACACTAAGGAACAAGAAGCTAACAATAGACAAATATCTCACTTAGAAGATGAATTAAAGAGATTACAACTTCAATATAACAATGAACATAACTTCCAAGGAAACTTAGGTTATGCTAATATGGCTAATTATATTGATGAATATGATAAGCTAGTTAATTCACATCTAGTTGAATATGAAGACAAGGTTAGAAATGCTAGAGAAGATACTGAAAAGATCTTCAAGGAAGACTTCTTAGCTAAACTTAGAAGTAACATTCTTGCTGCTCAAGATGGTGTAAGCAAGATTAACCAAACGCTAAGTGAAATTAGATTTGGTGAAGATACTTATGAATTTATCTTCCCTAAATCAAAGGAATTCTCAGGTATCTATGATATGGTTATGAGTGATAGCGCTGATAATAATGGTCCTATCATTACTCCTGAATTTGAAATTAGATATCAAGATGAATTAAATATGTTATTTGATACTCTAGCTGTTGAAGAAATCAATAGTGAAGGTGTAATTTCTAAATTCACAGATTATAGAACATACATGGATTATGATATTAGAGTAACTAATGCAAATGGAGATACTTACTTATTCTCTAAGACAAGTGGAGAAAAGTCAGGTGGAGAAAACCAAGTTCCATTCTATGTATCAATAATCGCTTCATTCGTACAAATTTATCAAACAGCAAGATCATCAATCGGTCTAATTATCTTTGACGAAGCATTCAATAAGATGGACCCTAACAGAATTGCAAGATTAATGGAATTCGTTAGACCTCTAGGCGTTCAATTAATAATTGCAACACCACCAGAGAAACTTGATGTTATCACAAATTATGTAGACACTACATTAATTGTATTACGTCAAGGAAGAAATTCTTATATTATGCCAAAGATTAATAAGTAGTCCATTAAGGGGGATTATTATGGAAAATTACGAAAAGATATTTAAAGAATATTGTAAAAATGCATATGAAGGTGTTTTATACATTAAGAAAAATGGTGAAGGATTTAATGCACAATATGGAATTGACTTAGATAAGAAATTCGTTTGTGGTGGAGTTACTAAACTATTTACTATCGCATGTATTTTACGATTAATCGAAAACAAAAAGCTAATTTTAGATAGTAAGATTACTAACTATCTAGCACCTGAACAAGTTAAGGATTTATGTAATATTAAAGGTTTAGACCATTCAAAAGTTATTTCTATCAAAGATTTATTATATCAAACAAGTGGTATTGCTGATTATTTCGATAATTATGTAAAACCAGTTATTAATAAGAGTGATATCTCATATTCATTCGATGATAAAATAAATTGGACTAAACAACTTAGTGGTGTAGCTAAACCAGGTAAGAGTGCATATTATTCAAATCTAAACATTGACTTACTAGCACATATTCTAGAAGTTGTTACTGGAAAGAAATTAATGGAAGTATATAATGAATACATCATTTATCCACTAAACTTAAAAGCAACATACATTCCAGAAAATGAGGAAGTATATATTCCTGCAATGTTCTTAGATGGAAAGCCACAAAAGAGACCTAACTTAATTATGAGTTCATATGGTAGTGGTGGTTTAATTAGTACTGCAAGAGAATTAATGAAATTCACAATTGCATTCTTCGATGGAAGATTATTCGATAAATCATTAATTGAAAAACTAAAAGATTTCGGTTCAATGGAAAATGGATATGGTAATATCCTATATGGTGGAGGATTAATGAAGTTAAAGAACAAGAACTTAATCCTTGGCCAATTCGGTTATACTGGAGCATATGTATTTGCAAATCCAGAAAAGAGAATCTATTGTACAGGTTACTTGTCACAAGAAGGTTCACAACAATCATTACCTAAGATGGTAATTGAATTATTTGAAAAAATTTAAAAGAGGTCAAAAGCCTCTTTTTTAACAGTATTGAGGTAAGTTTATATGGATAATGATCTTTTAACAGCTAAAAAAATGTTAGATAGTGGTAATGCCGTTATACTAGTGTGTAATGGCATGGTTCTAACAAATAATAAAGGGCTTGATATAGCACTTAATGAGTTTATATCATCTAATTTTGATTTTAAAGAATTTGTTTTAGGAATAGTAGAAGTTAATTCAATTATTTCTTCTTTAATCATAGACTTAAAGGTTAAATGTATTATCACATATAAACTTAGCAATATTGCGAAAGAAAAACTAGAAAACAATGGTATAAAGTGTAGTTATAAAGAATTAATAAATGAATTTGAAAATTAAAAATAAGAGATTATTTTTTAATAAATATATAATGAGGTGTTTAGCATGCTTTTAAAAAAGATGTCTGAAACATTT
>JAEEGL013290495.1_pt1 | contig 10069 bp, 7 predicted proteins | sample 9134231 | NCBI WGS metagenome assembly JAEEGL01 (sample SAMN16246548, study PRJNA631951) | gut metagenome | biome: gut microbiome; feature: rumen; material: fiber-attached | host: Bos | place: Iran: Karaj | collected 2018-10 | reverse complement strand
GTCATCAAGCAGACCGGAGACATCAAGGATGATGTTCTCAGAAGCGGCTTCATTGACTTAAGCGGATTCTAAAAGGAGGAGAAGATGAAGAAAAGAAAAACAATAAAGCTGTTACTGGCAGTTACGATGCTTCTTACTCTGATATTGGGCGGCTGTAAGAAGGAGGATGAGGGACCAGATGATGTCCCTATTTCCCTTGAACCGGCTGGCAATGTAATTTCACGGTACAGCAAGGATGATACCGACTACGCTTCCAAACCATTGGAAGATACAAAGATCGTCCGTCTGCATTACCGCAGAAACGATGACACCGGCAATAACCGTGAGGTTTACCAGCCTTGGAACGTCTGGGCCTGGGACATGGCGAATGGCGGCAATGGAGCAGCCTATCAGTTCACCGGCTATGATGACTATGGCGTCTATGCCGATCTGGATCTTAACGTTATCTCCGAAGGACAGGGAACGGACTTACTGGGCTTTATCATCCGTACTGACAACTGGTCCAAGGACCCGGATGGCGACAGATCGATCGAGGTAGAACCGCAGAGTAACGGCGGTGTCCAGAACGTCTATGTCCGTACTCAGGAAGCTACGGTATTTGATACTGAAGAGAACGCCTGCAAGTCGATCATCAGCTATGCCATGTTAAGAAACAGCAATACGATCAGCACCTATTTCAAGCCGATCAGAGCTGAGTTCAAGTCCTACAGACCGCGCTTTGGAATCAAGATCAACGGTGAGGAATACAAGGACTTCACCATGGAGGAATTTGACGATTCCCTCAAGATGGCAAATCTGACGCTCAAGCGTGAACTGAACATAAACGATGTGGTAACCGTCAGTTACCGCTTTGACAACAGCTGGATTAATGAGGTTGACCTGATGCTGACTAATTATTTTGATACTGAAGAATTTAACGAAAAGTACTCATATACAGGTGATGACCTGGGTGTTACTTTTGATAATGAAAACAATCCGACCGCCACGACCTTCAAGGTATGGGCTCCAACCAGCACGGCCATGGTATTGAATATTTACAATACAGGTGACTATATGAAAGACAAGAACCCGGCCGCCACCTATGACATGACCATGGGTGACAAGGGTGTCTACAGTTATACCGTGAATGAAGATCTTGACGGCAAGTACTATACCTATACCGTAACCAATTCCAAGGGAACCAATGAAGTGGTTGACCCATATGCCAAGAGTGCCGGCATCAACGGCCGCAGAGGCATGGTCGTCAACTTCACCAGACTTAACGGATCCATTGATGGCTGGAGCAGTGATGTAAGACCGTTTGAAGGAAACGCCGTTGATGCTTCGATCTATGAGATCCATGTCAGAGACATGACCATTTCACCGACCAGCGGTGTTGAGGAAAAGTACCGCGGCAGATTCCTGGGTCTGGCTCAGACAGGAACTACCTATACGGAAAACGGTATTACGGTAACGACCGGTCTGGATCACATGAAGGAACTGGGCATTACCCATGTTCAGATCCAGCCGTTCTATGATTACAGTTCAGTGGACGAAACCAGAGTAAGCTCATTCATGAGTGATGATAACTATAACTGGGGTTACGATCCGCTCAACTACAATGTTCTGGAAGGAAGCTATTCAACTGATCCGTACGACGGATACAACAGGATCAGGGAATTCAAGGAAATGGTAATGGCCATGCATAAAGCCGGACTGTCCATCAACATGGATGTCGTCTACAACCACACCAGCGCTTCCGAGAACTCCAATTTCAACCTGCTGGTTCCATATTACTACTACCGCACAAAGGCCAACGGAACCTTCTATAACGGCTCAGGCTGCGGCAACGAAATGGCTTCTGACCGTTTCATGGTCAACAAGTTCTTCCGCGAGTCCTGCCGGTTCTGGATCGATGAATATCATCTGTCAGGTTTCCGTTTTGACTTGATGGGTCTGATCGACAACCAGACAATGATCGACATCTACAATGACTGCAGATACATCTATCCTCAGATCATGATCTATGGCGAACCATGGACCGGCGGTGCCACCAAGCTGAAAGCCGGAACCAGTGCTTCCAACCTGAAAGGTCAGACGACCGTTCAGCGGTCACTGGGACAGGATTTCTTCAGCGGTGACAATGTTCTGGTAGGTGCGTTCAACGATGTCATCCGCAATGCCGTAAGAGGTGAGAACAACCCGGCCAAGGGTTATGTTCAGGGTGACAATTCCAATACCTCAGTAATAACACTGGGCATTCAGGGTCAGTTCTCCCGGGATACCATCCAGGGGGCCAACATCAACCCTAACCAGGTACTCAACTATGTAGCCTGCCATGACAACTACACGCTGTATGACCAGCTGGTTCAGACAATGAAGCCTGAACGACTGCCAATGGCTTATACTCAGGCTGATTCGATCATATTCCTGGCTGAAGGCGTGCCTTTCATTCAGGAAGGTGAGGACTTCATGAGAAGCAAGCGCTACAGCGATACCGGCAAATATGAAGGCAACTCCTACAATGTCGGTGACTACATCAACGTGATGGACTACTCTCTGAAAGTTCAGCATAACGACATCTTCAAGAAGACCAGGGAACTGATCCGGTTCCGTAAGAATACTCCTGAATTCCGTCTGGCCAGCCGTGATGAGATCAGAAATCAGGTTAAGATCATTACCGCTGCCAACGGCAACATTGAATACGACATCAATGATTACAAGGTCATTCATTCAATCATCGGCCACAAGGTCGAACTGGATGGCACATATGAAATCGTCTACTCCAATGTCAGAAGCAGCTACGGTACGGTATCAGGTACGGTTTCAGCCGGAACCAATGAATCACTGGTACTGAAGAAAGTGAATTAACATGCTCAGACATGGGGAGATCTCAACTGAAGCTGATAAGGGTCCGTTCCTGTTTACCCTGGCGGCATTATGTACAAGCGTAATACTTGCCGTCGTGATCCTGACTGTTTCCGGCCTGACTGCTGTTAACATTACGATCCGGGCTTTTCTGGGATTAATGGCTCTGGCTTCCGGAAGCGTTCTGTTTGCGATGCTGACGGATTATGCCTGCGTGCAGGATGGAATACTGACCATGAGCTATCTGTTTAAGAAAAGACAGATCGCAGTCAAGGACATCGGATCCGTCAGATTCAAGGATGATGTATATACTGTCTACGACCGTAAAAAGGGGAAAGCCGGGACCATAAATGCCCTGGCAACCGGCATTGACAGAGTCATCGGTGAACTGAACAGAAATCATGTGAATTTTGAGTAATTTTTGTAACAATTTCCCGGAATGGGACTATAATAAAAGTATGAAAACGTTTTACTAAAATAAGATAGGAGGAGAAATATGGCAAATTTAAAGCTTTCCCATATTTACAAGGTCTATGAGAATGGTCACAAGGCAGTCAATGACTTCTGCATTGACATTGCTGACCAGGAGTTCATTGTCTTCGTAGGTCCTTCCGGATGCGGCAAGTCAACCACTCTGCGTATGATTGCCGGTCTGGAGACCATTACGGCAGGCGACCTGTTTATCGGTGACACGCTGGTAAACGACATGGAACCAAAGGACCGTGACATCGCAATGGTTTTCCAGAGCTATGCACTGTACCCTCACATGACCGTTTATGAAAATATGGCGTTTGGTTTAAGAAATCGCAAGATGCCTGAAGAGGAAATCAAAAAACGTGTTCTTAAAGCGGCTAAGATGCTGGATATTGAAGAATATCTGGACCGTCAGCCGAAGGCTATGTCCGGTGGACAGAGACAGCGTGTTGCCTTGGGACGTGCTCTGGTACGTGACCCTAAGGTCTTCCTGCTTGACGAACCTCTGTCAAACCTGGATGCCAAGCTGCGTGCGGCAATGCGTACCGAGATCACTGCTCTGCACAAGAGTCTGAAGACAACATTCATTTACGTAACTCATGACCAGGTCGAAGCCATGACCATGGGTACCCGTATCGTTGTCATGAAGCTGGGCTATGTCCAGCAGATCGATACGCCAATGAATCTGTACAATGAGCCTTATAATAAATTCGTTGCCGGATTCATCGGTTCACCGCAGATGAACTTCTTTGATGTTACTCTGAAAAGAGAAGGCGATACGGTTACGGTAAGATTCGTCAACGGTGACGAAGTGAAGCTGCCATACGAAAAAGTATGCAAGATCCACGAAGAATACCTCAATGGCGATAAGACCGTTACTTTCGGTATCCGTCCTGAGCATGTATCCCTGAGCAAGGAAGGCCCAGGCCTCAAGCTCATCGTTACCAACGTTGAACGTCTCGGCAATGAGACCATCGTTTACGGCAAGCTGGGCGATGCCTTAGGAGAATTCACACTCAAGGATGAAGGAAAGAACATCGTCATCAAGGTCGTTGACAGAGATGACATCAATCCGGATGACATTGTCTATGCAGTACCTAATCCGGAAAAGGTTCACTTCTTCGATGCCGAAACTGAAATTACATTAATGAACAAGATCCCTCTGTTCAATACCGTCCATGCCAAGGTGGCTGGCGACAAGATGGAATTACTGGGTCACAGCGTTGCTCTGCCGGAAGCTTACAAGAAGGTTATTACCGGTAAGGAAATCGCTCTGGAGATCCCGCCATTTGCCATCGTTGAAGGCAAGGACTTTGAACTGAAGGTATCACGTATTGAAAAAGTCGATGATAAGAACCTTGCCTATCTGGAAAACGGCGACAGCTATCTGTTCGCTCTGGTTTCCGATGAAGTCAAGGCCGGTGACATCTATCATTTCGCTCTGGCAAATGAAAAGATCAACCTGCATGAAAACGGCAAGGAGATCCTGCCGGCTGTTAATGATGAAGAAACGATGCTGGGAACCTTCTCCAAGACGGAAGTCAAGGAAAACGGCGACCGTGTTCTGCACTTCTTCTATAACATTGGTGATTACACAATTGAAACAGCTCCGGAAAACGGCTATAAGATCAACTCGATCGATGGCAACAACTGTTACAAGTATGACTACAAGTTTGCAGTCAACCGTGACAACATCCGCATCGTCGGGGAAGGCGAACCTGGCCTGGCCGGTGAAGTTGTCGGATATGTCAACTATGGCAACATCCGCTTCGCTCAGGTCAAGGCTGCCGGTGAACAGCTGCTGATCCGCGTTTCCGATGATTTCAAGGCTGACAAGGTCAGACTGGCCTTTGATGCCAAGGACGTTTCAGTTTACTCTACAAGAATCGACATGAAGCTGTGCTAGTATGACTGACAACAATGGCAGCCATACTTACCGGCCCCGGCCCAATTCCAAGCCGATATTTCTGAAAAGGCTTATCTGTACCGGATTTGACGTTGTATCACTGTTTCTGGTGTTCATGGCGCTGACTTACGTCATTACCCGGACACCTCTGGCAGCTGAGTATAACCGTCATGTGGATAGCTATAAGGAAATAGAAAAAACGGTTCTGGAACAGGTGGGAAACGATCTGGTGAAAGCCAGAGAGAAGTTAAGCACAGATCAGGCGTACAGAGATGAAATGTTCGCCGCCAATCTTCATGGATATCTGCTGAAAGCCCTGGCCGCAGCAATTGCGGAAGCAGTTCTGTTTCTGATCATACCTCTGTTGGATCCGGCAAGAGGAACGATCGGAAGAAGGCTGACCGGCATAGCGCTGTTTGATGAATCACGACAGAGTTATGCCAGGTGGTATCAGGTTCTGGGCAGATTCGTATTCATATTCGTATTTGAAAGCATGACCCTGTATCTGTGGACCGGAATACTGACATTCCTGTTGGTACCGGTGTTAAGACTGATAATGGTTATGCTTAACCGAAAGGACAAGACATTGTGTGATTATCGGACATTCACAATGTTAATAGAAAAAACATCGTACAGTTCAATTCATTAACTTATGGAGGAGAATAATATGAAAAAGTTAATAAGTGTGTTACTGGTAGCCTGCATGCTTCTGACCGGCTGTTCCGGCGGCGGTGACGGCGGCGGAAACAAGCCAAAACCTGAAGACAGCAAGATCGTTGTCTGGGTTGGTGAAGAATCAGCTGAATTCTACCAGAAAGTATGTGATGAGTATGTAGCTGCTCATCCTGACTTCGGTTACACCGTAACCGTAAAGGGCATGGATACCGGTGCTGTTGCCGGTACCGTTACAAACGACCCATCAGCTGCCGCTGACATTTTCACGGTAGCTCACGATAACATCGGCAAGCTGGCTGCTACTCAGTGTGCCAAGCCGTTTGCGGATGAATCTCTGATCCGGCAGGTCAAGGCTGACAACCCGGCTTCCTTCCAGAATGTCATCTATTCAACATTAAACGGCAAGGAATATCTCTATGGCGTGCCTTACATTTCACAGGCTCTGTTCATGTACTATAACAAGGCCAAGGTATCTGACCGGCAGGCTGAAACATTTGAAGGCTTAAGAGATGCTGCCAAGGCAGCAGGCTGCAAGGCCATTACCGTAACCGGTGACGACGGCTTCAATAACAGCTGGCCTTTACTGGCATCAAGAGTTCCTGATCATAACACAACCGTTAAGGTCTATGCCGGTGCTGAAGCTGTATCCGGCGGATCAAAGGGTACTTCAAACTGCCAGGGTGATGATACTGTCGCAATCGTAAGATGGCTGCAGGAATACGCTGCTGATCCTAACGGATTCAAGTGGGCTTCATCAGACGGCTGGGAAGCAGACCTGAAGAACGGCGGTGCCTTAGCCGTAATCGGCGGTGCATGGCATTACAATTCAGCCAAGGCTGCCTTATCTGAAACCAACCTGGGTATCGCTCTGATTCCGACCTTCACATTGACTGATGCTGCCTGCGCAGGCTTAAGCGGTGTCAAGGCCGGTGATGTATACCGTGGCGGTACATTCGCTGACTGCAAGGTATTCATGCTCAACGCAACATCTTCTGCTGACAAGTATGCTGCCTTACAGACTCTGGTCAAGTACATGTCCAGCAAGGAAGTTCAGAATGAATCATATGTCAACTGCCTCAACGTTCCGGCTTATGTCGGTGCCAGCGAATTCATCAAGAGCTGCTTCGATAACGGCAAGGTAACTGAAAGCCAGTACATGCTGGCCTGCAAGCAGGTTGAAATGGCCGAATGGGGCATCCCTCAGCCATTCCTGACCGGTACTCTGAATACCTACTACTATTCAAAGAATGCTCCGGCAGTCTTACGTGCCATCATTGACAAGACTCCATATCCTACTACCGGTGACGTCATCTTAGCTGAGACTGAATCACTGGAAGGCATCAGAAAAGGCTTATACATGATGGAATATCTGTGGATGCATGGACAGAATCCAAAGGAATTCCCGGCAACATTACCGGTACAGGCATAAAACGGATAAACAGTAAACTTAATCTGATTAATTAAGCGAACGTTATTTATGGAGGGATAATATGACAACTACATTAAATAAAGTTCCGAAAAAAAAGAATATAGATCTGCTGGAACCGCTGAAGGAGAGAATTTCCAACTTCAGGAAACGCTTCGAGGACGGTTCCATCGGAACTAAGCTTTCCCACTTTATTTTCGGTGCAGGAAACTTTTATCATAAACAGTACGTCAAGGGTGCAATATTCCTGTTATTGCAGATTGCGATTATCCGGTTCATGGTATTCTGTCCGTCAATCAACGACACGCCATATGGCTGGAAAGCTCTGTACAACCTGTCACTGACTCATCTTTCAGAAGGCGGAGACTTTGACCCGGTAACGGGTGCCTTCACCATCGGTTCTGACTGCAAGCTGATCATTCTGTTCGGCTTTGTCACCATCGCCGTCATCATCATGTACTTCATGATCTGGGAAATGAACATTGCTTCATCATTCAAGGCAGACATGGATGAGAAGATCGGTAAGAAACCGACAAGCTTCGCTGATGACCTGAGAGAACTGCTTGACAGCCGTTTCCACATCACCATGCTGACACCTACCTGCATTGCAGCTCTGGTATTCACCATTCTGCCGACCATCTTCATGATCGCCCTGGCCTTTACCACATATAACAGCCAGGACATGAATGACATCGGTACCAACCTGTTCCACTGGAACGGGATCCAGAACTTCAGAGCTGTCTTCACCGGGGAAGGTTCACTGGGCGTTGAGATCAAGAACAGATTCCTGCCGGTATTGGGCTGGACATTCATCTGGGCCATATTCGCAACATTGACCTGCTACTTCGGCGGCATCATACTTGCCCTGCTTATCAACAAGAAGGGACTGAAGGGGAAGAAGTTCTTCCGTACTGTCTTCATCTTCACGATTGCCGTGCCGCAGTTTATTTCTCTGCTGGCTGTCCGTAACCTGTTAGGTGAATACGGACCAATCAACAGCATGCTGGTAAATCTGGGCTGGATCGCCAAGCCAATCGGCTTCTTGGGCCTGCATCCAAGTGACAGTGAAAAGATCGCCAAGATCATGGTCATCATTGTCAACATGTGGGTCGGTGTTCCATACACCATGTTAATGACATCAGGCATTCTGATGAACATTCCGGCTGACCTTTACGAGGCTGCCAGAGTTGACGGTGCTTCCACTGTCAAGATGTTCATGAAGATTACGCTTCCTTATGTCATCTTCGTTACCACACCGTATCTGATCTCCAGCTTTGTCGGTAATATCAACTCATTCAATACGATCTTCTTACTGACGGGCGGCGGTCCTGCCTATACCGGCTATCAGGCCGGCGGTACCGACCTGCTGGTTACCTGGCTGTACAAGGTCACCATTGACCAGGGTTCATATAACACCGGTGCCGTAATCGGTATCTTCACATTCCTGATCACCGCTACGATTACGCTGGTTACCTACAGACGTTCTAAGGCATACAATGAGGAGGATACTTTCCAATGAGTGAAATGGTTGTTAAGAAAACTAGAAGCCGGTCCAGAGCCCGGAAGACCTCTCTGGGTATCACCTATGTTCTGCTGATCGTGTTAGGCATAATCTGGCTGGTTCCGCTGATCTGGATCGTACTTTCCGCCTTCAGATGTGAATATCAGCCGGACGGAACCTTCATCGGTACCGTTACCAGCAACTTCTTCCCGAAGGCCTACGGTCTGAAGAACTTCCAGGATCTGTTTACGGCTACCTACTATGGCGTGCCTAAGGCTTTCCCAAGATGGATGCTCAATACTCTGATCATCGCCATCGTTGACTGCCTTATTTCCACATTCCTGGTACTGTCAGTTGCCTACTGCATGTCCAAGCTGAAATTCAAGATGCGTAAACCGTTCATGAACATTTCAATGATCATCGGTCTGTTCCCGGGGTTCATGTCAATGATCGCCATTTACTTCCTGTTGAAGTCAATCGGTCTGACCGGTAACCCGAACCATCCTGGCTATTCCGTAATCGGTCTGGTACTGGCTTACAGTGCCGGTGCCGGTCTGGGATTCCAGGTAGCCAAGGGCTTCTTCGATGTCATTCCAAATGCTCTGGTTGAATCAGCCAAACTGGATGGCTGTACGAACTTCAAGATCTTCATGAAGATAATTCTGCCGTTAGCCAAGCCGATCATCATCTATCAGGCTCTGATGAGCTTTACCGGACCATGGATGGACTTCATCTTTGCCAAGGTAATCATCGGTGCTGATAACGCTGCTTACTGGACGGTCTCAGTCGGACTGTACTCACTGCTGTTCGGTACTCACCCGGACACCAACCTGTTTACGCAGTTCGCCGCTGGATGTGTCATTGTCGCGGTTCCTATCGTTACACTGTTCATGTTCCTGCAGCAGTACTATGTAGAAGGTGTTACAGCTGGCGCTGTCAAGGGCTAAACAATTCAAAAGCATCTGCCTGGCAGATGCTTTTATTGTGCCGAAGTAACACCTTTGAAAAGAAAGGGGAAAAATGCGAAAATAGAATCGTGGGAAAGGACATTTTTACAATGGGGGACATTAGGAAGGAAGCCAGGATCAGGGTATTCAACAGATGGTGGTGGTTTTACGTCATTCTGACGGCTGCCGTGCTTTTGCTGGTTACCGTTTCAGGGAAAAATCTGAATGAAGATTCAAGGTACCGTCTGGTTCTGATGTTGAGCATCATTGAACTGGTGATCCTGCGCATTTAC
>JAEEGL013168725.1_pt1 | contig 10069 bp, 7 predicted proteins | sample 9134231 | NCBI WGS metagenome assembly JAEEGL01 (sample SAMN16246548, study PRJNA631951) | gut metagenome | biome: gut microbiome; feature: rumen; material: fiber-attached | host: Bos | place: Iran: Karaj | collected 2018-10 | reverse complement strand
CATACGACGGCCAAACTTTTACAGTTCGTAAGCGCGCCAATAGGCGCAAACAGCCGACGATACGCCGTAAGACATTCGACGATTTAGGCGGTCGATTGTTCCCCTCAAAAAGTCGTCTGCAGACAATTTCTGTAAATTCGTTAAAGTTTTTCGCGGAGCCGGCGTCAAGCCCGACGGCGACCCGTTTTTTACGGGCGAGTTTTTTCGGCGCCCGATTGAAAGAATTCGCTTTTCCAATAGAATTAGAGCGACTCGAGCGGCCGCGTCGGCGCAACGCCGCGCAAAACGCGCGCGCCGCGTTCGTTCAGAAACACGTTTAATTCGCGCGGTCAGCGCGTTAACATCACTTTACATTCTTACGAAAGAAGGTTGATATGTCGTCGCTAACCAGTCCTTCGCGACCGAATACTGACGTCAAAAAAGTAGCTATTCTCTTCTCCGGCGGGCCCGCGCCCGCGGCGAACGCCGTTATCGGCGGCGCGGCCCTGTGCTTCGCGCGCGCCGGCGTTGAAGTTTACGGCATGCTCAACGGCTACTCGCACTTGGTCGAATACAAAGAAGGCGACGTCCTTGAAGAAGGCAAGGACTACGTCCGCCTCGATAAGATCGTCTTCGACGGTCTCCGCACGCAGCAGGGCATCTGCATCGGCACCGCGCGCGCGAATCCGGGCAAGGCGCTCAAGACGCCCGCCGACCTGGAAGATCCGGAAAAGCTCGCGCCCATGGAAACCGTCTATCAGGCTCTCTGCTCGCTCGGAATCGACGCGCTCGTCTCCATCGGCGGCGACGACACCCTGACGACCGCCGCGAAATTCAAGCTCTATATGGACCGCAAGCCGGCCGACGCCAAACGCATTAAGGTCGTCCACCTTCCCAAGACGATCGACAACGACTACGAAGGCATTCCGTTCACGTTCGGATATTTCAGCGCCGTTGAAATGCTCGCGAAAGAGCTCCGCAATCTTCTCGCCGACAGCCAGGCGGCGGGGGCGGGCTTCGTTTGCCAGCTCATGGGCCGCGCGGCCGCGTGGCTCGCGTACGGCGCCGCGGTCGCGGGCGAAGCGAGCGCGGTCGTAGGGCTCGAAGATATCGAAGAAAGCTGGAAAACGACTGAAGTTACGATCGATCCGGAGACGGGCAAAGAGGTCCTCGACGCCGACGGCAAGCCGGTCATGCGCACGATCGTCGATATGTCGCACGTCGTGAACCACCTCGTCGACGTCTTCCAGGCGCGCCAGAAGGAAGGCAAGAAAGGCTTCGTCGCCGTCATTTCCGAGGGCGTCGCGGAATTCCTGCCCCTGTCCGAAATTGAAAAGTGCGTTTCGCACGACGAATACCTCTCCCTCAAGCCGGATACGTTCGGGCACTTCCCGGTCTCGCAGCTCAAGTACTCCTCGCGTCTTGGCCGTCTCATGGCGGAAGAATACAAGCGCCGCACGGGCAAGAGCCAGAAGTTCAACGGCCTTCAGTTCGGTTACGAAGTCCGCTGCAATATCCCGACGGCGTACGACGTCTGCGTCGGAAGCCAGATCGGCGTCGGATGCTATCGCGCGCTGTGCGAAATGGGCCTCAACGGCGTTATGATCTCGGTCAACAACGGCTCCGACCCGATGGGGCTGTCCTTCCCGAAATTCGAAGAGCTCATCAATATGAGCAAGCTTCGCGCGTATCCGCGCCCGATCAAGGTCGGCAGCGACATGCATCAGCTCGCGCGCTACCTCGAAGCGTGGAAGTGATTCGAAAGCGATTCGTCGCTTGAACGGCGGCGCGTAACGTAAACAGGGGGAACGGAGAAATTAAAAATTTTTTCTCCGTTCCCCTTGTCGGTTTGAAGAGCCGCGTTATAATAAACAAGTCGTTTGAGTTGAAACGGCTCGACGGGCGCGTAGCTCAGTTTGGTTAGAGCGCAGCCCTGATAAGGCTGAGGTCCATGGTCCGAATCCATGTGCGCCCACTATTTCGTTTCCTTGGAAAAAGCGAAGAAATTCAAGTTTCTTCGCTTTTTTTATTTCCCCCGCAACGCAAAACGCCGCCGAAAAAATCGGCGGCGTTTTTCATTCTTTCTGCGTCTAGCCGGCTTTTAGAACCGCGGTTACTTCACGAGCTCGCCGCAAAGGGTAAAGGGCGTCGCGTCGGTGATACGAATCTGCTGAAACGTGCCCGCCAAGGATCGGGCGCCGTCGAAGACGACAATGCGGTCGCAGACGGTGCGGCCCGTCATCTGGACTAAATCGCCCGGCTTTTTTGCGCCGGACGTGGCCGTCGCGAGCAGGTCGTCGACCGTCGTAATCTTCGAGGAACCTTCCGGAATCGGCGCGATATTGCCGACCGTGTCGACCGTCGCCTCGAGCGGAACGCTTTCGGCGTAGAGCGCCTCTTCCGGCGTCATGCTCTTTGTTTCCCGTTTGCTCGGGCCTTCGACGAGAATCTCGACCGTCTTGCCGACGAACGACCGGCTCGACTCGTAACTGATCTCGTTCTGAACGGCGAGCAATTCGTTATTGCGGCGCTTCTTGACCTCTTCCGGCACGTCGTCGGCCATTGTGCGCGCCGCCTCGTTCCCCGGTCGAACGGAATATTTAAAGATAAAGCTGTTTTTGAAACGCGCGTAGCGGATGAGCTCCGCCGTCTTTTCAAATTCCTCTTCCGTTTCGCCGCAGAAACCGACGATAAAGTCGCTCGTAATCGCGGCGCCCGGCACGGTCGCGTAGATACGGTCGACTAAATCTTTGTATTCTTCCAGCGTATAATGCCGCCGCATACGCTTGAGCGTCGAGTTCGCGCCATGCTGAGCCGGAACGTGCAGATAGGGCGTCGCCGTCGGGAGATCGCGCACCGCCTGCAGGAGTTCGTCGGTCATGTCGGTGGGATAGGAGCTCACGAACCGCACGCGGCGAATACCGGGTATCTTATCGATTTCCACGAGCAGATCGGAGAGACGGGTCGTCTTTTCGCCCTCGACGTAACGGTAGCTGTTGACCGTCTGGCCCAGCAGGACGATTTCGACGACGCCTTGATCCGCAAGCGTGCGAATCTCGTTGAGAATATCTTTCGGAGGACGCGACTGCTCCGGCCCGCGAACGCTTGGAACGATACAGTACGAGCAGAATTTATTGCACCCGAACATAATGCGGACCATCGCCTGAAAGACGCGCGGACGCGCTTCCGCGAGCCGTTTCGGGTCGAAAAGACGAAACGAATCGCGAACGGCGTGCGGATTGTTCTTATTCTCGAACCGATTCACGCCGACGGCAATCTGCTGCGCGCCGGTCGCCGCGGCGGCCGCGACAAGCGCCGTGAGCCGATCTATTTGGCCAGGCCCGCAAACAATATCGACGTAGGGCGCGCGCGTAAAAATCTTCGTCTGATCCTTCTGCGCCATGCAGCCCATAACGGCGATTAGAGAGCCGGGCTTCTGCGCTTTCCAATGTTTAAGCCGTCCGAGCGCGCTGTAGATTTTCTCTTCGGCGTGCTCGCGAACGCTGCACGTATTAAAGACGACGAGCCGCGCGTCTTTGCGCGAGTCGACCCGTTCCCAGCCCGCCGACATAAGTTCGGCCGCGGCCAATTCGGAATCGAGCGTGTTCATCTGACAGCCGACGGTTTCAATATAGAATTTCATTTCCAATCGTTTCGTTCAAATCAAACGCGGAACGCCGCGTTTGCGGTTCTCTTCAGGCGCGGCGTCAGTTAAAGACGTCGACGCGTAATTTACAGTCTGGCAGCGCGCGCAAAAAATCGCGTCCGTAGGACTTACGGTGCACGCGTTCGTCGAGCACGACGACCTGGCCGACGTCCGATTTCGTTCGTATTAAGCGCCCTACCCCCTGCTTGAATTTCAGAATTGCGGTCGGGAGCTGATAATCGCGAAACGGGTTCCCGCCCTGCTCCTTAACGCGCTCGATGCGCGCCTGCACGAGCGGCTGTTCGGGCGCGAGAAAGGGAAACTTGACAATAATCACGTTGCGGAGCGCCGAGCCCGGCACGTCGACCCCCTGCCAAAAGCTGTCGACGCCAAATAGGACGCTGCGCGAGCTCTCTTTGAACATCTGGACCATTCGCTGCCGCGGGGCGCCGTCCGACTGCGAAAAGAACGGATAGTTCTCGCGCGCGAGCAGTCTCCCGAGCGCGTCGGTCGCGCGCCGCATCTGAGACGCGTTCGTAAAGAGCGCGAACACGCCTCCTTCCGTCTCCTCGATATAGCTCTGCAGCGCGGCGAAGAGCCGGCGTTCGTTCTCCTCTTCCCGGTTCGGCCCTTCCAGTTCCAGCCCCTGCGCGAGAACGAGCGTCATCTGCTCGCGGTAGTTGAACGGACTGCCCAGCGCGCGTGCGCGCGAGCCCGTCATGCCGACGCGCGAACGAAAGAACTCAAACGCCTCGCGCGTCTCCGGCGTCTCCTTATCCGGTTCCGCGGCGATCGCGCGCGGCTCGTCGGACGGCGGCGCCTGGCCGCGATCCGAGCCCGACTTCTTCGAGCCGTGCGTCCGCGTCGTAAGCGTCGCGCTCGCTGCAATTACCGTCGGCACGACGTTAAAGAGCTGCGCGCGCAGAATCGGCGCGACGTCGATCGGCGCCGACCGCATCTCGATGCGAACGCTCTTCCTGCCCGACGCGCGCTCCAGCCAATAGACGAATCCGTCCTGACTCTGTTCAAGCCAGCTGTTAATCGCCAGAAGATACGCGTCGACGCGGCCGCACGCGGAAACGTATTCCGCGCGGCGGTTTAAATCGTCTAGCGAGTCGGCGCACCGGCGCAGCTGCTCCCGAAGCGAAACAAGCCCCGCGGAAAGCCTGTTCGGAATAATATTCTTCTCCATAACGCGGCCGTTCGAGCCGGGCCTTGCGTCGAGCCAATCGTTGAGATCGCTGAAGAACGCGTCGGCGCGCAAGCGGCAGTCGTCGACCGTTTTTTCCGCGTCGATAAATATCTCGCGGTCCAATCCGATCTTAAACTGAGACGCCTCGTCGACGAGAAGTCCTTTGTTCGTCCGGTCGTTATAGAGACGCGTAAGGAGATAGTCGACAGAGCTTTGCGTCAGTTCCAACCCCATGTGTTCCGCGGCGACCTGCTCCATCGTATGCGCTTCGTCGAACACGAGCACGTCGTAATTCGGCAGAATGGAGCCGCCGTTCCCGTCGCCGCGAATCGCAAGATCGCTGAACAGGAGCGCGTGATTCACAACGATTAACTTCGCCGTTTCCAACCGTTTACGCGCGCGAATATAGAAACAGTCGTCGTGATATTTGCAGTTCCGCCCCAGGCAATTGCCGCGCTCGCAGCAGATTTCGTTCCAGACCTCGCCCGCCGGCGTCGGATTGAGCTCCGATTTCGATCCGTCCCGGCAGTCGTCGAGCCAGTTCGCGATTCGCGTCAGTTCTTTCTGCAAATCCGTTTCAAAGAGCGTGCCCGTCGACGCGGCTTTCGCGGCGTTATGGAACCGGCGCCGGCATACGTAATTCGAGCGTCCTTTCGCCAGCGCGGCGGTAAATTCAAAGGGCAAAATCGCGTTCAAAAAAGGTATGTCTTTTTCAAAGAGCTGCTCTTGCAGACTGATCGTATGCGTCGAGACGACGACGCGCCGCATTTCGACCGGCGTTACGCCGTCGGCGTTGACCGATTCTTCGCTCTCCACTCGAAAAGGTTCGTCCGCGTCTTCGGAATACTCTTCGGCGGCGTCGGGAGAAGGGGCGGGAACGTCGGGCGCGGTTTTTTCGGCGTCGGGCTCGCCCTCGGCGTCAAACGGAAAGTAAGCGCCGTCGGGATCCTCAGAAAAATCGCGGACTTGATCTTCTACGACATGAAGAATGGCAGGTACGAGATAGGCAAAACTTTTGCCGACGCCTGTGCCCGCCTCGATTGCGAGAGAACGGCGGTCGCGAATCGCGGCGTCGACTTCCGCGGCCATTGCCAGCTGCGCGTCGCGACGTTCGTAGTTCGCCCGCCGACGCGCAATGAGACCGTCGGGACCTAAAACGTCGCGATAATTAAACATATTCCCCACCGACGCCGCTCACGGCGCAATAAAACTCTGACGTCGGAGCGCGTTCCGGCGCCGTTTACATATCTTCCTGTTTCCAAACGGGACGGCCGTCTTTATCCAGCTCCATAACGCTCAGATCGGAGTTCGTCGTCGACCAGCCAACGAGTTTCTCGCCTTCTTCCGTCTTGTTGTAGTTGCGGTTGCATACCAGCCGCATAAAGAACGTCTGCTTCTTTTCGTTCGGCCCGGCCGGATCGACCGTTATGGCGTAGATGCGTTCGGTGCTTTCCGTACTGGGGGTAAGCCAGACGGCGGTCGCGCCGTAGAACGTCGGATGAATGCGGTCGCGGAGCGCGTAAAGAGTCAGCAGAGTCGGGTTCGCGAGAAAGGCGTGGACGTCGCTGTGCGGCTCTTCGTCCCCCGCCATCTGACGAACGAACATGTCGACTTCGTCTTTGTGGCTCATAATAGTCGCGCGCTTCCAGTAAGGGGCGGTCATCTGGCGCACTTGCGTAATATCGCCGTCTTTAACGGCTTGGAACCACGCCTGGCAGAATTCCTCCGCCTGACGTTCGAACGCGACGCGGTACGTAACCTTACGCACTTGCCCGCCTATGAGCGTTACAAGCCCGAGCGCCAAACCGACGCACGCGAACTTCAAGCCGACCAGTTCGCCGCCCGACTTGCCGATGAAGTAGAACGCCGCCGTCGCCATGATAATCGCCAGGACCGAAAGAACGCTGAATCCTGTGCCAATAAACGCCAATAAAGACAGGAGGGCGACGACCGTCGAAGCGACCGCCATGGCCGAGAGACGCTTAGACGCGAGCCCGGAATCGTCCAGACCCGTCAAGTTGCTCGGCTGCGTCTCGTTCCAAGCGGAGTCGAACAGCGATCCGCTCGTCTTTTCCAATTGATCATTATTAGCCATCGTTCGCGCCTTTTCGTTCGTTTGCGTTGATAAGAAACCCTATTCTCCGTAAGAAGTTAGTTCGCGTTCGGAGAATCGCCGTCAAACTTCCAGCCGGGGTTCCCGTCTTTGACCGTCTGCGTATAGACGCCGGCGTCGCGCTTCATCTGACTCTGTACGAATTCCGCCGTATCCCAACGGGAATCGCCGAGCAGCGGCGCGAGCGAGCCTTTGGACATAAAGTCGACGATCTTCATGGACGGAAGAACGGAAGATTCCTTCGGTTTTTCCGGCATGACTTCATAAAAGACGTACGTCGTTACGCTCGAAAAGCCAATGACGATCAGGAGAACGGAAATCCACTTGGAGATCTTGTCCGTCGTGTCGCTGAACCGGATATTGACCTTCGAAATCGAGCTCGTCGCGGCCATGAGAATCGCCAGGACGATAATGAAGATCGCGGAAAACGCGATAATGTCGTTGTAGTAAGACATTACGCTCATGGCGCCGTCGAGAATATTGGCGACCATTTGGAAAAGCCCGATCGCGAAGAGCGTCGCAATCATAATATTAAATCCGAGAATTGTCACGCTCCAAAGCTTCGCCTTGTGCCAAAAAGCCAGCGCGCCAACCGCCATCAAGCCGCTCAGGATCCAAAACCCCATTCCCATGATATCACCTTATACGTAATCGCTTATTATGTACGTTTTTATCGCCGTTTACGAAACTTTTACCGCTTGCCCGAAAGAACGCGAATCAGCTCTTCGTAAGAGGTTACCCCGTTCTTAATGAGCCGCGCGCCGTCGACGAGATAGCCCCGCTGTCCGCTCTTAAACGCGGCCTGACGCAGCGCCTTGTTCTTCTTGTCGAGATCGACGTCGGCGGCGATAATCTGCCGCATGTCGTCGGTAATCTCGAGGACGTCGAAGATCGCGACGCGCCCTTTGTAGCCGATATCGCGGCAGTCTTCGCACGGTTCGTAATAATCGCGCTCGCCCGGCTCGACCGGTTCGTGAACGCGTTTGCGATAGATTTTATCCGTTTTCGGATCGAGCCCGAGCTGCTGGAGGACGCGCGGATCCGGCTTAATATCTTCTTTGCACGTGTCGCACAGTTTGCGGACAAGTTTCTGCGCGATGACGGACGTGAGCGCGTCGGCGAGCTCTTTCGGATCGACGCCGAATTTCAGCAGGCCGATAATCGCGTCGACCGAATCGGCGCCGCGGAACGTCGAAATAATGAGCCGGTCGTTTTTGACTTCCTCGCACGCGAGTTTCCACGCCTCGAGGTTGACCATGTCGCGCACGAGAACGACTTTCGGCTCGCGGAAGTACACGTCGGGCAAAACGGTCATGGGCGTTTCGCCCTTCGAGGAGTCGTACTTCGTCGTCGTTACGTTCTCAATGAATTCGTAGGGATGCTGGACGTCTTCGACCGCGGAGAAGTCGCGCGTAAAGCGGTCCGCCGTATTGAACATGACGGTCGTGAGCGTCTTCAGACCCTGATGCGGCGCCGACGCGAGAACGACGAGCCCGTTCTCGCTGTTAATGACGGCGCGGAGCTTTTCCTGACGTTCGGGATCGTCGCAAATTTCCGCGACGTTCTTAAAGGGCGCCGTCTTGAACTGGAAGACCGCCTTAAAGACCTCGCCCGTAGGCACGCCGGCCGTATGAAGCTCGACGTCGCACGTCTTCGGCTTGCCCTTCTTATTCTTGTCGTATAAGACCTTAAACAGGCCGTTCTGCCGTCCGGCGCGGTCGTCCGGTTTCCCGCCGATGAGGATCTTCGCCGCCTTGGCGACTTCGTCGGCTTCTTCGCGCAGCCACGGCTTTTTCGTCGCGTCCAAAATGGGATGATAGACGCCGTCGATCTGATACTGGAATTTCGTCTCTTCGGCGCCGAATTCAATAATGACTTCCAGAGCGCGCGCGTGGAGCGCGTGATAGAGCAGCTCGCGGAACAGATTGTAACCGACGCTTCCGTTCAAGTTGCGGGATTGAACCGTACGCGAAATCTTCGTCGACTCGTCCATATTCAGTCCGGTCGCTTCAAGCTGAACCGAAGAGCCGCCTTCGTAAGATTTTGGCTTCGGCTTGACTTGCTGCTTCAGCACCTTCGTCCGGAACCAGAACGAAAGGTGAGAGGGCGTCATGACCTTGTCGGCGTCAAGCATGCCCTTATTGCGCTTCTTGACGTAAATAAAGATCGGCACAAGCCATGCGAGAGCGACGATCGGCAGCCCGATCCAAAAGATCGGAACGAGCAACGCGACGAAAAACGCCGCGACAAAGACGATCAAATTGAGACCGTTCGACTGCTCCTGATCCGGATCGCCCAATCTTTCCGCGTCGTTATTGCACCAACCGGTAGTCGCGACCCAGGCAAGATAGAAAACAAGCAGGATTCCCAGCTTAATCGGGCACAGGGTCATGCCGATCCCTTGCCGCCATCCGTTCGTCGTCGCTTCCTTCGCCAAGGAGTCATAATTCTGAGCCCAGGACAGATCCGCAAACGCCAGAACGGCTGTCGCAGCGCACGCCGCGATCGCCGCGAAGCGCGCATAGTTCTTAATCTTAACTGTTTTCATTTCTTACCAACTTTTAACGAAAAAATGCCGTTAACCCGCGACCGACCGGCTGAACTTCAGCAAACCGTGCGAATATCAAAGGATGCCGGGTTCCTTAACTTCGATGCCCTTGAGCGCCATCTTCAGCGATTCGATGTTCGGCGCGACTTCAAACGCGGTCGCGCGGTCGATCTTCTTCATCTGGACGAGCTGCTTGAGCGACATCGTGAAGTCCTGCATGCCTTCCTGAGCCTGAATACGAATCGCGTCGCCGAGCTTTTCGTCTTCCCCTTCGAGGATCAGTTTGCGAATAACGTTGTTCACAATCATGATTTCGCAGGTCGGAACGCGCTGAACGTCGGGCAGAATCGAGGGCAGCAGTTTCTGCGCGACAATGCCCTTCATGTTCATCGCGATCGCGCTGCGGATCGCCTTGTGCATATTCGCCGGGAACAAGTCGAGAATACGGCCGATCGTCGACGGAGCCGTCGACGCGTGAATCGTACCGAAGACCAAGTGGCCCGTTTCCGCCGCGTGAATCGCCGTTTCGAACGTTTCACGGTCGCGCATTTCCCCGACGAGCATGACGTCGGGGTCCTCGCGGACGGCGTG
>JAEEGL011517712.1_pt1 | contig 10069 bp, 9 predicted proteins | sample 9134231 | NCBI WGS metagenome assembly JAEEGL01 (sample SAMN16246548, study PRJNA631951) | gut metagenome | biome: gut microbiome; feature: rumen; material: fiber-attached | host: Bos | place: Iran: Karaj | collected 2018-10 | reverse complement strand
ATCCTCGACCATATCGAGAAGGATATTTTACCTGAGTTAGACACCCTTAATGAGGAAGCAATAAATGATGAAAAAAGTATTGATTAGCATCCTGTTGGTGGCCACCGCAATCATGGTGGCCCAGGCACAGGTCGAACGGCATGAAATCAAGGTGGGCGACTTCAACCGCCTGTCGCTGGTCAACGACATCAACGTGAACTACCGCTGCAATGCCGACTCGGCTGGCTTGGCGGTGATGACCTGTAGCCGGGAGGTCACCGACAACATACTGTTTAACCTGTCGGCCAAGGGACGCTTGACCATCCAGGCCGCCGACGCCATCGAGCGCACGGCCGACCTGCCTGTCGTCACCGTCTATTCCTCCTCGCTCGACGAGGCCGAGAATGGCGGCGACAGCACGTTGAGAATCTCGGGCCTGCCCCCGATGAAAGCCTTCAAGGCGCGACTCACCGACAACGGTAAAGTCATCGTGCGCGGCGTGCGTGCCTCGCAGCTCGAGCTGCACATCCTGAGCGGCAAGGGCAAAATCATTGCCGACGGTTCCTGCGACGATCTGGCTCTGCGCCTGGTGGGAACGGGCGAGATACAGGCCGACCAGGTGGAGGCCACCACCGTCTCGTGCCGCATCATCGGCACCGGCTCGATGGGGTGCAACGTGAATGGTGGAGAACTCAAGGTGAGCGGCAGCGGCACAGGCAAGGTCTATTACAAAGGCTCTCCCAGCAAGGTCACCGTGCGCAAACTCGGCACCATCAAGGCCATCCCCATGGAATAAATCGATATATCTTCTGCAATCACTGCATTGCGGCTCGGGAATCCGACTCGGTAACTTAACCGTGCTGACGCACGGGAAATTAATCAAAATTTGATTGAATTATTTGTTTAATTTGGCTCCGCCGAGCTAAACGCAGGGCGGTTGCCCTGGCTTGTTTGCACTAATTTTTTCGTTTTTTCGTTTTTTCGCGTGTGCGTGTGTTTTTTCGTGATGTTTCATTTTTTTTGCCAAAGCAGTGCCGAGATTTGGCCCATCTTTCTAGTTATTTTGCAGCCCAAATGACAAATGTTTATATAAACTGACAAGATAGTGATAGAATTTGACTATCTTTGCAAGTTAAACCATCCAAAATGCTATCAACCGAGAATGAAAGATAACAGAGCATTCAACCTCTTTGATTTTGGCCTAAAGAAAGCCGTGAAAGTTATAATTAGTCACACATAAATAGTTTTGAGTATGGCTAGAAATGATCTTTGGACACGCGAGCAAATGATACTCGTTCTTAACCTCTACATGAAGCTGCCTTTTGGAAAAATGTCCAGTCGGACACCCGAAGTTAAGTATCTTGCAAGTATTATTGGAAGAACACCTGATGCGGTTGCATTTAGGCTAGTTAATTACGCATCATGTGATTCCTCCTTAAAAAAGCGTGGAATAAAAGGAATGGAGAAAGGTAGAAAACAATGCCAACCTTATTGGGATGAGTTTGTTAATGATCGAGAAAAATTGATTTTCGAAAGCGAACGAATCTTAGCTCAAAAAGAAGGTACTACAATTGAGAAAAAATATGAGAATGATATTAGAGCTATTCCTAAAGGAATCGTTGGCATGAATAAAGTACGCGAAGTGAAAACTCGAGTTAATCAGAGGGTGTTCCGTCAAATAGTTCTTGCTAACTACGAAGGCAAGTGTGCCCTCACTGGAATAGATTTATCAGAGTTGCTCGTGGCCAGTCATATCGTTCCATGGTCCGAGAGCGAGAAAGAACGCTTGAATCCCGAAAATGGGATTTGTCTATCCTCGCTTTACGATAGGGCTTTTGACCAAGGACTAATCAGTTTCACTAACGATAGTTATATTATTTTCTCTACGCGTCTAAAAGAAAATGTGGGCAAAGAGTATTACGCCAGGTATTTTGCTTCTCTTGAAAACACCAGGCTTGTCTCGCCAATAAAGTATAACGTTAATCCGCAGTTTTTTGAATGGCATAGGGACTGCATATTCAACAAATAAATGGAAACACCTCCAAGATTCAAAATAGGTGATACTATCTATTGGTATTGCGATGAAGAGCAAAAAACTCACCACGCAAGAGTTGACTATGTGAACTGTGTTCATATCGGAAAACATTATGATGATATAAACTATGAAGTTGAAGTAGTGTGTTGCGGTGAAAAGAAAACCATGTTTATTGATGAATACGATGCGATGCCATCTGACTTAAATAATGGTTGAAATCAGTGATTTATCTGGTTTTATAGGAATAGTCAAGGAAAAGCAAGAGAGACTTCCAAAATACTACAGTTTTTGAATAGCTGAATATCAACCGCTCCTAATGAGGGCGGTTTTGTTTTATTGGCAAAACAAGCCGCCAGGTCGCAGAAAATTTCTTAGCGGCTTGGCGGCTTAGCGTGGGGCCAGTGCTCCCCCTCAGAATACTCAGTTGTTTGGCGTGGCTGCGTTACCAGGGGGGCGGGTCCTTGTCTTGGGGGCTCAGGTGGATGGGGTTCCTCATGATGAGGTCGCTGGGCATCGGGTGGAAGTAGAGGTAGATGCCGTCGGGGCGCTCGTCGATGACGGGTCGCCGCAGGCGGATGATGTCGGGTTCACTGCTGCCGTCCATAGCTGCTTTCCGTTTTGTTTGTTTTGTTCGTTTTGTTTGTTTTGCACACGCTGGAATTTGGTCTTTTCAGCCGCTCGATGTGTTCCTGCCTGACGCGCTCGAGGGCGAAGTCGGCGATGTCGAGTTTGGCGAGGCGCTGAGCGGTGTTGGCGTTTTTTTCGAGCCACAGGTCGACGCGGATGTTCCAGCCCTGGGCCTTGAGCCGTTGTGCCTCTTGGAGCCAGGCGGCGGTAGAGACCGAGAGGCCCGACTTCTTGTCGCGGCGGCTGTCGAGGTCGGGGAAGGCTACGACTTTGCGATGCCGCAGGGGCTCGAGGAAGCGCTCGTTGAAGTTGTTGAGGCTGCCGCAGGCCATCCACAGGTACTCGGGCATGGCGATACTCATGATGAGTGCCGACTTCTCGCTCTCGACGATGGCGACGGGCTGCTCGGGATCATCGTTGATGAGGTGCTGTCCGAACAGGCATTGCGGGTTGTCGGGGTACATGACGATGGGTGGATACTGCTTGTTGCGGTGTCCGTCGGCAAGATAGTGGATTCTCTTGGCGTTGACGATCTTGCGTTGCTCATTGACCTGCCAATAGATGAGGGCATCGCCCAGGTTGCCTGTCTTGAACGAGTTGAAGCCGACGAGGTAGCGCTGGCACGCCATGAGCACGGCTTGCTGGGGATAGAGGCGCAGCAGCAGGTCGATGAGTTGGTTGCGGCCGAGTGCGGGACGGCCAGCCAGCAGGGAGTGCAATAGCGCATTGAAATTGATTTTCTTCATGGTCTTAGTTTTGTTTTTTGTTGTTGGTTTGATTGTTTGCAGAGGCCCGCTGTTGCGGTAGCGGGCGTTGTGGATGTCGATGCCGTGGGGCTTGAGCACGTTGGCAAGGTAGCCGATGCCGACGGCCCTGCCCGTGCGCCTGAGGGCACGGCTGTAGCACAGTTCGCTGTCGTGGCGGCTGTAGTCGGGCCACACGGCAGCCATCTTGTGAAAGGCATCGCGCCCCTGCTCGCCGCAGTAGGCTGCCAGGCAGCTGGCGAGGCGTTCCCACGCGAGACGTGTGGGCGCGATGTCGATTCCCCTTGCCGCCACATCGCCGGCGATGCGGTGGACGCTGACGGGGTAGGCATACTTAGGGGAGCAGGGATTCATCGACGGCCTTGTCTATAGCCATCTCGAGAGCGGGCTTTCCCTCGTCGAGATAGCAGTTGCTGAACGGTATGGGCCTCGGCTCGGGTGCCGCCTGCTGCGAGGGCTGGGTGTCATCGTCGTTCAGCCCGGTAATGTAATAGCTGGAGCCAACCTTGATGCGGTTGACGATCCCCAGTTTGGCGGCACGGTTGATGTGCCTGGCGGCGGTAGATGCTCTCCATGACATCATGCTTGCCAGCTTCTGGGCAAATGCCGCTTGCGGGATATTCTCCTCGTGGGGGAACTGGTCTTGCAGGGCAATCCAGCACATCTTCATGATGTTGTGCTCGAAGTTGAAGCGTGACCACCACTTGGCGCTTTTCCTGTGCTCGATGGCTTCCACTGCCGACTTGGGCGCGGTGGAGCGCATGCGGTTGAGTGCTACCTGGGAGACCTTGCGGTGGCCAAAGATTTTCATGCCGTCGGGCCAAACGTCCATGGTTGCCCTCTCGCCCGTATCGGTGTCGGTGACGGTGATTCTCTTACTGTAGGCCTTGTTGCGGATGGTGATGTTCAGCCCGGCCAGCAAGCAGTCGGCAAGGGCGTTGGTTACTCTGAATAAATTGATTGATGCTTTCATGATAAAAAAGATTTTGATGTTAATGAAAAATGAATTATTTGTGTGTACATTTCAAACAAAACAAAAAATACAAACAAAGCGGAAAATTATTTGTAGATATCATTAAATAATTATGTTGTGTCAAAACTTGCGATGACACACAAATCATTTGAATTTTTTGAATTGTTTGATTTGTTTGTTTTATATATATAAGGCAAAAAAAACAAACAAAAATTCAAGTCCTGAGTTTTACCAGTCGGTTGTCAATTTCCACAAGCCATCCTTGGCTGATGGCGCTCTTGACCATATCGTAACACTTGAATTTCTTGTAACCGTAGTTCTTTACCAGTCCCTCCACGATCTCTTTGCGCTTGATGGGGCTGCCGTCCTCGGGAATAAGGTCGCCGAACATCTCACGCAGGTTGCTCTCGGCTTGCTGGTTCTCGATTTCCACCTGCAACTGACGGTCGGCGGTGGCATCCATCGGGATGGCGTTCTCGTCGAGTTTGAACACCAGCCCTTCGCTCTGACGGTGACGCGACACCGGGTGGCTGACGACAAACAGGGTGCCGTGCTTCTCGACCTGGAACACGTCGCTGCACTTCTGATAGAGCATGGTGCCGATGTGTCCCTTCATCGTCTTGTCGGCTTTTCCCTTGTTCTGGTGCATGACCACCACGATGCAGCAGTTGTGCTCGTTGGCAAGGGCGGCGAGGTTGTTGACCATCGTCTGCGACTCGATGACGTCGTTGTAGTTGTAGATCAGGTCGGCAATGCCGTCGACGATGACCAGGTCGGGGTGCTCGACCTCGATGGTGCGGCGCACGAACTCATAGCGGGAAATCTCGTCGCTCTGCTCCTCGGTGGCAATGTCGGCACCCCGCAGACAGGACACCTCGATGTCGTCGTGGCGCTCCTCGGGGGTGAGGGCCAAGATGGTCTTGAGGATGCGCGATGTGTCGTTCCTCGCCTGCTCGGTGTCGATGAAGCGCACCTTGCCCTGCTTGATGAGGTTCTCGCAGTTGGCATAGATGCCGCTGCCCAGGAAGATGGCCGACAGGATGTCGCAGAAGAAGGTCTTGCCGTTCTTCCACTTGGCACTGATGGCCACCAGGTTGCCCTTGGGCAGCGTGGGCACGTCACCGATGCGGATGAGGTACTCGGGGTCGGGATAATCGACGTTGCGGTCGATAACAAACTTTTCTTTGATGTTGGAGAACTCTTGTGCTGCGCTCTCCTCATCGCTCAGGCTGGCTTGCCGCCTGATTTCTTCCAGAATGTCTTTCATGGTTTAAATAGATTTAATTGTTTATTAATAGTGTTTAGGTGTTAGGCTTTAGGTAGCGTCCGCTCAAGGTCAAACAACTTTTACAACAGTGAACAACTCAATTTGTTGTTTAGGTTGTTTGATAAACACCTAATGCCTAACGTCGCTGCAAAGTTAAGGTAAAAACACCACAAAAAACAAGGATAAACGGCTAAAAAGTTTGCAAAGAACCCAATTTTTACTAAAAATGGTAGTTTTGTCAATAAATTATTGAAATTTTACCCCGAAGCTCTTGACAAACCCTCCCGCCAAGTACTAACTTTGCAACATCAAAACAAAAGAGTTAGAAGTTAGAAGTTGGCGGATGCCAACTAAGGACTAAGGACTAAGGACTAAGGACTAAGGACTAAGGACTAAGGACTAAGGGCTAAGGACTAAGGACTAAGGACTAAAAATAATAAAACCATGAAAACACAAATTCTGATTGAAAATGAAAAACGCAACAATCAACTGCGCGAAGCGTATGATCCCGAGACTGGCATTGGCTGCTCGGGTAGCAGGGTTGCTCTTGGTGGCATTCGTCTGCCTGTAACGCTGCTTGACGCGTGCCCCGGCTACAGCACCATGACAAGTATCGAGCGCGACCGCCTGCGCATCTGTTATGACTTTGAATACTGGTGCTGGCGGTGCGTGAAAATCATAGACAAGATGACGGGCAGGCTGGTACCCTTTGTCCTGAACCGGCCACAGCGCAAGCTGCTCGCCGAAATGGAAGCGCAACGACTCAACAATGAGCCTGTCCGCATCATCTTGTTGAAGGCCCGCCAGTGGGGCGGCTCGACGCTGGTGCAGGTGTATATCGCCTGGATGCAGCTGGTGCTGTTCAAGGGCCGGAACTCGATTATCGTGGGCCACAAGCGCAACAGTTCGTTTGCCATCAAGCAGATGCTGCGCACCATCATCGCCAACTATCCCAAGGAGCTGCTCGAGGATGGCGAGGAAGAAATCAAGCTGAGCAACGTGCGCGACAGCAAGGACATCCAGGAAATCAGCAGCCGCGAGTGTTCCATCTGCCTGACCTCGAGCTATTCGCCCGACAGTGCCCGAGGGCTCAACCTGAGCTTCGCCCACCTGAGCGAGGTGGCCTTCTGGAACGCCAACCGCAACATCGACCCCAACGACCTGATACGCACGGTCACGGGCACCATCCCGCTCAGCCCCGGCACGGTCATCGTGATGGAGAGCACCGCCAACGGCACCAACTCGTTCTTCTATAACGAGTGGGCACGTGAGGGCGCGTTCAAGAAGGTGTTTGTCGCGTGGAACGAAATCGACATCTACCGTAAGCCGCTCGACGAGGGCTTTGACCTCGACAAGTGTGACGAGTATGAGCGGGCGCTGTGGGAGCGGGGCTGCACACTGGAGCAGGTGTACTGGTACCACGAGAAACGCAAGGAATTCAGCGAGCACAACCTGATGAAGGCCGAGTTTCCCAGCGACGACAAGGAGGCCTTTGAAAACTCGATGGAGTTTGTGTTCTCACAGCACGAGCAGGAGCAAATCCTGGAAAACGTGGCCGAGCCGCTGCGGGTCAACGATGAAGGCTTGCAGATCTGGCAGGAGCCCAAGCCCGAGCCGCCAAGTAAAACGGCAAGAGGGCTATGGCCCAATATCCCGCTCTACACGAGGACGAACACCTATCTGGAGGTGCTGACCATCGGCAGCGACAGCGATGAGCGGTACCCGAGCGTCCTCAGTGTGTGGGAACTCAAGCAGGAAGGCAAATTGCCGACCCTCGCGGCCCAGTGGGTTGGGGTGAAGCCGTTGAACATCCTGGCGATTCTCTCAGTCAATGTGGCCAAGCACTACAACAATGCGCTGCTCGCCATCGAGAACAACGACATCTTTGCCAACGAGAACAGCCGCCAGCAAGGGGTGTTTGTCAAGAACGAGATTTTTGAGAAATATGGCAACCTGTACCACAACAGGAAAAAGGGCGACATCATGGAAATCGACAAAAAGATGTACTCCCTCATGTTCTACGAGCTGATATTGAGTGCCCGCAATGCGCTCTACAATGAACTCGACGCCACGTCGGCAAGAACGATTGCCAAGATGATACTGTTGCCCAACGGGCGATACTATGCCGAGAAATACGAACAGCAGAACTATCTTGTCAACCGTGCCGAGGTGCTGTATATCATGAGGGACATCGAGTTGTGGACAAACTCTGAAGAAAAGAAATACCGCCCTGAAGACTTTCAGATGCAATGTTATCAGCCAATGTAACGAGATGAGAACTGGCGGTGGCCGCAGCGATGCGCCCGCCGCTTGTCGTTTGACACGTGCACACGCGAAAAAACGAAAAAACAAAAAAACAAAAAAACAGTATTTCGCTCGACTTTCACTACCGTTGCCTTGCTTTGGCTCGGCGAAGGGTAGGCTTCGACTTAACAAGGCGGTGTGTCATAAATCAACTAAATTAAACATAACCGCCCGTTGGGCGGGAAATTAAGCAAATTAAATTTAAAATTGAGCATATTATTTAAGGAATATGTAATTTTAATTTAAAAATTTGTTTAATTTCCCGTGCGTTAGCACGGTTATGCTACCGAATCAGATTTATGACACACCGTCTTGTATTCGACTTGCACTACCTTTCCCTGCGTTGGCTTGCGCCATCTTGGGCAAGGTAGGCTGCGTCTCGGGAAAAAAAAAGAATAAATTCTTTTTGTTCTCCGCTCGACTTGCACTACCTTTGCAGTAAACAAGTAAAACCTCTATAGAAATGGCAGATCAGGGACTTACTCTTGTGCAGAAACAGGCACAGCGCATTGCGATGGAACAGCAGCGTCTGCTGGGGCAGATGCTCGAGAAAAATGATGCCGAAATGAATGAGTTCATCGACAACAAGGTCAATGAGATTCAGGCGCTGGAGAAGAAGAGCGACGAGGGTGACGGCACAGACAACCCCAATGAGTCGCAGGCTAACGAGCGCGGCGCCTTGAATGATGAGCGCAAGCGTGAGGGTGATGCTGGTGCCGATGATGACGAGAACACCGAGCAGTGGTACCGCTATATGGCCAACAACCGCAGCCGCGACGAGGACTTCATCGAGCCTATCGTGGTGAGCGAGAAGACGTTGCAGGATTCCTTGCACGACCAGTTGGGGGAGTTGGAACTCGACGAGGTGCAGCAGGTGATAGCACAGGCCATCGTGGGCAATATCGCTGATGACGGCTACCTGCGCCGCAGCATCGCCGAGATTGCCGACGACGTGACCTTCAACGATGGTTATGCCGTCGATGCCCAGCAGGTCGAGCAGATGCTGCAAACGGTGCAGACGCTGGATCCGCCGGGTATCGCCGCCCGCGACATCAGGGAATGCCTGCTGCTGCAGTTGCGCCGCAAGCGCCAGGACGATGATGTGGAGTTGGCCATCAAGATGGTTGAGGACCACTTCGACGATATGGTGGCAAGGCGTTTTGACGTCATCAGCCGCAAGCTGGGTGTCAGCCAGCAGCATGTCGAGGATGTGTTCAACACCCAGATCAGGCGCGGCCTGAACGCCAAGCCTGGCAATGCGTTCCCCTCGAGGGCCGAGATGAGCATCCAGGTGACGCCCGACTTTGATGTGGAGCTGGACGAGGATAACGACCGCTTGACGGTGACGCTGCGCAACAACATCCCTGCCCTGCAAATCAGCGAAAGCTACGAGTTGATGAACGAGCGCTACAAGAGCGGCACCACGCTGAGTGTGAAGGAGTCCAAGGACAAGAAACGCATCGTGGACGCCTACCAGCGCGCCAGCATGTTTATCGAGGTGCTCAAGCAGCGCCAGGAGACCTTGTTCAACACCATGAGTGCCATTGTGCAGTGCCAGCGCGATTACTTCATGAGTGGCAACGAGCGTGACCTGAAGCCGCTGGGACAGCAGCAGATTGCCGACATGATAGGCAAGGACGTGACGGTGGTCTCGAGGGCTATCAGCAACAAGTATGTACAGATGCCCTGGGGCGTGAAGACGCTGAAGTCGTTCTTCTCGGAGGATATCAATGGGGCCTCGAGGCATGAGGTGTATGACGACCTCAAGAAACTCATCGAGAACGAGGACAAGAAGCATCCCCTGAGCGACGACGCCCTGTGCGAGCAGCTCAAGGCCATGGGTTACCGCCTGGAACGGCGCACCGTGGCCAAGTACCGCGAGGCGCTCAAGATTCCCAGCAGCACCATCCGCCGCAAGATGAAATAGCGTTCAATCACCTCCTATCGGTTCAAAACAGATAAGACTGTCAACAGAAGACTGAGAAACATGAACAGATTTACAGTCAATAAATTCCTCGCCACGCTGGCCGAAGGCTTGTCCAATGTCCTGAGCCCGCTGCTCATGCCCACCTATGGCGTGTTCATCGTGTTCTGGGTGTCGGTGCTGTGCCTGCTGCCCT
>JAEEGL010118501.1_pt1 | contig 10069 bp, 4 predicted proteins | sample 9134231 | NCBI WGS metagenome assembly JAEEGL01 (sample SAMN16246548, study PRJNA631951) | gut metagenome | biome: gut microbiome; feature: rumen; material: fiber-attached | host: Bos | place: Iran: Karaj | collected 2018-10 | reverse complement strand
CTCAAGATAATGTAAAAATGAATGAATTTTTAACTTTTTTATTCAATGAAGATATTTTAAGAGAAAATTTACGTCCTGGTTGGATTTTATTATATGATTTTAAATATATTGATAATGATATAATTGAATATTTATTACATTTAAAAATAAAAATAAAAGATTTATTAGATTTCATATTAAAAAAAGCAAAAGTTGGTAATATTTCAGTATCAGATTTAACAGATACAAAAAATGAAATTAAAAGTGAAAAAAATGAAAATGAAAAAGATATAATAAAAATAAATGAAAATAATAAATTTTCCTTACCAGAAATAAATAAAACAACACAACCATCAACAAAAAAAATTTCAGTATCAAAAAAAAGACCTCAAAGTGCAAAAAAAATAACAATACCAAAACCATTTAATTTATCAGAAAATAAACCGATAAAATTACAAGAACCAAATTTTAAATTTAACACTAACTTTATATCTAAACCAGTTCCAATAGAAAAATATAAACAAACATCATTAAAAGAATTAGAAGAAAAAAGAAAAAAAAATTTAGAAGAAAATAAAAATAAAAAACCAAATTTTAAACCATTTAATTTTAAAAGTGATAAAAGAAGTAATTTAGAGAAAATAAAACAAGAAGTAGAAAATGAATTACAAAGTAAATTAAATTTCAATCAAAAATATTATAATCCTCCAAAAGATTATTCAAAAATTCCAGCTGATATAAAATATAATGAAACTGCAATAATAAAAGAAGAATATTTATTAGAAAAAAAGAAAAAAGAAGAAGAAGCAGCTTTAAATAAAATATTAATAGAAAAAAAAGATAGTAAAGAATATGAAAGATGGATTTCAGAAATGAAATTAAAAGATGATTTAATAAAAATGGAAGAAGTACAAAAAAGAAAAATTGAATTAGATTTAAATAGAGAAATATCTCAAAATTATTTTACAAGAAGAACAAAAATAAATCAATTAAAAGCATTAGAACATAAACAACAAGAAATAATAAATGAAAAAAATAGACATGAAGAAAGAAAAAAAGAAATAGAAGAAAAGAAAATAATAGCAAAAGAAATATATAAAGGATATGAAAATGTAATAAAAGTAAAAAATCAATTAATAGAAAATAATAAAGAAATATATAAAAATAGAAAAGAAGAATTTAATTATTTAAATTTATTAGCAAATGAAGAAAAAAAAATAGAATTAGAAAAAAGAGATGAAATAATAAGACAAATAAGAGAATTAGAAAAAATTCCTCTTAAAAGAACAACTGGTTTTGATCCGACTGAAACTCCTGGTTATGGTTTATTAGATGAAATGTCTTTAGTTGAATTAAAAGAAAGATTAGAAATACAAAAAAAAATGAATAATGAATTAATAATTGCAAAAAGAGAAGGAAATAAATTATTAATTAAAGAAAAAAATGATAATTTAATTGAAAAAGCAAATAAAATTGCTTTAAATAGAGATCAATTAAGAAATAAAAAAGAAATAGAAAAAAAAATAAAAAAAGATAATTTAAAAGAAAAAGAAAATTTAATGCAAAAAATAAGAGAAAAAAGTTTAAATGAAGTAAAAGAAAAAATAGAAAATAAAAAAAATAAATTAAAAAAAGAAGATGAAATATTTGATAAAAAAATAAGAGAAATTAAATTACAAAGACAATTTCTTCAACAAGGAAGTGCAGTTGTTGAAGAAAGACAATATAAAATGTTTGAAGATGGTTTAGAAAGAAAAATTAATGATAGACAAAATCAATTATTAATTGATCAAGAAAAAAAAGAAGTTGTTCAATGGAAAAATTTAAAACAAAGATATCAAAGTGCAAGAATTGATGTAAGAAAACAAAGAGAAAAATTATTAAATTATCAAAATGAATATTTAAATAATAAAAATTTAAATGATTTAGTTTTAAATGAAGATAATATTTTTATTAAAGCAATTCATGATAAAGAAATTGCTATGAGAAATTATTTTAAAGAAGATATTAAAGAAAGAAATAAATTTTCTAATAATATTAAAAATAATACTTTTAAAAATAAAAGAGTACAAAGTGCAAGAAATAAAATTGTTAAAAAAAATCAAGATTTTAATAATTTAGATAATGAAAAATTAAATCAAAATGCTTCTGAGAAAAAAATTATTGTTAATGAAAATATTAGTGATAATGAAGAAAATCCTATTTTAAATAAATTAGAAAATGAAAATGTTAATAATGAAAAAAATAAAGAAGCAATTCCTGAATAAAAAAAATTTTTTTTTTTACAAAATAAAATAAAAATTAATTTTTTATTTTATTTTTTTTAATATTATAAAATAATTCATAACAAAAATAAAACTTTTATTAAATATTAAAAAAAAAAAAATGAAAAAAAAAATCTCCATTTTAATAAAAAAAAAAGAAAAGAAAAAAAAAAAAATAAAAAAAAAATCATAAAAATAATACAAAAAAATAAAAAATTTACAACAATCTTTTATAAAAATTTAAAATAATAACTTTTTAAAAATGGGAATATGTACAATAAAAAATGAAAAAAAAACAATAAACTCATCAATACCACCAAAGAAAAAAAAGAGTAAAATAACATTTAGAGAGACTTCTGACAATTTATTTGAATCAACAACACAATCAACACCAAATTCACAAGAAATAAATATTCAATCACACAATTCAACACCAAAAAATAAAATGTTAGTAAGTATAGATTCGAATATTTTAATAAATCATAATAATAGAGATCCAAATATAGTATATTCAAAAGAGAAAGTATTAGGAAACGGTTCTTATGGAATTGTATATTTAGTAAAAAATAAACAATTAAATAAATATTTCGCAATGAAAACAATAAAAAAAAACGATAAAAATAAAAAATTAGAAAATACAACTTTAATCAATGAAATAAAAATATTAAAATCATTAGATCATCCAAATATATTAAAAATAACAGATTTTTACGAAACAAACACAGAATATAATATAATAACAGAATTTTGTAAAGAAGGAGAATTATATAAAGAAATAAAATCAAAATCACCTTTTTCAGAAGGATTAAGTGCATATTACATTAGAGAAATATTAAAAGCAGTTTGTTATTGTCATTCAAATAATATTATTCATAGAGATTTAAAACCAGAAAATATTATGATATTTAAAAAGAGAAATAATGGTTGTAATATAATAAAAATAATTGATTTTGGTACAGCAACAGTTTTCTCAGAAGAAAAAAGAGAAAATATGATAACTGGAACTGTACAGTATATTGCACCTGAGGTTATTTCTCAAAATTATAATGAAAAAAGTGATTTATGGTCTTGTGGTGTTATTTTATATAATATGCTTACTGGGAAATATCCTTTTGGTGGTGATTCACAAGAAGAAATTTCATATAAAATTACAAGAGGAAAATTTGATATTATTTCTCATCCTTGGAATATTATTTCAAAGGAAGCTAAAAATTTAGTTTGTAATTTATTAATTGTTGATCCAAATAAAAGATTAAGTGCTAAACAAGCTTTAAAACATCCTTGGTTTAATATTGATAAAGTTAAAAAATTTTTAAAAATGAATGAATTAAGTGAAAATAAAGTTATTAAATTAATACATAATTTAATTAATTATCGTTCTGATAATATTTTAAAATCTGCTGTAATTGCTTATTTAGTTCATAATAATAGTCAATTAAAAGATTATTATGATGCTATTAAATTATTTAATCAAATTGATGAAGATGGTGATGGTAAAATTTCAAAAGAAGAATTATTAAATGGATTACAATATTATTTAGAAAGTGAAGGTGAAAAATTACAAAATGATATTGATTTAATTTTTAATAATATTGATACTAATCATAATAATTTTATTGAATATGAAGAATTTATTGTTGCTGCAATTGATAAAGAAAATTTACTTTCTAAAAATTGTATTCAATTTGCTTTTAATTATTTTGATAGAGGCTGTACTGGAGAAATTAGTTTAAATGAAATTAAAAAATTGTTTTATTGTAATGAACAAAATAAAAAAGATTATCGAGCAAGAGAACAATTAGAAGAATGTTTTAAAGAAGTTGATGTTGATAATGATGGACATTTATCTTTTGATGAATTTTATAATATGATGAAGTCTATTTTAATTTTTTAATTGTTTAAGTTTCATTTTTTATATACTCATGTTATTGTAAATTCAACATTATTCATTGATTTATTAAAATAGTAGTTTTGTTTATATTGTTTAACGTGTAATCATATTTTATAATTAATTATAATAAATAATACTAATTATAAAATGATGTTTAGAAGATAAAAAAATCTTTGTTTTAGATTTTTTTACAAAAATAATAAAAAATAATTATATAATATAAATTATAAAATAAATTTTTTTCTTATTCAAAAAAAATGAAAATTTTTTCTCTTAATAAGATAATAAAATAAAATAAATAATATATATAATAAATAAAAATTTTTTACTTAATGAGTTCAGTATATTCATCTTGTTTAAACAAAAAAAATCTTAAATTAAAAAATATAATCTTTATGTCACCTTTATCAAGAACAAAATTAAATATTCCAAATATAATTACAGATACTAAAAGATTATTTACAACAAATAGAAATAATAAAATTGATTCAATAAATTTATCACATTATAACAATAAATCTAATGACATTTTAAATAAAATTTATAGAAGTTATTCTACAAATCGAAATCTTCAATCTAATAATTCAAATAGTAAAAAAAATAATAATAGTAGAAAAAGTTCTATTAAAAAAATTTCTACTTCTGTTAATTCATCACTTAAAATTTCTTCTTTTTCAAAATTTTCTTCTAGTTTTAATAAAATAAACAAAATTCCAAATCAAAAAAAAAATTCTTTTAAATTTCCAATTAATCAGTTTTTATCAAGAAAAAAAAATTATTCTGATGATAAAAAAATAAGAAAAAGAAATTTTAATGAAATGAAAACATCAAGTAATAGTTCTTTTTCTTCTAATATTTTTAATCAAAAATTTTCTAATAGTTCAAATAAACATAATAAATATAAACCAAAATTATATAAAAGAAATAAAACATTTTTTACTTCAAATAATAGTTTATCTTCAGAAAATTTTTCTGCAATTTCATCAACAAGTGTAAATAATATTAAAATTTATTATAATGGATTTCTTCAAAAGAAAAAAAATAATAATAATAATTATAATAATAATAAAAAGAATAAAGTTGAAAAATCTATTCAATCACAAAGTAATGTTATATCAACTTCTCAAAGTACTTTAACAAAGAAAAAAACAAAATCTTTAAATACAAATACTAATTTAAGTAATGAAAATGATGTTATTATTATTAAAAATATTGATACTCCTGAAGAATTACATTTTCTTTATATTAATATTTTACAAAATGGAAAAAATATTGAAGGTAAATTTGAAGTATCTTCTTCTATAAATAACTAAAAATATAAATATACCTAAAAATAAATTTTAAAAATCAATTTTTTTTATATAAATAAATATTTTATTTACATTATTCTTAAAAAAAAATTAAAATCAAATTATTATATTTAAATACATTTAATCCAAATATTTTATATAATAAAAATGTCATCTCCAATGCCAAATTCATTTATACATAATGATGAAATGTCTTCACCTGGAATAGACAAACCAGAATTATCATCATCAATAAAAGATATATTAAATGACCCAAATGTATTAAATAATATAAATATAGGAAATAAAGAAAAATATTTTAGATGTCCTGAATGTTTATTCATTCCTCAATTATATTTATCATATTTATCAAACGAAGAAAATAAACTTATTGATGTTAATTTAAAAATAAAATGTGAAAAAAAACATGATAAAAATATTACAGAGATTCCTATTAAAGAATTTGTAAGTATAAATGGTCCTTTATTTAATATTTTTGAAACAAATTGTCATGGTTGTAATGATAATTATAAAACTTTAAATATTGAAAAAGATTCATTTCTTTATTGTTATCAATGTGAATATTTTTTTTGTCCTATGTGTCATGATAAACATAAAAAAGAACATAAACAATTTTGCAAAGTAAATAAATTTGATTATATATGTGATAAACATTTAGAAAATTTTACTCATTTTTGCCCTGTTTGTTTTAAGAATATGTGTAATAAATGTAAAGAAGAAGATAATGGACATTTGGATAAAATTAAATCAATTAATTTAATTGATATTAAAAAATATGAAAATAAATTGACAACAGCAAAAAATTATAAAGAAACAATTTGTGATATTATAAAACAATATATTGATAAAATTGAGTCATTAAAAAAAAATTTAATAATTAATTTTGAGAATTTTAAAACTTTAAATAATTATGAAATTGATATTTGTGAAAAATTAATTGATTTTGCAAGAAATAAAGGAAATAAAAAAGATAATTTAAATTATTTCATAAATCAAAATATACAAACAATTTTAAATTTTAATCATTTAAATATAAATCAATTATCTGATAATGTAATAAGTGAAACAAATATAGAAAATATATTATTTTATATGAATACATTTTTAAGTAATAGTAATAATTTCATATTAAAAAATTCATATGAAAATTTATCTTTAGATAACGCTAAATTTGAATATGAAAATAAAGACTATAAATATTATATTTTAAATGGAATTCTTTTATATGATGGAAGAATTGCACTTGGATTAACAAATAGTAATATTAATATTTATAATAATAAATTAAAAAAAGATTTTTCAATTCTATTACCAGAAAATGAAAATTCATTATCTTTATATCAATTATCAAATGGAGAAATTTTAGTAGGAACAAATTTTGGAAATATTATATCATATTTTATAAGAAATAATGAATATATTCAACATATTAAATTAAATATAACAGAATTAAGAATTTTTAAAATAATAAATCATCCTCATTCAAAAAAAATAATAATTGCGGTAGAAGATGGAGAAATTAAAGTATTAAATACTGAAGGATCTAATTATTTTATCGAAGAAGAATTTACTTTTGATTCTCATCATCCAATAATAAATGTAATATTAAATAATAATAAATTAATAACATTATCAAGACAAGAACAAGAAATAAGAATTTGGGAATATCAAAATGATACAAAAAAATTTAAATGTATTCAAAATAGTATTAAAGTTCCTAATTCAGATTGGTATGAAAATGTATGTAATGTTGATGATAATAGAATTATTGTTGTTGGAAATTCTCAAGCTAATTTAATTAATATTAAAGATTTTCAAATTGTTAATTCATTAAAATTAGATGGTGAATTTATTAGTATCTGCAAAATGGATTATAATTTTTTTTTAATTGGAGGAATTCAAAAAATAAGTAAAATTATTATTAATGATAATAAATTAAGTTTAGTTAATAATAATAAAGAAATAAGTGACATTGAAGATGATATGATTACTAAAATTTTTGATGCTGGAAATATGGGAATTATTATTACTACTAGTAGAGGAATTATTAAAAGTTTAAAATTTTAAATTATTGATTTTAAATTTTTATTTTTTATAAACATATAAAAGGATTATTTAATTATTTTTATATGTGATTACAATGAAAAACTATTAAATTTTACATATAAATAAATAATATTTTTTACCCAATTTCTGTTTCAGCTAATTTTGATTTTATATTATAATCAATAATAGGAATTAACACTTCAATACTTAATAATTTTTTTATATTATTATAAAATACAAATAAAAGATTATATCTTTTTGAACATTTTAAAACAAAAAAAGGAAATATATATTCATATAAATCAAATTTTGATTTTTGTGTTTTTTTTGTTTCATTAAAAAAAGATAAAGTTAATACCTTTTTATCAATTCCAGTATAATTATTAACATAAATCATATGTTTATTAGGATTAATAGAATTTAAAATATTTTTATTACTTTTATCAAGATTTATACTATCATTATGAGTAAATTTCTTTAGAATTTTTTTTTTTCTAAAATTTCCATTTTTAACAAATTGATTATTAACAACACTATTCATAATATCACAAATAAAAGCTTTTTTAGAAAGATAAACAGAAACATATTGAAATATTTTTAAAATAATATCTAAAAATCCTCCAATATTACCTAAAACATCTTGTATAGTAACATATTTTCTAACATAATGTTTTTCTCTACAATAAAAAGTAATAAAGACTTCAATTAAAGAAGGATTATTTTTAGTATAATCAACATTAACTTTTTTATCAATAATATCAGGATAAATTATTTCAAATTCAAAAAAATTATGATTTTTCTTTTTACTAATAAATAATCCTCTATCAGTTTCATAAATTGAAGGTGAAAAATAATAAAAATATCTTCTTAAATAATCAAAAGAAAGTGAAAAACCATCACTTCTATAAATTTCAATAATTGGATTTGATACATTAAAATGATCAACAGAATAAGAAAGATAAATTAAATTTAAAAAAGTATTTTCAGCATATTTTATTATTTCTTCTTCACTTTTACATATTATCTCACTTCCATTTTGACATTTATTTAAAAAAATTTGTAAAAAACTAAAACCAATTGCACTATCTCCGAAACGACCACTTATTTTTAAGTTTTGTCCTTGTTTTACACACATAAAATTTTTAATATTATATCCTTCTTTAATTATTTTTTCATTAATTTCATTATCTTTACATTCTTCTAATTCAATTTCAGTAAATGTAGTTTTTATTATATGTTCATTATTATCTATAAATGGTGTATTTTCTTGACGTATTATTTTTAAATTTACTAATGTCGGATCTAAATATTTTGTTGTTCCATTTAAATCTGAAAAAGAAAGTAAAATTGGAACATTTGAAAAATCAATTGATGCTTCACCTCCAATTTGAAGTGTATTTGTTGTTAATGTAAATGAAGTTTTATCAAATAATTCTAAAGTATATATTAATGATACTGATATTACTATAATAAATGATATTATACTTAATATTAATCCTGTAATTGTATGAAAAATGTCTTCTTTTTTATATAAAAGTTGGAAATCTACTCCATATATATTTAATGTTTTCAAAATTTTTTTTAACATTATTTTTTTATATGTAAATATAATATAATACATTAATTTAGGATTTAAATTATTCTATTTCTCAATAAAAAATGAATAAATAAAATAATTAAAAAAAATATAAAAAAATTATAAAACCTTTTTCTAAAATGAAAAAAAAATTAAAATTAAATAAAAAAAAAAGAATTAAAAAACATTTTTTTATCAAAAAAAAAAAAAATCAAAATTAAAAAAAATGTCACAATCCTTATTACATCCAACAGAATTAAAAGAAATTCCAGAAGTAATCGAAACAGAAAATGCAATTTTAATCCCAAAAGCATCTTCAGGAGAAGGAATGATACACGAAGAGAAATTAGATGAACAAAGTGGATACAGTCACGTATATATCACATCAGTATATCATGATGATGTAAAAGAATTAAAACAAAAATTAAAAAGTCAATTTTACAAAATATCAAATAGTGAATTAACAGAAGAAGAATATATGAAAAAAAATGATCCTAATTTTGAAAATGAAATAAGTGAAATTAACTTAGAAGAAAAAGAAGATCCAGAAAATGAAATAAATGAAAAAGAAACAAAAAATCAAAAAAAAGATTTATTTTATTATGCATTAAGTGTAGCATTATTATCAGCAACAATTCAAATAGCATTTATAATAACAATAATAAAAGAATATTTTAATGAACCACATTATATTACAGATGATCCTGAATTAATAACAATAAGACTTTTGGCTTTTTTAACATTAACTTTAAAATTATGGATTGAATTAGGAAATGGTAGAAAAATTGTTAATCATGGAATTTATCAAAGTTTTTTATATAGAAGTAATAATAAAAGAATTTTAAGTATTTTTATGGGAATTGTTCAAATTTTTACTACTTTATCTACTTATTTTTGTTCTAGTGAATTAATTGTTCAAACTGAAAGTGTTATTGATTGTGTTAAAGATTTTTCTGCTTTAATTGTTTTAACTGAAATTGATAATTGGATTGGAGATTATTTT
>JAEEGL016506321.1_pt1 | contig 10070 bp, 7 predicted proteins | sample 9134231 | NCBI WGS metagenome assembly JAEEGL01 (sample SAMN16246548, study PRJNA631951) | gut metagenome | biome: gut microbiome; feature: rumen; material: fiber-attached | host: Bos | place: Iran: Karaj | collected 2018-10 | reverse complement strand
TGCCCGCTCTGTGGCGCCGGAATGTACGGAAATAAAAGCGTTAAGCACCGCGATGGAAAGAAATACAAGGACTATTATTTCTATGGCTGTAAACACCGTTTGTCGACACGAGGACATAAGTGTGATTACAAGAAACAGATCAGTGAAGAGGTCCTGGATAACGCGGTAGTAGAAGTGATCACACAACTTGTCAAAAGGCCTAAATTCGCGGCACTGATGCAGTCTAAGATCAACATGAAGGTCGATACCACAACGATCGATCAGGAAGTCGAGAACTATGAAAAAGAGCTGCGTCACTTCTATTCTATGAAAAGCAGGCTGCTGGAAGAGATCGATGGACTGGACTTCGATGATAAGCACTATAACCGTCGGAAGTCTGATCTGGAAGACCGCTTGTCAAAAGCATATGATCGGATCGATGAACTGGAAGAGCTCTTGCTGGATGCCAAAGCAAAGAAGAGAACAATTGAAGCGAAGAAAATAACAGGAGATAACATCTACAAAATCCTGTTTTATTTTGATAAAATGTATGCGGTCATGGACGAGGCAGAACGCAGGCACCTGATGGAGTCCTTGATCGATGAGATTCAGATCTATGAGGAGCGGCAGCCCAATGGACAGTGGCTGAAATCTATTATATTCAAACTCCCGATCATCGATGAGGATATGTCGCTGAGTTTGGACAAAGATTCACACATCGAGACGGTTGTTTTGATGTCAAGGGTTGAAGGGAAATAGCCGCGAAAATCCAGCAATACTGAAGCATTTAAAGATAAAAAGTCCGAAGATCCCGCCAATGGGATCTTCGGACTTTTTCTGTGGAGCTGGTAATGTGACTCGAACACACGACCTGCTGATTACGAATCAGCTGCTCTACCGACTGAGCTATACCAGCATATAGATTCACTGAAAGCGTGTTGTAGTTTATCATAAGTAATCAAATTAGTCAATAAATGCATGCAATTATTTTTGTTCCTTCCGGCCGATATATACACATCGAATGCAAAAGTCAAATTACTATTTGTATAGATTACAGGATCTTACAATTGGTTTCAGATCATTTCGGGCTAAAAGCCTCGTTTTTGTTTACAATATCCGAAAAAATCGAAAAAAACAAGGGAAAAAACATGGCCGCATTTTTGGTCAAATCAGTAACATAATTTCACAGATTATTTATTCTGCAAATAGTTATCAACATTTTCAACAGCTTTTCCCACACTCGATTTTTGATGAATTATCAAAGGTTTCCGGTTTTTTTGTCCAAAAATGTCAGAAGCGGAAATGAAGTGAGGTTACGAAATAATAACAAAAAACAGTTTACATAAAACTATGATTAATAAGGAGTGAGCATTCCCATATCCCGGAACGAGGCATAGTCCTCCCCTGCTACGATAATATGATCTTCCAAGGGGATCCCGACAAGAGTTAGAGAGCGAATAACCTGCTTTGTCATCCGGTCATCCTCTACAGAGGGGCATGCCAGACCGTTGGGATGATTATGCGAAAGGATAACAGAGGAGGACCTGTTTTTCAAGGCTGTCTCGACAATCCTTCTGATGCTTGTCTCCGATGCGTTGACTACGCCGCGGCCTACTTCCGCACAAGTGATAACTCTCTTCTGGGAATCCAGACACAGCAGAAGAATCACCTCGTCCTGTTCATATAAGAAGCGTGGGATCAGGTATTCTCCCGCCTCGGCGGATCCGTGGATCGTCTTTATTGTGTCCGCCTTGGAGCAGGCACTTTTGCGCATAACCTGCGGAAAAAGCCGCAGCAGTGTTGCCGCATGGATTCCGACACCGGGAACTGCGCACAATTCCCGCTCCGATGCTTCAAACACCGCGTGAAGAGAACCAAAATGCTCCAACAGAGCATGAGCGATCTCATTGGTATCTCGCCGTGGGATCGCATAGAACAACACCAGCTCCAAAGCATTCAGATCGTTGAAAGTGTCAAGCCCATGCTCCCGAAAACGATCACGCAACCTATCTCTGTGTCCATCATGAACGCCCATTTTTATACTCCATCAATTCTCTTGCTTATAGGTCCATTGTGGCATATGCATTTAGATCACTGCCGGCTCGTGCCCCGGCCAGATATTCATAATATGCCTGGGCTCCGATCATGGCGCCGTTATCGCCGCACAAACGCAGGGGCGGAATATAAAGCTGATATCCCCCGATTTCGGCTGCTTTTTGAAAATCGGCGCGGATGCGGGAATTGGCCGCAACGCCGCCGGCCACAACGATCTTCAAATATCCCAGTTCTCTGGCTGCCTGCATGGTGCGTGGCACAAGGCTGTCACTAACCGCTTTGGTGAAAGATGCAGCCAGCGCCGGCCGGTCGATCTCCTCCCCTTTTTGTTCAGCATTGTGGACCAGATTGATGACGGCGGTTTTCAGTCCTGAAAAACTCATATCATACGGATTGCCCGCAACATGTGCCAGCGGAAAATGATACTTGGAATCGTCTCCTCCCTGAGACAGTTCATCGATGGGTTTCCCGCCGGGATACGGGAGGCCAAGGACTCTGGCGGTTTTATCAAAGCACTCCCCTGCTGCGTCGTCCCTTGTGGCGCCCAGGATTTTCATATCCGTATAAGTCCTGACATCAACAAGCAAAGTGTTTCCGCCGGAGATCGCAAGGCATAAGAAGGGCGGTTCCAGATCGGGATACGCCAGGTAGTTGGCCGCTATATGGCCTCGGATATGATGTACCGGGATCAGCGGAACATTCAGAGCCAGTGCGCAGGATTTGGCAAAATTGACGCCGACCAGCACCGCTCCGATCAGTCCCGGGGCATAGGATACTGCTACTGCGTCTATCTCATTTTTGCCGATTCCTGCATCCTGCACTGCCTTTTCCGCCAAGATGGAGATGGACTCCACATGACAGCGGGAGGCGATCTCAGGCACTACGCCGCCGTATACCGCATGCAGGTCGGCCTGGGAAAAAATCTGATCCGTCAGGACCCTTCTGCCGTCCTCTACGACAGCTACAGCGGTCTCATCACAAGTAGATTCAAACGCAAGGATCTTCATACTTGGCCTCTCTTTAAAAAAGTAGTCATCAAAATCGCGTCCTCTCTGGGCCGCTCGTAATAGTTCTTTCTTCTGCCCACCTCTGCAAATGCGTGCTTTGCATACAGTGCTATTGCAGCGGTGTTGCTTTCCCGGACTTCCAGTGTCACAAAAGAGAGCAGCAGTGCTTCCGCCCGCTCAAGAACGGCGTCGATCAGCATATCAGCGATCCCCTGTCTTCTGTAATTGCGGTCGACTGCAACATTGGAAATATAGCCCTCATCGAGCACATGCATCATACCTGCATAGGCGACGGCACTTCCCATTTCGTTTTCAACTACAAGAAAAACATGCCGGTCGTCCGGATACTCCATCAGCAGCTGCTCTCGCGTCCAGGGACAGGAAAAACAACTGTTTTCAAGGCGTTCCAGATCATCCAGGTGCTTTTCTTTTGCGTCTGTGATTTGACACTCCATCTCAATGGGCCTCCGCCCAACTGTGCCCCTTGTGTACTTCGACTGTCAAAGGGATAGCCAGTTCTGCTGCATGCTCCATCTCATATTTGAGTAATTCGCACACATGATCGGCTTCCTCTTCGGGGCATTCTACGATCAGTTCATCGTGGACCTGAAGGATCAGCCGTGACTGAAGTCCTTCTGCCTTCAAACGCTGGAATACATGGACCATAGCCAGCTTAATGATATCCGCCGCTGTACCCTGGATGGGCATGTTCAGTGCGACTCGTTCTCCAAAGGAGCGGGTATTGAAGTTCGTACTCTTCAATTCCGGGAGCTCCCTCCGCCGCCCATAAAGCGTGGAGACGTAGCCCTGTTCCTTGGCCTGCTCCACAATGTTCTTCATGTAGTCGCGTACGCCATGGTATTTCTCCAGGTAAGCTTCCATATAAGCCTTCGCCTCGTTTGGCCAGACACCGATGTCCTGAGCCAGCGAGAAAGCGGAAATGCCGTAAACAATACCAAAGTTCACAGCCTTCGCGCGGCTGCGAAGTGAAGAGTCTACCTCATTCAAAGGAACGTTGAACACCTTGGAGGCTGTGACCGCATGGAAGTCTTCCCCACTGAGGAAAGCATCGCGCATGTTTTCGTCTCCGGAGATATGCGCAAGCAGCCGCAGTTCGATTTGGCTGTAGTCTGCATCCACAAGCGTCATGCCCGGAGCCGCTACGAACATGGTTCGGATCTGCGCGCCCAGTTTTTTACGGACCGGGATATTCTGGAGATTGGGCTCTGTGGAAGAAAGCCGACCGGTTGCTGTAACTGTCATCTGGAAGCTGGTATGGATACGGCCGTCTTCAGAAATCACCTTCAGCAGTCCGTCAGCATAGGTGGATTTTAATTTGGTGAGCATACGGTATTCCAGGATGTCGTCCACAATAGGATGCTTTCCCCGGAGTTTCTCCAACACATCCGCATTGGTGCTCCACCCGGTTTTCGTCTTCTTTCCGGACGGAAGCATCAATTGATCGAAAAGCACTTCGCCCAGCTGCTTGGGAGAGTTGATATTGAATTCCTTCCCGGCATACTCCCAGATCCTCGCCTGCAGTTCCGCGATCCCGGTATTGAGGCTTTCACCAAAAGAATACAGGGCCTTTCGATCCACATAAAACCCCGCCTGCTCCATCTCTGCCAGGCATACACATAACGGAAGTTCAATGGAGCGATAAAGTGTCTCCATATCATTTTCCCGCAATTTCTCCGTCAAAGGCTCATACAGCGCATGGATCGCGCTCGCACCGTGGAGTTCTCTTCCCAGATACCGCATGCTGATCCGTTCCAGTCCATAGTCGCTGCTCGTTGCATCGAGCAGATAGGCGGCCAAAGCGGTGTCGAACTGGAAGCCATCCGTTGAAAGCCCCTCTTTGAGCAGCAGGGCCATGAGATCTTTAATGTTGTGCCCGATTTTTTGGACTTGATCGCTGAAAAGATAGCGCAGAAAGGTATTATACTCCTCTCCGCAGTTGGCCCAGGCAATCGTATATACTTTTGTTCCGTCACAGACGGAGATCCGGTCGAGTCCATCCTCGGGATAAACAGAGATGTAATCTGTCTCTGAAATCACCCTGTGCAGGTTTGAGATCCCCTCAGCATCCAGAACATCCAATTGCTCACAGACCGGCGTATCGATCTGCAAGTTCTCTTGAGCTGGTTCCAGTCCCCAGCGCTCAATAAACTTTTGAAAACCCAGACGCTTCATGGTCCCGTATAATGCGGGTGTATAGTTATGATCCCAACGATTTTCTTCCGGCACAAAATCCAGGGGGACGTCTTTCGCAATGGTCGCAAGCCAATAGGACATACGAGCGCTGTCCTCACCGGCTGCGAGCTTGTTGCGCACGCCGGGCTTGATATCCAGCGCGTCCAGGTCACCGTAAATAGCGTCTATTGTTTTATACCGGCGGATCAGATCCATAGCGGTTTTCTCACCGATACCCGGTACGCCCGGAATATTATCGGAGGAATCGCCCATCAGCGCCTTCAGATCCACCATATGGATCGGCTCGAAGCCATATTCTTCACAGAAGCGTTCCGGTGTATACTGGACGGTTTCGGTCTGCCCCATACGGGTCTTCACATTGCACACGCTGGTCTGCTCGGTCACCAGCTGAAGACTGTCCTTATCCCCTGTCACGATCACACAGTTCCAGCCCTCGCGCTCGCAGACAGCGGCAGCAGTCCCCAGAATATCGTCGGCTTCATAGCCTTCCATTTCATAACGGCGAATACCCATGTCATCCAACAGCCCTTTGAGTATCGGCATCTGGACAGCCAGGTCCTCCGGCATCCCCTTGCGCTGCGCCTTATATAACGCGTAGCTTTTATGGCGAAACGTAGGCGCTTTCAGATCAAAGCTCACACATAGTGCATCCGGCTTTTGCTCGTCCAGCAGACGCTGCAGAATGGCAACGAATCCATAGATCGCATTGGTCGGCGTCCCATCGGGCGCATTTAAGGGACGCACGCCGAAAAACGCACGATTTACAATGCTGTTGCCATCCAGAATCATCAATTTCATGGAAGTTCCCTCACTTTACGCCGCGCAGGCGTATGATCTCATCACGAAGCTGAGCCGCGATCTCATACTCGAGCATCTGCGCAGCTTTCCGCATTTTCGTTTCAAGCTGCTGAATCAATTCCCGCCGTTCCCGCTCCGTCATCTTGACGCCGTCAGAGCGGCTTACAGAAGCCGTATCCGTGGAAATCTCGATCAGATCTCGGACACTCTTGACGATCGTCCTGGGGACGATATGATTCGCCTCGTTGTAGGCCTGCTGCTTAGCACGGCGGCGATTGGTCTCGTTGATGCAGGCCCGCATGGAAGGCGTTACGGTATCGGCATACATGATGACCATACTGTCCGCATTTCGTGCCGCACGTCCTACGGTTTGGATCAAGCTGGTCTCACTGCGCAGAAAGCCCTCCTTATCCGCGTCCAGGATCGCCACAAGGCCTACCTCCGGAATATCCAGACCTTCACGCAGCAGATTGATCCCTACCAGTACATCAAACTCGCCCAAGCGCAGATCACGGATGATCTCCATCCTTTCGATCGTGCCGATGTCATGGTGCATATAGCGGCAGCGGATCCCGGCATTGCCCAAATACTCAGAAAGATCCTCTGCCATTTTCTTTGTAAGAGTCGTCACCAGCGTGCGCTGATTTTTTTCGATCTTGGCATGGATCTCACCGATCAAATCGTCGATCTGCCCCTCTATGGGACGAACAAAGATCTCCGGATCCAGCAGACCTGTCGGACGGATGATCTGCTCAACGACCTGTCCCGCTCTTTCGCGCTCATATTCACCCGGTGTGGCGGAGACATAGACTCTTTGATGGATACGCTTCGTAAATTCATCAAATTTAAGAGGCCGGTTATCAAATGCCGACGGCAGACGGAAGCCGAAATTCACCAGCGACTCTTTCCTTGCCCGATCTCCCCGGTACATTGCGCGCACCTGAGGCAGCGTAACATGGCTTTCATCCACAAACAAAAGAAAGTCCTTTGGGAAATAGTCCAGCAGCGTCATCGGCGGACTGCCGGGGGCGCGGTTGGAGATGACGCGGGAATAATTCTCGATCCCGGAGCAGTACCCCAGTTCCTGCATCATCTCGATATCATAATCCGTACGTTGGCGGATCCGCTGCGCTTCGATCAATTTGTTGTTTTCCTCGAAATAGCGAACGCGCTCGTCGCACTCTGTCCTGATACGTTCGATCGCAGCCGCCATTTTATCTTTCGTCGTCACGTAGTGGCTGGCAGGATAGATGGCAGTGTGGTTCAAATAGCGAGTCGCAGTCCCGGTCACGACATTGATCTCGCTGATCCGGTCCACCTCGTCGCCGAAGAATTCCACACGGATGGCCTTGTCATTGGAATAGGCCGGGAATATCTCAACGGTATCTCCTCTCACACGGAACATATTGCGCTCAAAGGCGATATCATTTCTTTCATAACGGATCTCGACCAGCTTGCGCAGCAGTTCATCGAAATCCCGTACCTGCCCCGGACGGAGCGAGATCACCATATTGGCGTAATCGATCGGGTCGCCAAGACCGTAGATGCAGGAAACGGATGATACTACGATCACGTCACGCCGTTCAAAAAGACTGGATGTGGCGCTGTGCCGGAGCCGCTCGATCTCATCGTTGATGGAGCAGTCTTTTTCAATGAACGTATCCGTATGAGGGATGTAAGCTTCCGGCTGATAGTAATCATAATAGGACACAAAATACTCAACTGCATTTTCCGGGAAAAATTCCTTGAACTCGCTGCACAACTGCGCGGCCAGCGTCTTGTTATGGGCAAGGACCAGGGTCGGACGATTCAATCTGGCGATCACATTGGCCATCGTAAAAGTCTTGCCGGAGCCCGTGACTCCGAGAAGCACCTGTTCATCGATCCCGTTTTCAATTGCGGTTACCAGACTGTCGATCGCCTCCGGCTGATCGCCGGTCGGCCGATAGTCTGAGACAAGCTTAAAATGGTCCATAACTGCTCCTCTACAGGTTTAATTAAGATATTATATCATGTTCCAAAGCAAATCACAAGACGGAGACCGTCATGGGGAAACGCTCGGAGCAGTTCTTAATTCTTATTAAGATTCTTGTTTCGAAGTATCCGGCATGCTATAATTATTTAAACAGCTTTGTGATCGGAGGAACACCATGAGTTCGATCAATTCCATTGGAAACGCGCGGCTGATCGTGCGAGAGGTCAGCAAGGTGATCGTGGGCAAGGATGAAACCATGATCAAGATCCTGCTTGCCGTCATCGCGGGAGGGCATATTTTGATGGAAGACATCCCCGGCGTCGGAAAAACGACGATGGCCGTTGCCATGTCCCGGGCGCTTGGACTTGCCTACAACCGAGTTCAGTTTACTCCCGATGTACTTCCCTCCGATATCACAGGCTACTCGATCTATGATAAGAATACCGGCACCATGAACTATCAGAAGGGAGCAGTCCTCTGCAATCTTTTTCTGGCCGACGAGCTGAACCGCGCCACAAGCCGTACACAGTCTGCGCTTCTGCAGGCGATGGAAGAGGGCGAGGTGACCGTAGATGGAAAGACCTATCCGGTCCCCCAGCCCTTTATCGTGATCGCGACGCAGAATCCCACCGGCGCAAAAGGGACCCAGATGCTGCCCGATTCCCAGATGGACCGTTTTATGATGCGGCTTTCCATGGGCTATCCCGCTCACGAAGATGAAATGGAGATGATTCGCCGCAAGCAGAGCGGCGTCACGACCGAGACTGTACAGCAGGTGGTCGACCGGGAAGGACTTCTGCAGATCCGCAGAGAGGTGGAAAAAGTCTTTATCAAAGAAGAGATCATTGACTATATCGTCTCCCTGTGCGAAAAGACCCGCTCTGATTCCCGCGTTCTCCAGGGGGCAAGTCCCCGCGCGTCCCTAGCGCTCACGTCTCTGGCCAAGGCCACAGCCTGGATTCAAGGCAGGGATTATGTGCTTCCCCGAGACGTTCGTTTCGTTTTCAACGACTGCATCGAACATCGCTTGATCTGGAAGCAGGAGCTGCTCGGAGATCGTGCCAAGAAAGACGCATTGTCTGAAATCTTCATGTCGGTCAAAGCCCCTTCCATCAAATAAAATGCTTACTGTTCATTTCCTTTATTACATGATCGCCGTGTTTTTTGCCTACCTGTTCAAGCTCAGTTATTTAGGCTGGTTTGGAGCTTATCTTCTGGCAGCGGTGATCTTCGTTCCTATCCTTCTCCTGCTTCTCTCTCTGCCCGTCATGCTGTCAGCAAAGCTTGCTTTGGAGGCAGTCCCCTACTGTGCCCGGGGTTCCAATACGGATTTGCAGCTTGTCTTCAAAGTATCCCGATATTTCCCCATCGGCAGTGTAAAAGTTCAGGTGGAGATTATTAACCTGTTCGCCGAAGAAAAGAGCAAAGAATCACACGTTTTTCACAGTGTCTGTTCCGGGGAAAAAACCATTCCCCTGCCAACAGATCTGTCCGGGACCTTGTGCTGTCGCGTTACCCGATTTGATTGCAGGGATGTGCTGGGGATTTTCGCACTTAAGCGCGCATGCCCGGAAGATTGCTATTGCACAGTCCTGCCGGAGGCCAGGGAACCGGATGCCCCTATCCATGTTGATGCCGCCCTGCAGACGCCGGCTCGACTCAAACCGAAATACGGCGGCGGGTACTCCGAAGAACACGATCTGCGGCAATACCGTCCAGGTGACACCGTCAACACCATCCATTGGAAGCGCAGCTCTAAGATGGATGATGGCATCGTGCTTGAGCCCCTGGTGCGGGAAAACCAGGACGTGTATGTGGTCCTGGCCCGTGTCGGGGCTAACGACAGGGGCCTTGAAGTCCTGTATTGGCTCTCTCAGGCTCTGTGTGATTTGGAGGTTCCCCATACGATCGTAGCCGACCGACAGTATTCCGTTGGGAATCAGCCGGACACGATCCGCGCCCTTTGCGGCATCCTCAATACACCGATTGTGGAACCTTGTTCCTACGATGCAGCCAATGCCCGCTGTGTATTCCTCATCACC
>JAEEGL016109359.1_pt1 | contig 10070 bp, 7 predicted proteins | sample 9134231 | NCBI WGS metagenome assembly JAEEGL01 (sample SAMN16246548, study PRJNA631951) | gut metagenome | biome: gut microbiome; feature: rumen; material: fiber-attached | host: Bos | place: Iran: Karaj | collected 2018-10 | reverse complement strand
GGTGGCGCTGCACGAGGCTGGTTACTTCACGGATGAGGCTGGGGACCAGATTGACCGGAAGGACGTGTTTGCGGCGTTCGGGGAGGTTCTGGGGTTGGATCTGGACCGGGCCAATGCGAATCTCAGCGAGGGGCTGAACCACTACAACCAGGAGATGAGGGCGGAGATATTTGATGTCCTGAAGAAGGCGTATGTGGAGTATGAGAATGAGGTGCTGGAGAGGAGAAAGTACCGGTAGGCCTACTTTTTTATTGCTGTTCTAAATAGCGGACTTCTTTACCATTCTTTTGGGCATATTCAATCTCAGAACGTGTGCTGGAGCCGATGTATCCTCCCACGTTAATAACATAGATGGCGTCTGCCATATCGATTTTGCGCTTGTGCATATCGTCCAGCATCTCTTTGATGCCTTCTGTCCAAACTTCTTCGTCGCCGGAATGGCCGAACAGCCCGACGCTAATAACGATATTCCCCTCAAGGGTTAAACGTTTCTGGGCCTCAAGGAAAGCGTCTTTGAAGCGCGTACTTCCGCAAAGAGTTATGACAGGGTATTTTCCTACCATAGAGTGTCTATATTAATGATATTTCTGAACACTTGGGGAAGTTTATAGGGATTTCCGACAAACTGAATGGAAGCGTAGTCTCATCCACATCTGTGATAGGCTTTCCCATCAGATCAAGATCCTGGCATTGCTGGTGAACCAGTTTCAGGTAGCGGCGAAGGACCATTATGGATGGGAATTGACCACGCTCGTTATACCAGGCCATCAAATCCTTCTTCCCCTTTGAGCTATTGCAGGTCTTGCAACTGCAGACCAGGTTCTCTACGTTATCGGCTCCGCCCTTTATTCTTGGAAACAGGTGATCCACCGAAAGGTTTTCTGTCGAGCCACAATACACACAGCGGGCACCGTTCTCCATCTTCCAGCGCTCATCCTTAAACAGGGAGCTTATCTGCAACTTCCCTGACAACAGCCCTTTGTACATCCGCATCCGGATGATGAAGGAGGTTTTGTCATAGGTCGGAAGTCCTCGGTTGATACCGTCGTGGGCCATCGCCAAGTTGGCGTATGACCAGTAAATCAGTTCTGCAACTGTATGAGGCGTAATTGAAGGCATCGGTTATCTTATGTCTTACAAAGATAGCCAACTTTCTAAAAACAAACGCAATAAAAACTGTTAAGGTATGATTTACGGTTACATCAGAGTAAGTAGCGACAAACAGACTGTCGAGAACCAGCGGTTCGAAATCAACAACTTCTGTAGCAAAGAATCCATGACCATCGACGGGTGGATTGAAGAGACCATCAGCGGCACCAAAAACTATAATAAGCGGCAGCTTGGCAAACTTCTCAAGCGCGTACAGAAGGATGATCTCATTATCTGTGCAGAACTTTCACGCCTTGGGCGCAACTTATTCATGATTATGGAAATCCTGAACATCTGCATGACAAAGGAATGTCGAGTCTGGACCATCAAGGATAACTACCGGCTTGGCGAGGATATCCAGAGCAAAGTACTGGCCTTTGCTTTTGGCCTTTCCGCCGAGATTGAACGCAATCTTATTAGCCAGCGAACAAAGGAGGCTCTTGCTCGAATCAAAGCTGAAGGAACCGACCTCGGCCGTAAAAAAGGCGTAAGAAACAAAGTCTTAAATAGGAATTGCAGAAGCAAGCATTTATTCATTCTTAAACAATTAGAAGATGGAACAAGCATTCCTGAGATTGCCAAGAAAATTAAGGTCGCACGAGGTACTTTATATCGGTATCTTGCGTATACAGGGATTCGCATCCCAACTAAAATAACTAGCGAAAGATGGGAACGTGGGATATATTAATGACCGTTCATTTAAACCGTCCATTTTTTGAAGACAGATCCAAGGGCTCGATATCAAGGATACACGTTCTTTTTTAAGGAGGGACTATGCTGGAGTGATATCAATACTACTTTCCTCAAATGTCGACTCAAGCAGAAGAGTATCAATGACGTTAAAAGCATGAGTCTTTATGGCCTTACACTTAAGGCGCCTGAGTATTATATCATTTGTTTGATTAACTCAACATTGATGAGCTATTACGTTGATAATTACGTAAATAACACTCAGACTTTCCAAATTAATGATGCTCGGCAGTTACCCATCATCATTCCAACTCAGGATGAACTGACGGAACTTCGTGAGCTTTTTGAGGAAGCAATTAGGATTAAGAAGTCGACTAATAATGTCGAGGAATTAAGTCTTTTGCAACAGAGGCTTGATAATGTTGTAGATAGGATATATTCAATAAAGTAGAGGGTTTTTGTTGGAACAATGTTTTGAATCCTCAGGCAAGACTTTTGAAAGCCAAAATGAAGACGGCAACTGTAAACGATGTCGGTTCTATGTCTTTGTCTAGTATTTGTGTGGAAATACCTAATTATTACTTTGTTAGCATTCTTAATTCCAACCTAATTTTCAACTATTACAGGACATTTATTAATTGCTCAGTGAATATCCAAATAAACGATATAAGGATGCTCCCTGTTATACTTCCATCTAAAGAGGATCTTCATTATCTGGAGCCATTATTCCGGCGTGCGGTAGAGATAAGAAAAGAAGGCTATACGAGCCCTTTCACCAGCTTCAAAAACGAGGAGGAATTAGAAGGAATCGAACGTATTATTGACGACTATGTGGATAGCCTATATTCGATAGATGCTTCTGATCAGTGCCTCGACTGATGCTTCGATAATTGATATCGATTCAACAGCAACTTCTTCTGGTATTTCCTGACGAAGCTGCTTTCTTTTTATATCAAAAGCGCTATCAAATAATTCTTTAGCATTATAAAGCTGGATTTCTGATGGTATAATAATCGGTACTTGTCTAGCATCATTAATTTGGAAGTGGGAGGTATTGTTAATGAAGTTGTCAACATACAAGCTCATAAAGGAAGTATTGATAACTACAACATAGAACCAGTCAGGAATCATTGTCTTTGAGAACAAGGACATACTTACGACATCAAAGATACCTTTCCCCTTTAATCTGGCTTTCAAAAAAGTCGAGTTAATATCCGTCCAACAGAAACCCTCCTTAAAAAAGAACGTGTATCCTTGATATCGAGCCCTTGGATCTGTCTTCAAAAAATGGACGTTTTCCTTGGACCAGGCAATCGCAAAAGGAGTTTCAAGATACCATCTATTTCCATCCTTGTCACCCTTGTCATAGGGCACATAATAACGTTTAGTAATGTCTATACCATTCTCCTTCTCATCATCCGTGAGGGAATCAACATCCGCCAACTCAGAATCTTCAATGAGTTTATAGATATAACCTTGGCCAAAGATGTCACGGCCATATTTCTCCTTGAGACGGTCAAAAGTGTCCGCAATTTCTTGCTCTGTACTCGTTGCAAGGAATTCTATCGGAGACATCCCGTTTAGTTCACGTGGAGTTATCTTGAAGCGGACTACAGCTTCCTGTAATTTTTTAGGACGAGATTCAAGGATGTTCCCAGCCCATTTTGTTGATTTTCGGACTGCAATGTATTTGCCATTATTGGCTGTTGCCAGCCCCTGACCACCTTCTGTTAGGCATCCTAAAAGCGCAATGTCTCCAGGCTTCAGGCTCTCCCTATACTTTTTAAGCACAGCTGCATTCTGGCTAATCTTCTTACTGGTTTCTATCTTATCCCACCATTGGTTGTACAAATCTTTGACTTTCTCGCCGTACAGTTCCCATATGTGCATGTTGTATGCTGAAGGCTTGAAAATCACAGAATTCTGAGTGTTCCGATAAATCCTCTGCTCAATGGGATCAAAGACAATCGGATTCCTCAAATCTTTGCTACCATCAAGGAAATGGACTTTGTTATCTCCAGTGTATGCTTCGTTTATTACCTGTATAATGCAGGTATCTACCATGACGGCCTCAAAGGGATTTGCTGTGTCAAAAATGTAACGAATCTGTTTCCCTAATATCAGGTCGCGCATACCGCGCTTAGTGCCGGTGGTCCAGAAAGTCTTTGGAATAATATAGGACAACGAACCGCCTTGGTTAGTAAGACTCAACCCTTTGAAAGTAAATAGATTATAGGTGTCGTCGGAGAACCCAAACTCAGCCTCATACTTCTTTTTATCCTCCTCTTTTACGCCCTTTGTTGACACATAAGGTGGATTCCCAATCACAATGTCGAAACCTACGGAAACGCCAAACATCCACTCAGGGTCAAAGAATGATGCAAAACTGTTTTGATCAAACATATCCCAGGAAGCAAGTTGTTCAATCTGGTCGTTGGAAATGACGTCAATCTCAGCCAGTTTCTCCACCATCTCCCGCCGGAGGGTCTTAAGCAACTCACGATATTTGCGCTTCGTCTTGTAAGTCTTGGCACTGAATATCTTGTGATTGGCCTTCTGAAGCTGCTCTTCTATATCTATGATTTTTGAGACAAAGAGAGAATTGTTTTTCTTGAGTCCTATTAGGGAGTTAGCTGCAACAAATTTCGCTTCCAAATTCGGCAGGGGGCGGATTCCGAAGTTCTCAACGGGGTTGTTGTTGGCTTTCTGATCCACAACAAGAGAAATAAAGAAACGAAGCTTGGAAATCTGAATTGCGATGGGTTGGATATCTACACCATAAATACAGTTTTCGATGAGATACAATTTACGTGCATAGTCTGGATAGTTTAGACTCTCATTGAAACTGCGCTCGATATCGCGAAGTTTATCCGCTTTTTCCTCTTCAGTAAGCTGATTCTCGTTGTCGTTACTCTCCTGGACCGCTTTTTCAAGAACAAGATCTTCCCACATTTCATTTGTGGGGTCAAGCTCGGAGAGGATGTGAACCATCTGCTGTAGAATACCCATCGGGAATGCACCAGATCCACAGGCGGGGTCAAGAACCTTGCAGTCGTAGAGTGCATTGATGATGCTGGCTTTCTGGTCCTGTGTGAGTTCCAAAGCTTCATCTGTGTAGCTAACCAGTTTACGGTACTCGGACTCCAATTCTTTGCCCACGGTCTTATTGAGGTGTGCAATGATGCTTTCATCCACCATATACTGCACAATTTCACGTGGTGTATAGAAAGATCCTGTCTGCTTACGGGCCGTAGTCTTGGTCTCCGGATTGTAACTAGCCAGCAGGTTCTCAAAGACTTTACCCAGCAACTCTGGATCAAGGGAAACTTCCTGGTCGTATGGGGTATTCTCCTCAACGGTGAAATTGTACCGCTTAAGGATATCGATGATGCCGGAAGCGCTAACCTTCTTCTTTGATGCGTCTCCATACCATTCTGACAGGTCAATGTCCTTACCCACCGTGTCACCAAAGAAAAGATAATCAGGGACAATGAGGCTTCGTTGAACTATATCTCGGTCAGAGAATCCGTCAATATAATTGCCGTGGTCTTTGTCGTCCAAGCAGTCGAAGAGGCCACCATTGAGGAATGGAACGGTGCGATTAGCAAGTTCTACGAACAGTCCTGGATTAGAAAACATAGACTCGTAGCGCATTAACTTATTATTGTCATAGTCGCTGCGGCCGTTGCGGAAGCGTCGTTCGCTGACGGTATCTTTGTCCTCCGGCGTAATGGGGCTGTTGAGCATCGCGAAGAAGAGATTCTGCAAGATGGCCTTGTAGTAGCGACTCTCCTCTGACTTACCGAAAAGGTTTACGATGGCATTTGGCTCAAAACCGTCCAAAAGGTTATTGGCAATGTATTTTTCGTCAAAGAATTCTTCTGGAATCAAGTGCTTCTGTTTGAGGAACCATACGAAGATAAGCCTGGTAACCAAGCGAATAGTGGCCTCAGAATTGAATTTATCATCGTCGGAGGTGTCATCAATCTTGTTCGGGAAGCGGACAACACGCACTGCCCATGCGTACCAATCAGAGAGTTCGTTGTAGAAAGCCTTTGTGAGGACTTCAACCGAAAAGCGGTTTTTCAGGTCCTGTTCATCAATGACACGACCTTTCTGAAGTAAAAACTGGTCGGGAGTATGCGTGGCGATGCCGGCACCCAGGTAATAGGAATACCGACGAGGATTGGAGTACCGCTTATTTAACTTGCCGGATTCTGTCATGTCCAGGTCAACTGTAATCAGGGAGAAGCGATAGTTGGTGGCGGATTCCTCCGGGACAAAAATGACCAGTGCGCGGTCTTCCCATTCGTCAGCGAGTACACGGAATGCTTCTTTGGAAAGACCAACACGTGCATCGTTCTTTGAGCGATGTCGGATTTCATATACCACGAGGTCCAGCGAGGAACAACTGCCAAGTTTTGTTACGGATGACGTAAACTTTGTCTGCGTGTGCAGGGTGACAGGGGTCTCAATGGGTTGAAAATCATCAGGAAGGAAAGAATTGCGGAGAAAGCTCACGAATTCCTGACGGTTGTATGCTTTGTTGAACTGCATGGCCTATGTGGTTTGTTATTGGATTTCTTCTGCTAATATGAGGGTTTCTTCGCCTTCGTCAACGGCGTTCATCTTCATTATGCAGCGCTTGATATAGTCTGGCGTAATCTTCTTTGGTAATGTGTCTGCTGCCTTGAGTGACAGCTTGTTGATAAAGCGGACTTCCTCTCCTGTCAAACCGTCATTACGCATCAGGAGGAGCAAATCTTCGAGGTAGTCGGTGGAGAGAATCTTGTTCTTCTGCCAGGCTTTGATGATGGAATAGGCTTCTCTCCGGCTGCGTTCATTTTCGCCGTCCACAGTATCCTTGAAGAGTTTGGACTTAACTGTCTGATAAACTGGTTCAAATTGCTTACTCACAACTATAGGGGCTTCGTTCTCTTCCGCTTCAAAGATACCGAGAGCATCTTCAGCGCTGATTGAGATAGGATTAAGATCATCTGACTGGCCGAACTTAAACACGAAGTCATTGCCTTTCTTGCCACAGAGGATAACCCCTTGTATGGGTTTCTCAACTTTGCGCCCAATGCGGGAGCGATGTGGAATGCTCATCGCCTCCTGATAGATGTCGGTGTTCTTAACACTGTCAAGGATACGGCGATATTTGGTGTCCCAGGATAATTCTTCGCTGGAAGCCAGCTCTTTGCGGTATCTCTCTTTGAAGAATGCATTGAGTTCTTCGTCACTGGTAAGGGCTTTGGTGTCTTCACCCATAATGGCGTGAATCATGGCCATTTTTAACGTGGAAATCTGCTTGGTCCGGGTTTCCTGCTCTCCAATATCTGTCGGGAAGTAGTTGTAAATGTACAACTTATCGAACATCTTCTTGTTAATACGATTGATACGTCCGATACGCTGTATGACGCGGGTCGGGTTATATGGAATATCGTAGTTGAAGACGGTTCCTGCCCGGTGGAGGTTATAACCTTCAGAGATAGCGTCGGTAGCAATCAGAATCTGGTAATCATCTTTCTGGAAGTCCTGTTTGAGACCGGCATCGAAGTTCTCTCGGATAGTTTTCTTGCTGGTAGTTGAACTATCGCCAGAAGTGTACTTGAAGATTCCAAGACCTTCTCCTTTGAGGGATTCTCCCAGGTAGTTTGCAGTGTCCGCGAATTCAGTGAAAACAACAATCTTACGCTTGGGATCACTGGCTCGGAGGAAACGGAGTTGGGCCTTGAACTCAGTGAGTTTATGGTCAAAGCGAATAACCTGGTCTTTGCCAAACCATTCTTCCTGGATTTGTCGAAGAAGATTAAGGTCGGAAAGCATATCGCCGAGGTATTCGTCTCGCTTGATGTATTTCATGTCGATCTCGAAGAATCCTCGGTCGGTGTACTTCTCAAAAGCTTCTTCGATTTCCTGACTAAGGTCATCATCCGTGGTTTCGTAGAATTCGTCCACATCCGGCAGCGAACCCTTCTTGTAAACAGGTATCTTGTCTCGTTTCTCAATCCAACGGAGGATGCTTTCTGAAGACTGAATCATTGAATTGAGTGACTCTTTAAAGGCAGCCACGGAACTCTCGAAACGGCGGACAAGCATTTTGCGCATGAAGTCGGATACGCTGGCCTGCCGTCCCAACAAGAGTTGCAGACTGATGCCGGTTTTATCTTCAAGTTCTCTTTTCAACTGCTCCAGAGGTTCCGGATCATCTGTCAAATAGGAAGACGGTTTGTATCGTGCTGATTTGTAATATACAAACGACTCGTCATCTTTGTGCGCCAGCTTCTCCTCTGCAGTAGGAGAAATCTTGGACAGTGTACGCAGGTACAGGTCCTTGTCATCGCCAAGGTTATAGGTGAGAGAGACAGGATCTTCCGGAATGACCGTTTTAATCTTTTGTGCTTTCAGGTCTGCCTTGTATGCTGGAATCTCGTCCAGATCGAGACGGGATCGACGGATAACCAAAGGAGAAATGATTGAGCGGATTTGTTTGGCGATGCGTTTGCTCTCTGCTTTAATCTCAGCGTCTGTCATCGTCTTCTTACGCTGAGCTTCGGCCATTTCCTCGTATTTCTTGATTAGGTCACGGAACGCCACGCCAAGGTCATCAACCGTCTTCAAAGTGGATTTGCTCGGAATCTGGAAAAGCTTAAGCATCGAAAAGATGTCGTTGGGGCGGTTGTTGAAAGGAGTTGCGGTGAGCAGCATAACCTTGTTGCCCATACACAGGTCATGGAGGATACTGTAATCCTGAATATCCTCATTCTTGTATTTGTGGGCTTCATCAACGATGATGAGGAACTGCTCGTTATTGCGAACTATCATTCTGTAATGATCCAAGGCAGCTTCAATCTTACCACTGCTAAATACGGAAGCGGTAAAACCGAACTGGTCCTTGTACTCCTCCCATTGCTGCTTTAGGTGAGGAGGGCTGACTATAATGGTTCGCAGATGAAGATTTCTTGCCACAGTAGAAGCGATGATACTTTTACCAAGACCAACAACATCTGCAATTATGACCCCATCGTGGTTCTCTATGGCCTTCATCGCCATTTGAACGGCATCCATCTGATATTTGAGGTCAGTATAGATACCGTCTGTAATATCGCTCGGTTTAAGAAGGTTCTTATCATCTGGCTGGGAGAAATACTCCTGTAGGATGCGGATGAACATTGCATACGGCGAATACAGTTTCTCCATCCAAATCTTCTTGATGACTTTCTCAGTGAACTCCGGAAGATGCTCAAGGTCTGCAACGGGAACAGCAGTTTCCCAGAGTTTGTCAAAGAGTTCTTTGCCTTCGTTGTAATAGACAGGGTCACGAAGGATGGTGTTCAACTCGATTCGGCCTTTGAGCCCTGCAACGGATAGGTTGCTCGAACCAGTAATCATCTGGCCGGGCTGCTGTGTGATGGACTGATGCTCCGGCTTGTACTCAAACAAATACAATTTGGCATGGTTGGGATCAAGCGTCTTGCGGATTTCTAAAGTGCCGTTAGCTATCTTGTCACAGAAGAGTTTGAATGCTTCAATTTGGCGCTCCGTATCGAAGAAGTCTGTGTTATTGAATATATCAACCAGGCCTTGATAATACTCGTCTCGGGTCTGGACGCGCGTCTTTGTCCTCTGGGTATAGTCATCAATTTCACGGATGCCATTGGCAAGACTGCGTTCGATGTCGAGGCCCACCAAAATCCTAAGATGTTTGTCCAGAAGTTGTTCATAAATCTCTTGGAAGCCAGAGAAATAGAAATATCCAACGAGAAAATACGCTTTATCGCATCCTGGAAGGATGTTATTAATGACTTCCGACAGGAACTTGTCCTGATTGGTTATCAAGTTTTGGCTCATAAAGATGCTGCAAAAATATATGTTATGGGTATGCTTTCCGCTTATAAATGTCAAATATAGCGTTTTTTGGTGAGAATCAGAGCATGAAAGTATAAGAGAGTGATACTGAGGGCGTATGAAAATGACAGGACATATTATGCATCAAGGATTATCATCGGCCCTAAAACTTTTTCCGTCCAATAGAATTCACTACGCCCAAACGGGGTAAACGCCCACGCCATACCTCTTGCATTACCGGCTGATTTTGTGTAACTTAATGGTGTAAACCTAAGCACTTAATCAGCTATGAAGATCCTCATCGACAACGGCCACGGCATCGACACCAAGGGCAAGCGGAGTCCCGACGGCCGTCTCCTGGAATACGCCCAGAACCGGCT
>JAEEGL014812575.1_pt1 | contig 10070 bp, 11 predicted proteins | sample 9134231 | NCBI WGS metagenome assembly JAEEGL01 (sample SAMN16246548, study PRJNA631951) | gut metagenome | biome: gut microbiome; feature: rumen; material: fiber-attached | host: Bos | place: Iran: Karaj | collected 2018-10 | reverse complement strand
TGGATTAATTCCATTACTTGCTATAATTAATTTTATATTATTTGAAAAGAGTAATAAGATTAATATTAAAAATACTTTATTAGTATTTATACCAGTATTGTTATATAGTTTATTTTATCTAATAAATATACTAATACATATGGAGAATAATACAGTATCTTATAAATATGATTGGTATCATTTCTTAGATGGTAAAATAACTAATTTGTTTATAACTATACCATTAATATTTGGATTAACATATTTATTAGGATTTGTTTTATATAAGTTAAATAAGAAAGACTAGAGTAATCTAGTCTTTTAATATGTTATAATTTATTTAGGTGATAGTATGGATTTGTTAAGTATATTAATGAAAGTTAAAGATGATAAATACAAAAGTTTTCAAGCTAAACTAGTACCAAATATATCAGTGGATACAATTCTAGGTATTAGAACACCTGAAATGAAAAATATTGCTAAAGAATTATTTAATAGTAATGACTATGAATCATTTTTAAATGATTTACCACATAAATACTATGAAGAAAATCTAATTCATTTCTTTGTTATATCAATGATTAAAGATTTTGATGAATGTATTAAAAAAGTAGAAGAATTTTTACCATATGTTAATTGTTGGCCAGTTTCTGATCAAGGATCACCTAAGTGTTTTAAAAGGAATCATGATAAGTTATTGCCATATATAAAAAAATGGATTAAATCCAAACATGTATATACAGCTAGATTTGGTATACGTATGTTAATGAATGAGTATCTGGGTGATGATTTTAAAGAAGAATACTTAGATATGGTAGCATCTGTTAAGGGTGAGGACTATTATCTTAAGATGATGGTTGCTTGGTATTTTGCTACTGCATTAGCAAAAAGATATGATGAAACAGTTGTTTATTTTGAAAATCATAAATTAGATAAATGGGTACATAATAAAGCAATACAAAAAGCATTAGAAAGTTACAGAGTAACAGAAGAACATAAAAACTATTTAAAATCTTTAAAAGACTAGGATGTGATAAGTATGAATAATGATATACATATTGATTTATATATTGATAAAGAACCATATATAAAAGATATTACTAATGACAAGATTATTAATCTGACTGGTGAATCTGGAAGTGGTAAATCATATTATAGTGATCAATATATTAATGATGATAATTATATAGTAATAGATACTGATATAGTTTTCAGTGATAAAGAATCTGATAATAAAGAAAGTGTTGAATTAAGAAGTATATTCAATAATGTTACAAAGGATTATTTAATTAACAACTTTGATGATTTCTATCTTAAAACATTAGATTATTTTAAAGGTAGTAATAAAGTATTGGTTATTGATTCTGCTCAATATAGAAACATTAAAGATTACTCTATATTAAAAGGAAAAGTAATAGTAATGAGAACTAGTATTAGTACTTGTTATGAAAGAGTATTAAATAGATGGAAAAGTAAGAATGAATATAATGAAGAAGAATATCAAAAATTTGCTGAAAGAAAAAAAGGCATGTTTAAATGGTATAAATCAATTAATTTGTTTTTAGATAATATCGATAAGATGTAATTATAAAACAGTGGAAAAAGCAAATAAGACGGATTTTTAATAGAACGCGAATAATAATAAGCCATTTTTAGTCTCAATGGAGCGTGAAGGCGTTCCAAATCGGTTTCCTTTGGTTTACGGGCCACAAACTGAAACCAAAACAAAAAAAGAATTAATAATTAACTTTACAATTTGAAATTAAAAGACTAAGCAATTCACATATCTTAGTTTTTTTTATGATATAATTCGTTTAGGATGTGATCATATGGAAGATATATCAAATAAGGAGAATCTTGTTCCATTTAAAGGAATAATAAATAATATTTTTGAGTGTTGTCTAAAAGAAGAATGTGAAAAACAACAGGAAAATATAGATCCAAAAAATTTCCATGAAATGATGATGAAGACAAACTGGTTACTTTTATTATCTAATCCTGGATTAAATATGGAATTATATACTAAAGTTTACAACCATGTTAAAGATTCTATTGAAAATAATACTATCTTACAACTATTTAAGGAAATGGTTGAAAAGCATGATACCTTGATGAGGAAAGAATATTTCTATCAAGGAAAAGAAAAAGAAGAAATATATAGTTTTATTCCAACATTTATTTTTAGATATGGGCAATACTATCTTTTTAATTCTTGGGAATCAGATGAAAAATATGACTTTATTTATTTACCAATTGTATCAATTAATGGCGTTCCTTTTTCTGAAATTTTTTCAAAGTTTAAAAAAGCGGGATTAAATAAAGAACAAGCATATATAGCAATGTCTGGAGTAGGATTATTTAAGTATATTGGTCTTCCAGATGATGAAATGTATTTTGAAGTAGAATATAATAACGAAATAATAAAATTACCTGTTAGCAATTATTCTGGATTCTCTTTTGACCCTAATATTTTTAAAAGAGGAGGTTCAATTGTACATGAAATGTATGACTTAAAACCTCAATCATATGAAAGAAGTACAGATGAGGCAATTGATAATTATTCTTACTCAATCTTCCAAAAAAGTCTTATGATCCTAAATGGTATATGTAGTAATAATTATGATAGAAGTGTAGTACAAGATTTATTTACTACTACAGGTTTAGATTCTTATGTTGTAAGCGATAACTATTTTGATGCAATGCTCATGATTATTTATCTTATGAATACTTTAGAAGAAGTATTAAAGATTGTTCCAAATGATATGAAAAAGGGTATAGCACTAGAATTCTTAGACACTATTTATAAAGATTCTGAAAACAATTATTTTATCAATGAAAATAATGAATCAGTTGTTATGAATCCATTACAAATTGTTAATAGTCCACACTTTGATGCAGGAAAGTTTTTAAAGTCCATAAAAAATAGTTTTGCACATTTTTTGTATTCATTAGATGATGAATATATTAATGCTCGTGAAGTAAATGTTTTAGGCGTATATCAAAATATACAAATTCCAATGAATTTAAATGTATTTTACTCACGTTTTACTCAAATCTTAAGTGGTTTGGATTTATCGAACCTATTCCCAATAGTATTTGAAGATAGAAATCCTTTACCATATGGTGTAACTCCAAGTCCTCTTTCATCAATAGAACAAGTTTCATCTTATTTAGATATATTAATGCTAAGTAATAATGAAGAAGTAAAGTGTAATGATAGAGAGTTATATACCACAGATACGCAATTACTTGCTAATAACTATAATGATATAGAAAGAGTTCATTATTTATCTGAATATAATGAAAGTAATAAAAGTTTATCATCACCTAATATTTTCTATGATATGAAATTTGACGTTTCTCCAATGAGTAATGATTTAAAAGAATATGTTTTAGAAAAGGTATCTCAATATGATGAATTCTTTAAAAAAGATTTGTTTGAACAAAGAAATTATATTAAAGAATTAATTAGATATAAAGTTTCTAAAGAAAAAGTAACTGATGATATAATCTTTGACGTTATAAATACTAAAGATAAAGCTGCAGGTGATATATATTATTTATTAGAAAGTTATTCACCTCTTCAAAAAGAAAAAGTTATAAGACTTATAATAAATACAATCATGAATACATTATATTTAATTACAAATGGAAAATTTGAAGATTATGATGATTATAATGTTAATTATGAAAACATGGGACTCCTTTCAGGAATTGATATTTCTTTTGAAAAATCAAAAATTGAAAACGAATTAAAACAATTAAAAGCTCAATATAGTAATATAGATAAAGAAATAGAAAAACTAAAAGGAAAAATTGAAACACAAAAAAATCAAATTAATAATCCAAAAGTTCCAGATCATGTTAAAGAAAAATTTGCTAAAGCAATCGAAGAATTTGAACAAGCAATTACTGAATTACCAAATGCTAAGAGAGAAGTAGAAGAAGCAATTGCTGAAAAGAGTTCTATGTTAGAAAGCATGAATAATAATTCATATATAATGCATCCACATGATGTTGTAAGGCATATAAGAAATGCTATTTCACATAATAACATTGAAGTTATAGATATTAATACTGATAGTATAATGAATACTAAAATAATAATTAATGACTTTGATGAGAAAGATGGTGGAAAACAAACATTTCATTGTGGAACAACATTTGAAGATTTATTAGAATATATTAATAATAACGAATTCTTAAAAAGTATATTTAAGAAATCTGTTAAGCAAAAATAGTATATTTAATTAGTATAAAAAATTAAGTTGGAATATACTTAATTTTTTATTGATTAATAGATGATAAATAAATTATTCAATTAAATAATTATGATATAATCAACTTAGGTGATAGTATGAATAACATCTTAGAAGATATAAAAAAGAAATTAAATATAGAATTCACTAATGAAGATATTCATGAATTTAAGGAAGGTAAATCAGAAGCTAAAGTATTTAGTATATGTGATAAATATCTAATTAAATGTAGTAATGAATATGATTTAAATGTAATTGAAACATTTCTATCAAAAGAAGATAACAAGTATTTTCAAAAACTATACTATGTTAATCATGAATTAGGATATGCATGTTTGTCTTTTTTACCTGGTAAAAAATATGATAATTCTCTTGATATCGATTATTATATTAATACTGTATATGACATAACTTCAAATTATAAAAAAATAGATTATGAAGGATTTGGTTATTTTAATGATGATCATAAAACCTGGGAAGAATTCTTGCTATCTGAACTAGATTATTCCAATAGTATTGTTAAAAATGAAGAGTTAGATGATTCAGTAGTAAGAGATGCAATTAAAATAATTAGTAAATATAAAGTTGAACCATTCTTATTACATGGTGACTTTGGAATTCATAATTTTATTATTAATGATAATAAATTATATGTTATAGATCCAATGGGAGTTGTAGGAGATCCTTTATATGATTTTTACTTTGCTATATTTTCTGATGTAGATATATATACTAAAATAGATTTAAATGAATTACTGAAATTCTATGATAGAGACTCGGAATATAAAAGAGCAATGATGGTAGTTCAATTCTATATAAGATTATGTAGAACATATAAATATGCAAGAGAAGATTATCCTACATATATAGAATACTTTGAGACTATAAAGAAATTAATAGATAATAAATAAAAAGGAGATAGTACTTATATGAAATTAACTGATTTAAAAGAAGTAAGTAATAATGTTAATTTAGATGAATATTTATATTTATATAATTATGTAAGAGATAACATGGAGCACCCTGAATGGCTAGGTACTTTTACATTGGAAGAAATAAAAGAAATACTTAGTATAGGCGGTAAGATTTGGATGTATTATGATGGAAATACTCCAGTATGTTCTGTATTCTATATTCCAACATCTAACAAATCTTTAAGAAAACATAATGTTGAATATGATGAAAGTGTAACTGGTAGTCTAGGACCAATTATGGTAAGAAAAGAATATGTTGGTAATGGATTACAAACAGCTATGCTTGAGGTTTTAAATAGCTATGTAAAAAGCATAGGTAAAACACACATGTTTACTAAAGCTCACTCTGATAACATCTATTCAATACGTAATATTTTAAAAGATGGATATGAAGTTATTCATGAATATGAAAATGAACGTGGTCCAATGACTGCTTTTGTTAAATAACATAATTAAATATAGAGTAAAGTATGAAAAAAGCTTGGAAAATTTTAAAAATTAGTTTATATGTTTTAGCATTTCCTTTAATAATCATTTTTGCAATCATCAAAGGTTTTACCGAAGATGATTTAAAAGAAAAAGAAAAGTATAGATCTTCAGATGATAAGTTATATGGCTTAACTAAGTATGAAAAAGAAGAGATTAAAAAAGGGAAATATAAAGCAAGTCAGTTTAGTGAAAAGACTGAAGGAGACTCACTAGATAGTGATGACTATTATGAAGATGAATAGTTTAAAATAAATAGTACTTTGACAAAACATATTCCTCATGCTAGAATAATTCTCAATCAGTAGGGGGAAATTTGGAATGAATAGTATAGAAGAAGCAGAGATGCTAATGATGATTCTTCGCGCGTTAGATGGAGAAAAAGATGTTGTTAGAAATATGGAAGCTGAAGGTCAAAGATATGCAGTAAATAATGCTTTTTTAGCAAAGAAAATGGGACCTAGCAGAGAAGCATGGGAAAAATTAGGTTTTGAGTTTATTGATGATCCTGATGATAAAGTTTTAATTGAAGCAAAACTTCCTGAAGGATGGAGTATAAGAGCAACTGATCACTCTATGTGGAATGACATAGTTGATGGTAATGGATATGTAAGAGGTACAATGTTCTATAAATCATCTTTTTATGATAGAGATGCTCACATGGATTTATGCCGTCGTTATGGAATACATTCAGATTATGTTGATGAAGATTATACAACATCAGAAATTTATTTTGGAAACCGTAATGAAAAAATATTTGTTGCAGGACAAGTATGTATTCCTAGAGGTCTTAGTGCTGAAGAAAGACAATCTAAGACAGAAGAAAAGGATAGACTATTTGATATGGCTAAAGAGTTCGCTGATAAATACTATCCAAACTGGGAAGATGTAAATGCTTATTGGGATCTTGATAAAGATAAAGCTAGAGAATTAAAGTAAAAAGACTAGGAAAAACTAGTCTTTTTATATGCTATAATAAATCTTGGATGTGGTTATAATGAATAAAATAAATTTTGTAGTTATTGGAAACATTTCATATGATTATAATTATTTTCCTAATAGAGACAATGAAGAATTAAAAGAAGTAATGAATTATGGAGGAGCAACAATTTATTCAGGTATACCAGCAAGTATTTTTACAAAAGTTGGTGTTGCTGCTAAAGTTGGTGAAGACTATAATTTAGATGTATTAAAACAATATAACTTAGATCTATCTGGTGTAAAAACTGTAGAAGGTAAAACTACAGTCTTTAAACAAGTATTTACAAGTGAAGATGGACAATTAAGAGACTTCAGTGAGTTTGTTAATCCTAATACTGTATTAAAACCAACTGATATTCCTACAAGTTACTTAGACGCGAATTATATTCATATATGTACTAATTATCCTGAAGCCCAATACGAGTTGGTAAAATATTTAAAAGAAAACTCAAATGCAGTTTTAAGTATAGATACATTAGAAGATTATTACTATGATGAAAAGATGTTTGAAACAATAAAAAAATCTTTTGATCTAGTTGATATAGCATTTATTGATAAAGAGTTTGAAAAACTATTTAATTGTAATGCTAAGATAAAAATAATAAAACTAGGTAAAAAAGGATGTAAGTTTATATCTCCTGAAAAGACTTTTACAGTTGAAGCACCATCATGTGACTATGTAGTTGATAAGACAGGAGCAGGAGACTGTGTAACAGGAGTATTCTGTGCACTTAAATCAATTGGTAAAAGTGATGAAGAAGCTCTTCAAACAGCAGTTAATTATGCAACAGAATCTATTAAAGACTATGGTATGTTTCATTTAGTTAAAGATGTTTAAAAAAATTACAAAAGTAAAAGAAGGTGAATATAATGGTTAATTATTTATTTAGTAAAATAATTAATGATAACTCAGTACAAAAAGAGTATTTATTAAAAAATATTAAAAGTGGTATGAATATTACTTATATATCATCAGTACCTGATAATCACGAAAGAACAGATGAACAAGTTAATAAGTTTACTTCATACTTTAATAGTATTGGTATTAACTTTAATGAGATATTCTATATTGATAGCAGGGTATCTGAAAGTGATGCACATTCATCAATTTTAAAAAGTGATGTTGTGTTTTTAACTGGAGGTAGTCCTGAATTACAAATGGAGCTTATTAATAACTATAATCTTGCAAATGATATAAAAACAAGAAATATAGTAATTGGTGTAAGTGCAGGAGCAATGAATCAAGGAAAGAGAATTGTTTATAAAGATGATTTTGATAATTTTAAAATTAAAGATTACGAAGGTCTTGGTTTAACAGACATAAACATATTTCCACATTATGATGAAAGTAATCAAGATATCGTAAATGAGGTTAATGAAGTAAGTGATATTCATGATGTTATATGTATTCCTAATGAATCATTTATTTATATAGAAAATGGTAATAAAGAAATATTGGGAGACTACTTTGAACCAAATAAAAAAGGAATAGCTAGATAATAGGAAAGAGGAAGAAAAATGAAATACGAATTTTTTATAGCAGGTAAAATGAGAAATAAAGACTACATTTTAAAAATATGTGATCTATTTGATAAACATAATATAAAATACTATTGTTTTCTTAAAAACGAAGATACAATGAATAGCTATGGAGATAATACTTCTACAGGTGAAGAAAAAATGGCTGCTTTTGAAAACTTAGATTTAAAAAGTGATGTTGTATTAAATGTTTTTAATGAAGATTTAAATGCCCAAAAAGCATCTAAAAATTTCTTGCTTGTACTACCTGCAGGCAAATCTGGCCATATAGAAGCAGGTATTTCATATGGCTTAGGAAAGAAGTGCTATGCAATAGGTGAATATGATGCAACAGATTCACTTTATAATATCTTTGAAACTATTTTTAAAGATGAAGAAGAATTAGATAAGTTTCTTGCGACTTACAAATAAAGGTATTTTCTTGTGATAGATATAGAATTTAGAAGAATAACAAAAGATAACCTAGAAATTGCTTGTAAGGTTCAAAATGAAATATTTCCTGAAGAAGACGCAAGAGCAAATTTCATTGAACAAATTAACAATGATCCTTATAGAAAAGAACTAGATTATTATATTGTATATTATGAAAATATACCTGTTGGTGTAACAGGAATATACTCATATCATGAGTATCCTGATACTGCATGGTTAGGTTGGTTTGGTATCTTAAAAAAATATAGAAATAAAGGCTTAGGTGAAGCAACTTTAGATAAAACAATTTCCTTAGCAAAAGAAAAAGGATATAAGACTTTTAGACTATATACTGATGAATTTGCAACAGCTGCTCACAAGCTATATGAGAAAAAAGGAATGATTAAAGAGTTATATGATAGAAGTGATGATAAAGATGAATATTTTATTGCTGATATTTATATATATTCTTTAAGTTTAACAAATCTAAAAATAGAACCATGGAATAATAAAATTTTAGGCTTAAAAGAGCAAGGGGAAAAAGAACAATTATATAAATAATTTTTTATATAAAAAACATAAATACTCAAGTGATTTCTTGAGTATTTTTTGAGCAAAAAAATAAAGTGTTTTATGTTGACATAAAAAAGTTTTATGAATATAATTTAATTATATTATAGAGGATATCAAAATTAAGTGTAGAATAATCTCTGATATGCTTAAAAAAACATGAAGGGCGAAGCAGACTATGGATGATAAGAGAATAAGTTCAACTATTAAAAGATACAAGCATCAAAAAAAAGTCAACAAAATAGTGAAAATTCTTTTATTGTCCATTTTTTTTGTGCTTATACTTGCATATTTTGTAATTGGTATTATTTATAATAATGAAAGTTTTAGTATAACGCTTGACCGGAATCTTTATTATGAACAAGGAGTAATCATTTATGATGATCCTAATTATAAAGTGTATAGGTCTGAGTTATATGCAAAGTCACCTGAGACTTTTGACAATATCTCATACAAATGGCTTCCCGAAGATATTGACGAAAGTAATGGAGGTTCGCATAATGGCAAAAACTATTTAGCTTATACATTCTTTGTTGAAAACACAGGAAGTCAAGTAGTAGATTACTACAGCGAGCTATTGGTTGATGACGTTATCAAACATGTCGATGAGGCAGTAAGAATTCGCGTCTATAAAAACTCTGAATTTGTAACTTATGCTAAGCTGTCTGCAAAGGGCACACCAGAGAAAGAAACTACTCCGTTTGCTAAGGATGGTGTAATTACAGTTGATCATAAAACTGATTTCAAACCTGGAGACATTGACAAATATACAATAGTTTTATGGATAGAGGGTTCTGATCCAGAATGCAATGATAACATTTTGGGTGGTGAAATCAAAATTTCAATGAATTTTGTTTCAGAACATACAGAG
>JAEEGL014808608.1_pt1 | contig 10070 bp, 6 predicted proteins | sample 9134231 | NCBI WGS metagenome assembly JAEEGL01 (sample SAMN16246548, study PRJNA631951) | gut metagenome | biome: gut microbiome; feature: rumen; material: fiber-attached | host: Bos | place: Iran: Karaj | collected 2018-10 | reverse complement strand
TCTGACTAACAATCTGATAGTGAATCTCGACGAGCTCGACGCTATTCGCCCCAGTCAGCAGGCGGCTCTGAAGCAGACTTTGTCGAAAATCAAGGTCAACGGACGAACCATTTATGGCAGTTCGCAGCAGGATCGCCCTCGCTATGCATCGTTCGTGGCAACCACCAACAATCGTCATCCTCTGTCGGATGCCACAGGTAGCCGTCGATACATCTGCATCGAGATCCCTGACGGCCAGTATATCGACAATACTGGCGAAATAGACTACGAGCAGCTTTATGCCCAGATAGTGTATGAGGTGAATGAGCTGAATGCACCTTACTGGTTTAACAACGACCAGGTGGAGCGCATTCAGCAGCTCAACGTCAACTATACCGACGAGAAGGATATGGCTGAGATTGTTGAAGCTTGTTTCCGCAAACCCAACGATGGCGAGAAGGCGAAAGCGATGAATACCAAGCAGATGATAGAGTTGATTCGCAAGGAGTTCCCCTCAGTCAAGAGCGATCAGAGCACCAAGATCCATCTGGGCTATGCGATGAAGGACCTGGGATTCAATCACACAGAGCGAGGACACGTAAAGTTCTACGAGGTGGTGCCTCTTAAGGCGGCGTGAGGTGTCAGGTGAGGTGTTGGGTGAGTAGTTTCGCTAACACCTCACTCACGCCAAAGCCTTTGCTACAAAGGATTTCAGCCCTCGAAAGTGAGGTGTTGAGTATGTTTTACAAAAATTCACAAAAAAAATATGGATAATAAGATTAACTACGAAGAAGTCCCCGGCTGTTTTCTGCATTGCATACAGTCGGATTGCAAAATGGCTGATCACTGTCTGCGCCAGTTGGCTATGCAGGCTATGCCAGATGATTACACAGGTGTAACGATAGTGAATCCTAAGCTCACCAAGCCCACGGGCGATTGCGAGTTCTATCGCAGCGATGAGCTACAGGTGTATGGCAAGGGATTCAAAAATATGCAGAAGCACATGCTACCAGGCCAGTACGATACGTTCCGCTATCGACTGCAGGGCAAGTTTGGTCGCAATCCCTACTTCGAACGTCGCAAGGGCGAGCGACTTTGTTCGCCCAGCAATATCAAAGAGGTAGAGGCCGCACTGAAGGAAATCGGCCACGAAGAGCTAAAGTTTGATGCATACGTTAAGAAGCTGAATTGGATAGATTAATCCCAGCGTCAGTACATATTACCAATGACTGGAGTCCTCCCCCTAAAGGACTCCAGTCTTTTAGTTAGAGGACTGCAGTCCTTCAGTAGGAGGACTGGGTATAACAATCGAAAAAGGCTCGCTTCACAGCGAACCTTTTCCACATAAACTTAAAAAAACTAAATTAATCAATCATAAACCTTAACCATAAAAATCTTATTCTTCAAATCAAAGTGTTGGTTCTTTACGATCCATAATGACCAGTGGGGCACCCCTTCAGGGTGCATTGTCATTTCAATGACCCCGTAATCGCAATAATGTTAACCAATCTATTCTCATCCATGGGGAACAGATCAAAGAACCGTCCCCCTGGATCTTTGGCGGAAGCGCCGCCCTCCTCTGTCAGTGTCTAATGGATCAGAGAACCGTCCCCTGGTCTATTAATGGCATCACTCCAGTGTGAACTCGATGCTGCTCACAGTTGCACCGCCGAAAGAAACAAGGCCTGAGTCTGTCAGCAGGTCTACCGTCGAGGTGGCATCGCCTGTCCACGTGACTTTTTTGGTCGAGTTGACAGTCGTTGCAGCATCTTCACCTGAGGGCCAGCCACTGCCTAACTTGTCGTTATAAGCAGCCTGGTACCAACCATCATAACTATAGATTGTCATCTCGATCTTTGTGAACTTCTTGCCCTTTGGTGCTGTGAAGGTATAGCCGCCGGATGCGTTCATATTGAAATTGATACCGAAGCCACCTCCGTAATCAGCCCATTCGGCATCACACCATTCAGCATTACCTTTCAGCGTGATGCCCTCCTTCGTATAAGAGTCCCAATCGTAAGGGCCCCACACTCTAAGGTCACTGACGTTGCTGCTGTTCCATGTGACGATGGTTGGAGCCGTATAGACAAACGGGCTGCCTGCGCCGTCGGCATATACCACGCCGCCGACGGTCACCGTGCCGCCACCCGAACCGGTAGTGATGGCTTTACTTTGGCCTGCGCCTGCCGTAGCCGTCAGGTGAACGGTACTCTCGATGGTGATGGCGCCGCAAGGATAATCAGGATTCTCGACGCCGATGGCCGGAGCACCATATCCGCCTGTTGCAATCAGTGTGCCCGTGCCTTTGATGGTCAGCGTCTTGCCATCGGCCATCGAGCCATCGATGGCGACACCACTGCCGGGGTCTATCGTGTTCGTTGTTCCGTCGGCCAGGATGATGGTGTTATTGCCACGGTAAGCGATAATCGCATAATTGTTCAAGTTGACGTTGCTGAGCGTCACCGTAGCACCTTCAGCAATTGTCAGTCTCCATCCCGAAGGCTCGCCCGTGCCATAGACAAGCCATTTTTCATTTTCCCCTATCATCGGACTTATTGCGTTGATATTAGCACACTTTTGGTTATAAATCTTGCCTGCTGCTAAGGTCTTGCTGCCGAGGCTTACCGAAGTGCCGTCCACGGTCAGGGTCAAACTGCTTGGAGATGCGCTACCTGCTACGGCTATTGCAAAATTTGCTAAAGCTCTATCCCAATCACCTTCTACAGGTGCTACAGAGCCGGAAATAGTGGTCTCACCTGCTTGTAAAGACACGGAGGAACTCGCGGGAGCAGACCCCCACTGCCCGGTAACAGCGGTGAAGTTTAGGATGGCATTCTGTGGAGCCAGTGCGAAGCCGCTGGAATATGTAGAGGCTTGCTCGAGGCTGAGTTGCGCAACGGCATCAGCCTTTGAGGTGGCGAAGGCCTTGGTGGCATCGGTTGCCAAAGTCGCACTATAGCCATCGCCGCTCACGGTCAGGTATCCGATGGACCCGTAGCCGTCAGGCAGCAGGGTAGCTGTGGCTGTAGTGGCAGAAGTGAGAAGTGCATCGGCAGTGCCGGAATACGAATTCGCGGTATAAATGGTGCCGCTGAATGTTCCGCCCGACTGCCACTCCAGCGTGCCGGCAAATGCGCCTGCCGTGCCGTCAGTACCTTTCACAAACAGCTGGTCGTCCGTGCTGAATTCGAGTACCTTGTCCGTTTCGTTATACGTGGCGCGGGTGCCGGCTTTGTCGCCCTGGCGGGTTACGTTGATGGTCACGGGAATGGCGTAGCCTTTCTTTACGTTGTTCTCGTTGTTCACAACTTCATCTTCATTGCCGCAAGAGGTGGTGAACAGCATGGCTGGCATCAGCATGGCACCAACCAGCAACTTCAGGATATTCATTGTTTTCATTGTTCTTCTATTTTTGTTGTTAATAATCGGATGGCAGCGGAGCATCAGATGTCCTCTTCCTCCCACGTTCCACTCATTGTAGCTTGCACACTACCAGCCAGCAGTTGCGGCTGTTGTTTCAACTCGTAAACCTTTGATGTAGGTTTTTCGTACAATTTCTTTTTCATACGCTTCGTATTGTTTTAAATTAATAATATGTATATTTTAGATTGTTTTGGTGCAAAGTAACAAAAAAAATGTCTTTGCTGCAATAACAAAGACAAGATTGATAGGGTTTTAAGACAAGGTTGAAAGCCTGGCAGACAAGATTGATAGTCTGACAGACAAAAAAGAAAGTCGACTGGGTCAAATAGATATCATGATCAATCGCAAACAACTAAGTGTGCATCCACAGTTGTTAGATGAAATTGTTAGCGGATTCAGGGACTTATATTCATATTTTGATTAACGATCCCGCATGTCCTACGGACACTGCGGCTATTGACGGGGTGACCGCGTGGCGGTAATTATTGAAAAAGGCTCGCTTCACAGCGAACCTTTTCCCATAAACTTAAAAAAACTAAATTAATCAATCATAAACCTTAACCATAAAAATCTTTTATTTAATAAGGTGTGGTGCCAAAATTGTAACCTTGAGTTTCGTCAATTACATCAATTGATGTCACGGCCTGATGATTTTTATTTCTCACATCCGCATTATTTGTATAACCCGTATACGTTGGAAAAATATCATTATAATAAATCCAGCCAGCGTTCTCCGGATGATTAGCGATGGCATTACGCCATGTCTCACCAGCGACGTAATAGAGCGTCTTGTCGCCGCCTACATAGTTGTCGGGATCAGAAACGGTCAATGACAGCAGCGCCTGAGGCATAACATCGATGCTGTTACCGCCAATGGTGATATCAGAGAGCGTTATTGCTGCGCCTACCGTCGCATTGCTCCATGAGTAGGTGTTGTTGAGGGTGTTAATAGTCATAGTGCCAGGACCCACACCAGTAACAGTGACGTTAATCACGAGGTTGTTTCCATCCTTTTCCATGCTGGCAGCGCTAACCATGCCGGCAAGCGTTCCACCCGTGGTGACCTCAGTAAACGAACCGCTACTGTATTCTGCCGACAGAGTCAAATTACCCATTTGACTAGTGAATGCGAACTCGGTTGTCTTGCCATTCTTGAATGCGTCGGCCACTGCCGTATAATTCTTCACATTATAGATTTTGCCTGCTTCAAGATTTTTTGTGCCAAGATCAATGTCAATGTAACTATAATCATCACGAAGCATCCAAGATTGATCGCCAAGATTACCTGGTACAGCTATAGCAAATTGGACGATGTTATTTGCACCGAAATATATTTCTACATAATCACCAAATATATCATCATCATTTTCAAGAAATGGCCAGCATTCCTCACCTTGTTCAACGTCACCAGGGCTTTTAATGGAGCAATTGATGATGGCATTCTGGGGAGCCAGGGCGAAGCCACTGCTGTAGGTGGTTGCCTGCTCTAAGCTGAACTGCTCAATGGCGGTAGCCTTGTCGGCGGCAACGGAATAATCGTAATCCGGGGCATCCAAATAAGCTTGATCAGCCCCAAATGTATCATCAATCGACAGGAAGCCATAGCTCATGTAGCCAGCAGGCAGCAGAGTGGCCTTGATATCGCCATCTCCAGGGTCGCTGGCTGCCGTGAACAATTCCTCGTATGTACCTGTATATTGAATACTGGTGCTCAGTTCACCGCTGAATTTCCCGCTTTCTGCATCATAAGTCAGTGTGCCGGCAAAATCGCATGCCAAACTACCTGAACCGCCTTCAATAAACAGCTGGTCGCCCGCGCTGAAGGAGAGTTTCCTGGTCTCGCTGTCATACGTGGCACGAGTAGCGGCTTTGTCACCCTGGCGGGTTACGTTCACGGTTACAGGAATCTTATAGCCTTGCTTAGCGGTGGCGCCGCCGTTGATAACTTCATCTTCATTGCCGCAAGAGGTGGTGAACAGCATGGCTGGCATCAGCATGGCACCAACCAGCGACTTCAGGATATTCATTGTTTTCATTGTTCTTCTATTTTTGTTGTTAATAATCGGATGGCAGCGGAGCATCAGATGTCCTCTTCCTCCCACGTTCCACTCATTGTAGCTTGCACACTACCAGCCAGCAGCTGTGGCTGATTTTTCAACTCGTAAACCTTTGATGTAGGTTTTTCGTACAATTTCTTTTTCATACGCTTCGTATTGTTTTAAATTAATAATATGTATATTTTAGATTGCTTTGGTGCAAAGTAACAAAAAAAATGTCTTTGCTGCAATAACAAAGACAAGATTGATAGGGTTTTAAGACAAGGTTGAAAGCCAAACAGACAAGATTGATAGTCTGGCAGACAAAAACGAAAGTCGATAGAATCAATTAGTCACGCCGATTTGGTGGCTTCGTTGCGGAAATCGGTGGGCGACATGCCGTAATGCTGGCGGAAGCGATCGCTGAAGTAGGCGCTACTGCCGAAACCACTGTCGGCGGCAATCTGTGTGATGGGGCGATCTGGTTCGTCTACCAACAGGTGGGCTGCATACTCCAGACGCAACTGCAGTATATACTTGTTGAGCTTGAGATGATCGCTACCCTTTGAGAATACGGCACCCACGCGGTCCTTCGACAACTGGAAGCGGTCCATGATGGTCTGGCGATCGAAACTGGAATCAAGGAAAAGTCGCTCGTGCATCACAACCTCGTTGATATGCAAGAACAGCTGTTCGTCGGTGAGACCTTTAAGGTCGGTGGGGGGGGCACTTTTTGCAGCCTGCTCCCATTTCTCGTCCCAATACTTCTGCTTGTAATTGATAGCCTCGGTAATCTGGGCGGCAAGCAACTGGTTCTTACGGCTGATGATGCGGTTCTTGCGTATGATGATGACGGCAAGGACGGTGACGCCGATGAGAACGGCAAGCACACTGAACAGCAGGTAGCGCTGACGAGTGTTCTCGGCCTGTTGCTCTATGATGGTCTGCTCCTGCTCCTTTTCGTGATATATGGCGGCCAACTCTTGAGCGGTGTTCTTAGCCTTGCGGCTCTTCAGTGTGTCCTGTATCTCGAGCACCTGTTCGTAGAGTGTGGCGGCCTGACTGTATCGGCCCATCTTGCGATACACCTCGGCCAGACCCCATTTGGTGGTGTTCATCATCTCGCCCAGGGTGTCGCCCTGCTGGCGCACACGGTCGATCAGGTCGTTATAGATGGTGGCAGCCTCCTGATAGCGGCCGCGCTTCTTCATATAGTCTACGATGAAATAGTCGCGAGTGTGATTGCCCTCGTACTGCACGGCTTTCCAGGCTTCGTAGGCCGAATCGGCCTGCTGGTAGTACTTGGCTTGCAAGCGGCCAGAGGCTGAGCGGCCCATCTGGGCCAGTACAGAGGCCATCTTGGCCAGTGCCATGCGGCGGTCTATCAGCTGCTGGTTAGGAGCTGCCCCCCAGCGCGTACCCTCCATAGTGAGCTGTAGGTTGCGCTCGTTAGTCTTCAGCGCATTGTCATAGTCATTCATCGCGCCATACATGCTGGCTAGCATATTCAGGTAGCCATGTATCAGATGGTCAGTATTCTCGCGGTCGGTCTTCGCCATCATGTCGATGCCTTTGTTCACGCCATAGATTCCCTTGTCGCGGCTGCCCTCGTAGAATAGGTTCTGGCCCATCGCGATATTAGCCAGCGACTGATAGTAGACGTTGCCCGTCTGTTCGGCCAGGTCGTGCAACTGCTGCAGCCACATGTGCTGCTCGGCCTTGTGGCCAGAAAGTTCGCTGGTGTTGCAGAGGCAGTTCAGCACGTTCAGGCGTTTCTCGTTGTCGGCCTGTACCTCCTCGCTGTCCAGCAGTTGCAGATACAGATTGTAGGCATCGCGAAACTGCATGCTGTTGTAGAGCGAGTCGGCCGCACTTATGGCCTGACCGAACCCTGCATCAAGCTGACGGCCACCAGTCTCCTCAGTGTCATCACAGCCCGCGCATCCTGTCATCAAGGCTGCTGTCACTATATATATAAATAGGTATAAAGACTTACGCATAGTTTACGTTTTTGATTATTTACGTTGCAAATTTACAACTTTTTTTTTATACGGAGTATATTTTGCAAAAAAAAAACGCGACAAACATCGAAAAAGGCTCGCTTCACAGCGAACCTTTCCCTTAATTACTTAAAAAACTAAATTAATCAACCATAAACCTTAACCATTAAAATCTGCTGCAAAGATACATCATATTTTTCAAAATGATGTTTAATTATCGATAATTCATGTTTAATTATCGACAATTAACGCAAATTATACATCATTTCACTCATTTTAAACATTCTACGAATAGCCAAACTATAAGCACTCTCCTACAAGAATAGGAGGGTGCTTCGTTTTTTAATGAGTCTACTAGTATAGATTAAAATATAAAGTAGAATTATTATAAAGTAGAATTATATTCTTAATTTTGCATAAAATATTTGGCTGGGAAGAGTAAACTGCGTATATTTGCGGCACGATATTAATTGCTAAAGATATGGAGTTTGTTGACAGACAGAAAGAATTCGTCCGATTGCAGGCAGCTCTGAAGAGAGAGAAGCCTCAGTTCATAGTGGTTTATGGACGCAGACGAATAGGAAAGTCTACACTGATAAAAAAGGTGATGGACTTTGAACGCGGCGACATTTATTTCTTGGCTGATAAAACCGCAGAACCAAGTCAGCGCCAACTATTCTCATCACTTATAGACATGAGTATCGAAGGCTTCAGCATGGCAAACTATCCTAATTGGGAATCGCTGTTGCTAAGCATAAACAGATCGATTGACCATCGCATAACCGTGTGCCTGGACGAATTTCCATATCTAGTTAAGAGTTGTCCTGCCCTACCATCAATATTACAGAGACTGATTGACGACAAAAAACTGAAATATGATCTGATAATCTGCGGATCATCGCAACAGATGATGCAAGGATTTGTGCTAGATAGTACAGAGCCCCTATATGGTCGCGCTGATGAAATAATGAAAATGAAACCTATTGCCCCATCTTTTATCGGCGAGGCGTTAGGTTGTGATGCGGAACAGGCTGTAAGAGAATATGCCGTATGGGGCGGTGTACCAAGATACTGGGAACTACGCGAAAACTATGGCAGTCTACACGAAGCAATAGAAAACCTGATGCTGACATCTGAAGGAACACTTTATGATGAGCCATCAAGACTGCTGCAGGATGAAATGCGCGATACAGTACAAGCATCATCTATACTGTCATATATAGGTAATGGAGCAAACAAACTATCTGAAATTGCAGCTCGGGCAGAGAAACAGGCTACGGATATTACTCCTCATTTGTCGCGACTGCGCGAACTTGGCTTTATAAACAAAGAGGTACCATTTGGCGAGAGCGAAAAGAAGAGCAAAAAGGGGTTGTATCACATTTCCGACCCTCTGCTGTGTTTCCACTATCGATATGTATTACCTTATCGTTCACTAATAGAGTTAGATAATAGTGGGGCTGTATTGGATGTTTTCAGAAAATCAGAGAACGAATATGTTAGCCAGGTTTGGGAAGAACTATGTCGAAACTATATCAGTTCGCATGGTGTAAATGGCATTCTATACAAACTAGCATCTCGCTGGTGGGGCAGTTATTATGACAAAGAGAAAGAAGAATATATCCCCGTTGAGCTTGATGTTGTAGCCGAATCGTTTGATGGCAAGCACCTGTTCATAGGCGAATGTAAATGGCAAGAGCACATAGATGCAAGCGAGGAATTATCGCGACTACAAAAGATAGCAAAGGGACTACCTTATGCCAAAGGCCACGAAATACACTATGGACTATTCTTAAAAAATAAGCCAAAGAATACAGAAGCGGCAAGGATATACTATCCTTCTGAAATAATGGAGAAATAACAATATAATAATACACTATACTGATAATGAAACTAGATTATAGATATGTGGTGCTGCTTGTGGCGGTGGTTGTAGGGTTGCTGACTTCTGGCGGAGTCAGGGCTGAGGAACTTGCGATAAAGCAGCCGATCACTATAGGACTTGACGCCAACTATGCGCCACTGCAGTCGGTGGGCAGAGATGGTATACCTCGTGGATACGATGTGGACTTTACCCGTGCACTGATGTCGCGACTGGGCATACAGTTCTATTACTCGCCCAACCTGTGGGCAAAGGTGGCTACAGATGTGCTTAACGGCACTACCGACCTGGCGATGATGGTGTATTCACCATATCGCAAGGACTCGATATTCTACTCGCGCCCGATTTTCCGCCTGTATTATCAGGTGGTTTACCGCAAGGCAGAATATAGCAGCTTCGACTTTCGCGACATCAAGGGAAAGACGATAGCATTTCTGAACTCGCGCCACATAGGCGATCAGGTAAAGAAAGACGGCGGTATAGGAGTTCACGTATACGATCTGACTGAGGCTTTTAACGATCTGGCTGCGGGCAAGTACGATGCTGTGGTCTGCTACCGCTATCAGGCCAAGTACTACATAGAGCATTATCACCTGAGCCAGCTGCAGGCCGAAGAGATAAGCATACAGCCACGCGAATACTGCTACGTGAGCCACAACAAGGCACTGATAGACACCATCAGCAGCGAAATAGAGAAGATGGAGGCCGAAGGACTGATAGACCAGATATACGGCGAAGACGTGAAACAGC
>JAEEGL014671444.1_pt1 | contig 10070 bp, 10 predicted proteins | sample 9134231 | NCBI WGS metagenome assembly JAEEGL01 (sample SAMN16246548, study PRJNA631951) | gut metagenome | biome: gut microbiome; feature: rumen; material: fiber-attached | host: Bos | place: Iran: Karaj | collected 2018-10 | reverse complement strand
GCCAGGTTCCATTTGTTCAGGCGCCATATATTTCAAGGTGCCAGCAGATTGTTTCAGGATGGCATAGTCATCGGCATCGGAGAGACCAAAGTCAATGATTTTCACATTGTTGCCATTGCGAGTGACGAGGATATTACTGGGTTTCAGGTCGCGGTGCAGGATCTGCTTGCTGTGGATATAGGCCAGGGCGTCCACGAGTTGGTCCACCACCTTGCGGCGGGCCTGTCGTGAAGGATGGGTTTCAAGAAACTCGTCAAGCCTCACCCCGTCGATGTATTCCATCACGATGCAAGGGCCGAGTTCTTCGTCTACATCTTTGGCGTATGCCTTCACGATGTTGGGATGGTCGAGTTGCACCATCAGGGCATACTCTTTCTTCAACAACTCAAGATAGACGGGCTGTTGGCGAAACTCGGGTTTCAGACCTTTCAGCAGGAACCATCTCCCCTGACGTTTCACCTTCACCAATTGGTTGAAGCCGTAGCTCACCAAGGGCTCGTAAGAGGTTTGCACCTCGTCGGCCGAGAGAAAAATACCATTGAGGGGTCCCGATGTGCTGATGTCGTCCGTCATCGCTTGATTTTGCTGCAAAGATAAGGTTTTATTGCCAGTATTTGACAAAAGAACAAACAAGGACTAAAAAGGACCAATTCTAATTCGAAAAAATGTTGTTTATTTGCGGTTGCAAAGACGCGGGACTGCGAGACGCGAGACGCGGGACTACAGTCTCGTGTCCCGAGTCCCGAAGTCCCGTGTCAAAAAAAAAAACCATGCAAAAAACCAGCCCAGAAATCGCGGAACTCAAGCACCGCATCGAGACCAACTTGAAACGCAAGATGAAAACGCCCAACGACTTCATCTTCCTCAGTGGCGCCGTTTTCGAGCGCACCCGTGAGACCATGAGTCCCACGACATTAAAACGTCTTTGGGGATACATCGACGGCGCCGACCAAACGCGCAACAGCACATTGGAAATCCTTTCGCGCTTTCTCGGTTTCGAAGGCTGGGACCAATTCGTTGAAGACATTAACAAGGACAACGGCTCCGAAAAAGTGTTGTCACCTCACATTGAGGCCAGTGATCTGAATGTCGGCGATAAGGTGATAGTTACATGGCGTCCCGATCGCCGCTGCGTTTTCCGTTATTTGGGCGAGCAAAAGTTTATAGTCGAAGCAGCTGAGAACTCTAAACTCAAAGTGGGCAACACCTTCTTTTGCAGCCTCTTCCTCCTAGGTGAGCCGCTCTACCTCTCGCGCCTGGTGCAAGGCAACAACCCGCCCGTCGACTTTGTCGTGGGCAACAAAGATGGGTTGTGTGAATTGGAAAAGGTGTGATTGATAAGGTTTAAACTTCCAGAGCCCCAATTAATTCTGCGACCGAGGCGAAGCCATGTCGCTCGCAGTATTCGTTGATTCCCCAAACGACCTTCGCAGAAACCGCAGGATCGATGAAATTGGCCGTGCCGATTTCGATGGCGGAGGCTCCAGCGAGCATGAACTCCACGGCATCGGTGGCATTACTGATGCCACCCAAGCCCACTACGGGAATCTTCACCGCCTTGGCCACCTGCCACACCATACGCAAAGCCACGGGCTTCACGCAGGCACCCGACAAGCCGCCTGTAATCACGGACAGCTTCGGCTTGCGCTTCTCCGCGTCGATGGCCATACCCATCAAGGTGTTGATAAGCGAGACCGAGTCGGCACCTGCAGATTCGGCTGCTTGGGCAATCTCAGCAATGTTGGTCACATTGGGTGAAAGCTTGACCATCAGGTGCTTGTGATACACCTTGCGCACCTCGGAGACCACTTGAGTGATGCCCGTAGTCGTCACACCGAAGGCCATGCCACCTTGCTTCACGTTGGGGCATGAAACATTCAACTCAATGGCAGGAATCTTGTCCAAAGCATCCACCATCTCTGCGCCTTTCACGTAATCTTCAAGGCAGGAGCCAGAGAGGTTGAGCAACACATTGGTATCGAAGTCCTTGATACGAGGATAAATCGTGTCGATAAAGTATTGCACGCCTTTGTTTTGCAGTCCTACGCAGTTCAGCATCCCCGAAGGCGTCTCGGTCATGCGTGGATAGGGGTTGCCCTCACGCGGATGAAGCGTTGTGCCTTTCACGATGATGCCGCCCAGTTGGGCCAAGTCCACGAAGTCGGTGTATTCCTCACCATAGCCGAAGGTGCCCGAAGCCGTCATTACGGGGTTGCGAAGCACCAGGCCGCGACCCAAATCTATCGTCAGGTTCACCATCTCAACCTCCTTGTGTTAAATACCGGACCTTCCTTGCAGACGCACACATGGCCATCGACAGTGTCTTCCACACAGCAGAGACAGGCGCCGAGGCCGCAGGCCATCAGGTTTTCCAGCGACACCTCACACCAGACGCCCTTTTCGGCAGCCAGTTTCGCCACTGCCTTCATCATGGGTTTGGGCCCGCAAACATAGATTTTATCGAAACTTTCATTCTGCCAAATCGAATGCATGGTCACGAAGCCTTTCTCACCGAGTGAGCCGTCTTCGGTCGTCACGAAAGTCTCACCAAGTTGTTGATAATCAGTCAAACGCAGCAAATCCGATGCCGACTTTCCACCCAAGAGCGATGTGGGACGAATGCCTTTCTCGTTCAACACCTTGGCGAAATAATACAAGGGCGCGATGCCAATGCCGCCACCGACGAGCAGGCACCTCTCCCCTTTCTCAGGGAGTGTGAAGCCATTACCTAGGGGTAGCACCATATTGATTCTATCGCCCATCTCGGCTGCTGCCAAATGTCTTGTCCCCTCGCCCACCTGCTGCACTAGCAGCGTAATCTCTTTCTGTTGGGCATCCACATCGTGGATGGAGATAGGACGACGCAAGTAGGTACTGGGCGAATCGTCGACGCGCACCTGGACGAACTGACCGGGCATAATGTCGGGCAGGGCTCGTTCGGAACGCATCCTTAGCAGCACCGAGCGACCGAAGTCCTGTTTCCCGACCAGAGTAAAGTCTGCAATCTGTTTTGTCATGTTTCGTACCTTTTGATGGCACAAATATACAAAAAAAGCTGCCGAAGCAGCTTCTTTTTAGTCATTTTCGGGAATCATTCCGCTTTCTCAGCGGGTTCCTCGGGCGTTTCTTCCTTCTTTTCCTCTTCTTCCTCTTCCACAGTGAAATCGAGAAGACCCTTGTCGTTGAGCATCTGATACCAGGCGAACACCTTCTTCATGTCGGAAGGATAAACGGCGTCTTCGTCGTAGTCGGGCATGACGAAAGCGAACTTCTCGCGCAACTCGTCGTTCGAAGCCTTCTTGTAGTCAAAGTCAACCTTGTCACCCATCTTGTCGTGAATCATCATGAAGACTTCCTTCAGCGGGCGGTCCTCATCCATGGAGAAGATCGAAATCTCCTCGAGCGAGCTCATGCGTTCGCGGGCGAAGGCCGGTTGGCATTTGCCATCAAGAACGGATTCAACAATAAGCCTACCAATGGCTTGTGATTTCACCACATACAGTCCAGGTTTACCGGATATCGATACGATTTTACTAAGATCCATAGTTCAATTGTTTAAAAACGGGTGCAAAAATAGAAAATTTTTAAAAGCACAATCAAAAAAAGAAAAATCACTTAATACTCCAGCCTGATTTCATCGACCCAAAGCACGTTGCCCACGGCGCCGACGAAAGCGCCTTGGCTGCTTGAGGTAATCATCATAATGGCATGGGTGACAGGACAGTCCGCCTCGGCCCAGGCCTCTTCCTTGATGACTTTCTTCTTGCCTTTTTTGTTCAAGGCATACATGGTCTTGTTGCCTGAAAGCAGATCCATATAAGGTTGGTATTCCTTAGCCTTTCGGGCATCACCGTAGATGACTGGGACTTTAAAATCCTTCACCCAACCAGAGGTGGTTTTATCGACATGATACACCGCCGTACCCACCCGTTTCGCGTGGATGTTGCCTTTCTCATCTTCCCAACGGTATTGAAGGACGAAGAGAATCTCAGCGGGGTCGTAGCCGTCGAACTCTGTGGTGCGGAAGGTGGTGCCTTTCACCAGTTTTCCCGTATTGGGAATGGTGGCTTTGTAGTTGAGCACAAGTGATTTAGGACGTTTCGTAAAGGGGATGCCCCAGTCCATGAACGCGTAAGGATCGCTGACACCCGTAACGGGCTCAAGCATCTTACCCCAATAGATGGAGCCGCCTGCCAGCACTTTGACGTTAATGAGTCCCGCCACCTTACACGTGGCAAACTCCGTGGCCAGTTTTGCGCATTTCCCCGTGGGCCCTTGATCGGGAGTGACGTTGGTGCTTACCTTCACCACACCCATCACCTTGGCCAAGGCATTCGACGAGGCCCAGATCGTGTTCTTGTATTTGTACGGGTCGTTGCTGCGGATGGTGTCGGTGGGGCCGATCACGTAAAGTGCTTTCTCTTCACCTCCAAGCACTTGCGATTCGGTGACATAACGCACCGTCCAATGCTCGAAGTCGCCAAAAGGCACCTTCTCGTAGCGCTGGGCCGCTGCCGTCAAGCAGGCCAACAAAAACAATATCGTTACTTGAACTTTTGCCATAGTGTATTGACTAATCCATGAGGCAGAACGGCGATCAAAGGCGGCAGATAGAGGTTCATGAAGCCGGGCTTCACCACCCTTTTCTTCTTCATCATGCCTTTCAAGGCCTTCCGTACCAGCCATTGCGGCGTCCCTATCACTCCAATTTTCACGCCAAACTTCAACAAACTAGGTTTTAATTTATAGAGCGGTGTAGCGATGGCGGCAGGACAGACCGTAGTCACGCCCACACCATAAGGCCGCATCTCAAAATAAAGTGACTTACCGAAGCTCTTCAGATAGGCCTTGGTAGCCGAGTAAATCGCGATACCTGGGCAAGGCAGTTTGGCCGCCATCGACGACATATTAATAATGTATCCGTTGCCACGTTTCTTCATCTCCTCGCCAAAGGCGACACAGAGTCTTGTGGGCGTCAGGACATGCAAGCGCATCATCGTCAAAGCCTTGGCTTCGTTCTCCGTAGTCAGCTCCTCGAAAAAGAACATGCCGGCGTTATTGATGAGGATATCGATGGTCAAGCCTTCTGTCTGGCAAAAAGCCAACAGTTCCTCCGCCGCGGTCTCGGTGGCCAGATTCTGATAATGTGGTATGGTTTGGATGGCTCTGCCCTGTTTCAGTTCCTCGGCGGCTTGTTGGAGTTCCGTCTCTTGGTTGCTGACCAGCAGCAAGTTGCAGCCCATTTCAGCCAGCTGACGTGCATACTCCAAGCCCATGCCCGAGCTGCCGCCCGTAATCAACGCCCAGGGCTGTCGCCCGTGCGTCTCCTGAAACCGTTTGCACCATTTTTTGCCGTTCATAGCGTCCTCTCCGCTTCGTCGATCTCTTTTTGCAACTTCGACGGCATGTTCTCCACGCAATGGTGACACCGCATCTCAAGCGTGTACATGCGCCCGATGCAGTAATTGGAGTGTTTGCACTCGCTACGCGTCACCTTACCGCTTTGCAGCTTATTGACGAAATCGGTGTCGTTGACCAAGGCGCGGGCCATCTGCAAGGCCACGAAGCCCGAGTCAAGCACCTCTTCCATCTTATCCTTCGACACCATGCCACCCACATAAATCAAAGGCATCTTCAAGGCGGCACGAAACTCCTTGGCGTCGTCGAGGAAATAGCCTTCACTGAAAGGCCTCGTAGGGATCACCAAGCGGCCACCCAAGGCGAGGCCGATCTTCAGCCACCAGAACTTCTTCACGTCCATGTAATAACGCAAGGTCTTGAGCGGCATGGCGCCACGCATCACCTCCATCGGAGCCTTGCTGACGAAGCCTGCCGTGAGCACGAGGGCATGCACGCCGAGACGTTCCAGCTCCTGTGCCACTTTGAGGCACTCTTCACGCTGCATGCCGCGACGGAAGCCGTCATGCATATTCACCTTGACCACTACGGCCATGTCGTCGCCAGCGGCGCGCATCACCTCTTCGATAACGAGGCGCATGAAACGCATGCGGTTGTCGAGCAAACCGCCGAACTCATCGTGGCGGCGATTGGTATAGGGCGATAAGAACTGACTGATGAGGTAGCCGTGACCGGCGTGGATCTCGACACAATCGAAACCCGCCTCACGGGCCAGGTTGACGGCCTTGCCGAAGTCTTTCACAAGATCGTATATCTCCTCTTTCTTCAGTTCCCTATGGAACGTAGGTGAATACAGGTTGAAGCCTCCAGAAGCGCCCACGGGCTTGCACCCGCAGGTTGCGCGGTGCGTCATGTTACCGCAGTGTCCCAGCTGGATGGAGGCCTTGGCACCGTAGGAATGAACGGCATCGGTGAGGCGTCGCAACTCGGGGACAATCTCCTCGCGTATCCACAGCTGGCCGTCGAACGACAGTCCTGACTGGTTGACGGCGGCATAAGCCACCGTTGTCATGCCGACACCGCCACGGGCCACGGCCGTATGATAATTGAACAGGTCGTCGGAGGGCCGGTTGCCATAGGCCATATTCTCAAAGGCCGCAGAACGTATCACTCTGTTGCGCAGAGTGATGGGACCGATTTGACATGGGGTAAATATAGGTGAGCTTCCCATAACTCAATAGATAAAAGGTATGATTCTTTTGACTTTTTTGGTGTCGAGTTGATCGCCAAACTCTTCCTGATAGCGCTTGTAGATATGGTCGGCACGAGGTCCGAGGTTGGCAAAGGTCCACAGGGCGAACACGGCACCTGCCCACGACCATGTGAGCACCGCGAAACCAATCCATTCGAGCAACTCGCCGAAATAGTTGGCGGAGGTCACATAACGGAACATGCCGCCTTGGGGCAGGTAGTGGTTGGTGTCGCCTTCCTTGCGAAGGTTGCGGATGATGTCGTCGCTCTGTATGTTGATATACATGCCGATGATAAACACCAAGAAACCGATGATGAAACGCGGGTCGGTGAGCCAGTCGGCGGGATAATAGTCGTCAGGCGAGATGTAGAAGATCCATCCTCCCTGCATCAAGGCGTTGAGCACGTTGAATGTCACTCCCATCAACACGATAGAGAGCGGCATCACGCTGTTACCACGCATTCGGAACGGGAACACAAACGAACGCTGGATGTAGTGAAGCTCGAAGACGAAGAGGAAAGCCAGCCTCACCAAGTCGCCGCGACGATCGGAGAACAGCCAGAGCAGCAGCATGGCGAGAAACACAGGTGATTCCATGAGCACCCATCCCAGCTTGTTGTTGACTGCCGGGCCCCATTTCGGGTTATAGAACTTGCCGTAGCCCGCATCAACGAAGAAGAGGCTCACAAACACCACTACGGCGACTACAGCCATGACAATCAGAAACACATGAAAGGATTGAATCGACATAATTGTTGTAAAAAGCTTTCAAAAATAGGGAAACTTAACATTGGCTGAGTTTTTTTTCACCCAACAACCGAAAAAATCCATTATCTTTGCGCCATCAACCAACAAAAGCAAGTAATATGACATCAGGAATGAGTTGGATCCTCATCATCGTCATCGGCGTTGTCGGGATGCTGGTGCAGTGGAAGCTGAAAAGCGTGTTCAACAAATACTCGAAAGTGCTTTCTCCTGGCGGACTCACGGGAGCTCAGATTGCTCAGAAGATGCTCAACGACAACGGCATTTATGACGTCCAGGTGACCAGCGTCAACGGGCAACTCACCGACCATTACAACCCGAGGAACAAGACTGTCAACCTCAGCAACGACGTTTATCGGCTCAACAGTGTCGCTGCCGCCGCTGTAGCCGCCCACGAGTGCGGCCATGCCATTCAGCACCAGGTTGGATATGGGCCCTTAAAGCTACGCTCGGCCTTGGTACCAGCGGTCAACATCTCATCGAAATTGTCGATGATAGTCATTATCATTGGGCTGCTCATCATCAAGATTTCCCCTGCCCTGTTCTGGGTAGGCATCGCCATGTTCGCCATGGTATTCCTGTTCAGCTTAATCACATTACCTGTCGAATTCAACGCCTCCAGACGGGCATTGGCATGGCTACAGTCTTCCAACTCGCTCGGCGAGGAAGAGCTCGCGCAAGCCAAAGAGGCCTTGCGTTGGGCTGCCAGCACCTATGTAGTGGCCGCCCTGTCATCGTTAGCATCGCTGATCTATTACATCAGCCTCGGTAACAGCAGGAGATAAAAGTGAATTGCCGGAAGATCAGTTGCCCAATATCTTGGCATACTCTTCTTTCACCCTCAGTGCCAGGTCTTCGGAGCCGTTGACATCGATGGCATGCATGAATTTCACGCGAGCGTTGTCATATTGCATCTGCTCTTCATTAGTAAAGAAAGCGCCATATTCGACATAATTCTTGCTCATCAGAATAAACTGGTCAATGGCGGCGTCCCAATCCTCGGCATTATAGTGTTTCGATTTCTTCTCCACCTGGTTGGCGAACTTCTCGGCATTGATGGAGATTTCGCGGGGGTTTTGGGTGATTTCATAGGTGGCCGGTCCACTTTGGCAACCAGCAAAGGCCAACAGGACAAACAATACTAAAGGCAATACTCTTTTCATTGTGATAGAAATTTTGGCTGCAAAAATAAGACTTTTTGCGTCAATGTGAGAAAATTTCCGTATTTTAGCCGACTAAAAATTTGAAATCATCATCTATTAAAACCACTTACACATGAGTACTATCAAAGATTTAGAGCCGAATGGCGTATGGAGAAACTTCTACAGTCTCACCCAGATTCCGCGCCCTTCGAAGAAAGAAGCCAAAGTAATCGCCTTCATGAAGCAATGGGGCGAGGAACACGGCCTTGAAACCCTCGTCGACGACTGCGGCAACGTCATCATGCGCAAGCCTGCCACCCCCGGCATGGAGAATCGCAAAGGTGTCATCCTGCAAGCCCACCTCGACATGGTCCCGCAAAAGAATGCTGACAAGGTGCACGATTTCGAGACCGACCCCATTGAGACCCACATCGAAGATGGCTGGGTGAAGGCCAACGGCACCACCCTCGGCGCCGACGACGGTCTCGGTGCTGCTGCTGCCATGGCGGTCCTCGAAGCCACCGACCTCCAACATGGTCCCATCGAGGCCCTCTTCACCATAGACGAGGAGACGGGCATGACGGGTGCCAACAAGCTGCAACCCGGTGTGCTGCACGGCGACATCCTGATGAACATGGACTCGGCGACCGAAGGCGAGCTCTATGTGGGCTGCGCCGGAGGCGTCGACAACATTGGCACGTGGACACCCACATTCGAAGCTGTCCCCGCCGGTATGGTGGCCTATCGCCTCTTCGTGAAGGGCCTGAAAGGCGGCCACTCGGGCATGGACATCAACCTGGGCCGCGCCAACGCTAACAAGGTGATCAACGCCATGCTGCTGATGGCAGCCGAGAAATACGGTTTGCGCCTCGCCACCATCGACGGCGGCAGCCTGCGCAACGCCATCCCGAGAGAAGCCGAGGCCATCGTGGTGGTCCCCGCCGACAAGAAAGACGAATTCGAGAAGTTTGCCGCCGAATATGAAGGCATCTGTAAGGAAGAGTTCGCCGAGGCGGAACCCGACTTGGCCATCCTCTGCGAGCCTGCTGCGATGCCCGAGAAGGTCATCGACGTGAAGACACAAGACCAGATGTTCTGCGCCATCGCCCGTTATCCCAACGGTGTCATTGCCATGTCGGAAGACTTCGAAGGCACTACCGAGACGTCGAGCAACTTGGCCACATGGAAGATGGAAGGCGACAAGATCACTACCGCCTCGTTGACCCGCAGCCTCGTCGACGCCGCCAAGGATAAGCTCGCCGAGCAGATTCGCAAGAACCTCACCGATAACGGTGCCGAGGCCTACTCGACCGGCGACTACCCCGGTTGGAAGCCCAATGCCGATTCCACCATCCTCAACCTGATGAAGAAGGTCTATCAAGACAAGTTCGGCAAGGAAGCCAAGATCATGGTCATCCACGCCGGCTTGGAATGCGGCATCCTCGGCTCCAAGTACCCGAACTGGGACATGGTGAGCTTCGGCCCCACGTTGGTGCACCCGCACTCGCCTGACGAAGCCCTGCTCATCGAGAGCGTGCAGCCCTTCTGGGACT
>JAEEGL014470144.1_pt1 | contig 10070 bp, 11 predicted proteins | sample 9134231 | NCBI WGS metagenome assembly JAEEGL01 (sample SAMN16246548, study PRJNA631951) | gut metagenome | biome: gut microbiome; feature: rumen; material: fiber-attached | host: Bos | place: Iran: Karaj | collected 2018-10 | reverse complement strand
TCTGTCATAAAGCTCTGGCAGAATGCCATGATCTCTCTGTCTGACTTGCCCTTAGGATCGAAGTCTGAACCACCCTTGCCACCGCCGATAGGAAGGCCTGTAAGTGAATTCTTAAAGATCTGCTCGAAACCTAAGAACTTGATGATACCAAGATTTACTGAAGGATGAAGTCTTAAACCTCCCTTGTAAGGTCCGATAGCACTGTTGAACTGTACACGGTAACCTGTGTTAACCTGTACCTGTCCCTTATCATCTACCCACGGAACACGGAACTTGATCTGTCTCTCAGGATTAACGATTCTCTCTAAGAGAGCGTCACGTCTGAACTTCTCCTCATTCTTCTCTACTACGGGGCGAAGAGAATTCAGAACTTCTTTTACTGCCTGATGGAACTCAGGCTCATTGGGATTCTGCTTGATAACCAGCTCGATCACTTCATCAACGTATGACATTTTTTCCTCCTTTTGCCTTATGGCTTGTGCAATATTATTTGATAAAAAAACAGAGGCTTCGGGCGTGTGCCCAAAGACCCCATTGCCTTTGCCAAAATGTATATTAGCGTATTTTTATACATTTGTCAACTGTTTTTTTGATTATTTTTTACAAAATAAACATAGTTTTTGAACAAATTTCTGTCCCGCTCTTGTTATTTTCTTAAAATGATGTATAATAATTTTCGGTGATTCCATAATATATACAAAGAATCGAGGATAAAAAGCATGAAGAAGCTTTGGGCAATGGGTGTTATCATTACCCTGTCTTTTACGATTACCGCTTGCAGTTCATCAGACAGCAAAAAGGACGACATAAACATAAAAAACGATATTAATATAGTAGATAAACCTTCAGATGATTATTATGAAGAATACTATGATGACAGTTTTGACGCTGATATATCTTCCGATACCGTTCCGGAAGATGATGAAACAGAATATGAAAATCAGCAGACTTCAGAAAACAGAGAAGATACCATATATGCCGGTGAGATTGAATCTTTGACACTGTATATGCTGGAAGGCTATGAATGTTCCTGTACTTATACAGGTGAGTTTTTCGAAGATGATGAGTGTAACCTGATTCCTCACGGACATGGCGATATAACCGGTACTTATCTGTATAGCAAAGGAACTAAGACCTGTAACTTCACCTACTCCGGTGACTTTGAATATGGCAAAGCAAACGGCTCCGGACAATCTATCGAAACATTTGAAGACAATCACACCAGACAATATGACGGTCAGTTTGAGAACGGCAATTTCCACGGAGAAGGAAAGATCACTGCCTTTTATCCTGTAGAAAACCCTTATAACATGGTTATAGAAGGTACCTTCGCAGACGGTCATATAAATGGTCAGGGCAAAAAATACTGGAGCTATGACAACGGTGACTATTTCGAATATAACGGTGAACTAAAAGACGCACAATTACATGGTGAAGGCACATTTACAAAAAAATATGCCAATGGAAACATATATCATTATACAGGAACATATGCCGATGGTAAAAGAACTGAAGGCACACAGACTATATCCTACAGCGATGGCAGTTCTTTTCAGTATGAAGGTGAGTTCAAGGACGATAAATACGATGGTTTAGGTACGTCGATCAAAATTTACGTCAACGGTGATGTAGAGCAATATGAGGGTGATTTCAAAGAAGGTGCTTATAACGGTGAAGGCATTAAAGTTATTTCTTTTGCGGAGTACTCCGAACCCGGTGATTGTACACAGCTTACCTCCGAAGGCACTTTTGTAAACGGTAATCTTTCCGGTAAAAAATGCACCCAGTACATATCTTATTATGATGGCAAAACAGGCGTTGCAGAAGGTATTTATGAAGATGGCAAATTTATTTCCGGTACCGAATATCTCTATGACGACGAAGGCAATCTTATTAATTCAAGAATCGTAAAATAAATAAAAGCCTCGCTTCCTACTCGAAAGCGAGGCTTTTAATCATTTTTCAATAATCCCCATGATCTGTATAATCGTCAAATTCACATATATAACCGGCTACGACATTTTTCACGTCTTCATCGGCCAAATCATTCCATCTCATATCAGTCCAAAGATGTACACACCATTCGGCACCCTTAGAATTGCTGGGTTCGTTGTTATCCCAGTTGGTAAACCCCCAGTCCTCATGTGTTACCCAATACCAGACTTCTCCAAATTTATATGCTCCGATCCATGCTTTTTTATCATAAAAGTTATCATATATGAAATCTGCTTCTTCCTGATCGACGATAGTCAGCAGATGGCCACCCATATCGATACATGCTTCCCTGGCTTCAGTCCAGGTGATATCCTCATCGAAATACTCGTATACATGACCATTGTCTCGTTCTACTCTGTTTGATGTACTTTCATCAGAATCATCGTAATCTGCATCATAGCTTTCATCGTCGAAATCTTTACCGTCATACTCAGTATCCCAGTCTTCATCATCCAGCTCTATATCATAATCAGGCTTGTCGACAATGTTTATTTTTACCTTTTCTTTATCATCTTTTCCGCAAGCAGTCATTACTGATACGATCAAAAGCATCAAAAAAACAAAACGGATTTTTTTCATTGTTCTTTTCCTTCATCTTCTTCATTTTCTTCTATAGAAGAACGTAACTCGTCCTGTTCATCCTCTATTGCCCGAAGTTTCTTTTTGGCTTCTTCCAGCTTATGATCAATAGAATTATCTTCAGCTTTTTTCTTGATTATCTTAGACGCTCCGAATGCTGCCGCTCCAACTCCTGCTGCCGCTGCAATACCGCCTCCCAGCATAGCTGCAACACCTATACCGTCACCTTCTGCAGTCGATACTTCCGGCTCTGCAGAAGGAGTTACGTTCACGGCTGATCCTTCACCAGAAACTGTCTCAGCAGAAATCCCGGATCCGGCTGAATCAGATTCGCTCACAAATATATTTTCTGTAACATCGTTTATCACAGTATTATTCGTTATATTAACAGTAGAGTTATCGGTATAGCTTTCTGAACTGGTAGATGAATTGCTCTGAGTATCAACACTTGACACACTGCCGGTACTCCCTGAAGACACATTTCCCGAACTTCCGGAGGATGACGGACTCTGCACACTTCCAGATGATGCATATGTGGATGCTGATGCTGCCGCACTTCCTGTTGCTGCTGCCGCACCGGAAGCAGCTGCTCCGGAAACATGCACCGGTCTGCCGTAAAAATCCGTTTTATGGGCTTTATACTCCGATATCTGAGATACTGAATGTTTCTGTGCACTCTTGTATGTATCGGTTGAATAAACAAGTGCCTCCGCAAGTGCCTCTAATACTGTAGCTCTCCTGTCAAGGATCTCTGCCAGTTTCTTTAAGTTTGCTCTTGCTTCATTAAACATCCTGTCATTTCCTATTGAATTGGATGCTTTTTTAACTACAGCTATAACATCTCTTAAATTCTTTGCGGCTTTTGAGTATATAGTCTTTTTATACTTTAACTCATCCACCGTTATCATCATGGATGCCATAAGCACCTCCCATTATTTTAACTTAATCTTCAGCTTATTTGCACTGTCTGTTACCTTCTGTTCATTGGCAGTATACACATCAGCAGACTCTGAAAGAGTTAATGAATATGTATTTACAACATTCATTACCTCATCACATTTGGCACGTATAGCCTCATATCTTGCATAAAACTCATTTGCAGCCGCACCTGTCCATGTGGACTTCAGGTTTTTTACAGCCTGCTGGCTCTGTGCCAGATATGCCACCATGTTCTTATAGCTTGTCTTTATCTCATTTGAATATGTCTTTAATTGTTTGGTATCGACTTTGATCTGTTCTCCGGCCATTTTTATTTTCCCCCTTATTATTTCTTAAGATATTTATGTACAAGATCGCTTGCTTTATTGTCTGCTGCCTGGTATTTTGCCGAGTACTGAGTAAGGGCTAAACCCATTTCATTCATTACCTTTACCAGCTCATTGAAGTTTGCCTTGTCCGCATTATACTGTTTGATATATGCTGCACTCGCATCACTGCTCCATACTGAAGATACCTTCTGCATATTTTCATCAAGCTTGGTAACCTCTGCTTTGATCTTTGCCGAAAGATTTGTGAGTTCTGTTCCGGCCTTCTTCAATTTAACCGCATTTACCTGTTGTGTTGCCATTTGTTTTTCCTCCTGTGTTTAAATAAATTTATCTGATTTTTGCCTTAGCTTCTCTGTCAGCTTTTTCTATAGAATTGCATGCATTTGTTAAAAATACGCTTAATTTGTTTATATCATCCGCATTTGACTTTAAAGCTGCATTAAGCTCGCTCATATATTTTGTAAATGCCTTTGATGAGTTACCCGACCAGATTGCCTCCATATTTTTATCGGCATCCTCTATGGGCTTAACCGTACCGCTTATCAGCTGCGATGAAGCCTCTTTTAATAACCTTGCCTGCTTTCTTACTTCGGTTAGATTAACATTAATATTTGCCATCAGCGCAGCCCTCCAAACTTAAGTTTACTTGCCTCGCTTACAGTACTCTTTTCCGTACTGTCATAAATGCCTGCCAGTTCTCTTAAAACCTTTTCATAATTTGCCATTACAGAAAGTATTTCCGAAGAACTCTTTTTCAGCTGTCCCGCAACAGCTCCGAGTTCATCCGCCGATTCTCCTGAATTCGTTTCCAGCATTTTTCTGAATACCGCATTCACAGAATCAACACTCTGAGCAATGTTCTTTTTTACCTGTGCTATTTCAGATGCCGCTGCCACAAGTTGCGTGGTATCGACTTTATTTACATCCGCTGCCATTACTCTTCTCCTTTACCCGTATGCTTTTCCTGCTTTATCGATTCTGGCCTTGATCTCTTCTTCGGTCTTTGTGTGATAATCCGCCAGGCTCCTAAGTCCCGCACATACCTCGGGATACTGTGTAACCATTTCGTTCAGTGCCTTTAGATCCTGCTCGTAGCTTGTGAAAAATTTTGTTTTTACATCACTGCTCCAGGAATTGTTCAGTCCTTCTATGATGGACTGAAACTTCTGAACTCCCGCATTCAGATCAGAAACCGAACGGTCCGCTTTGTCTGCAGCAGATTTGAGAGCATCCGTATCCACCGCTATCTTTTTCTGTTCCACGATCCTTCTCCCTTCTTTTTATACGATAACAAGCCTGCTTCCGTTTTTAATTCCGACTTTGTGAAAGCTTTCACCGTCCTCTATCAGTCCTTCAAGTTCTACCGAGCAGACTGCTATATCCTTTGTACCGTTGAATATATCATAACCCTCATATTCTTTTATAGAGGACATGATCTCTTTTTTTGCAATACCGATTTTCATTCTGTCATCCACCTGGAAATCATATGATTTATCATTTCCGGGTATCCTGACTTCTATGTTTATTTTACTCATATGTACACCTGTTTTCCTTTTCTTCAAATCATGATGACAGCAGAGGGGTCATGACTTCGATTGTCTCTCCGTTAACTATGGTTACAGCAGATCCTGCCGGACTCTTTCTGTCATATTCGCCTACTGTCATATCAAAGTCGAATATTCTCTGTTCTGCAAGCTGTCCGCCCAGATGTAATCCGGTCTTCATATCCATAGCCATACGGAATGCGTTGTAGCTGCTGCACTCATCATATTCCCTGAAAGATACGCCCATAATGAAATGAATCTTGTGCTCGAGGCCTTTATCAAATACTACCTCAAGGAACTCACTCATATCCGCAGCCTCATTATATACAGCCTCCATAAAATCTACAGCTGAGTTAATGATAAGTACTATCCTGTCATAGTCCTTTAAGGCCTTGCTTACTGAAGTCTTGGATTCTCTTGCATTATACACAAGTTCATTTCTCTCGGTAAGCTCCGGTACCATCACCTGTTCCATAAAACTGAACAGATCTTCCTGACTCGTGATATAACCGTCAGCATTTATTTCTCCGGCGACATCTTCCATCTCTCTTAACGGACCATCGAAAATATATACCCTGCTGCCCTTTTCCTTCATCTGCTTAGCCGCAAAGGTAAGGAAATTGGTCTTTCCGCTCTTAGGACCGCCGCTTACTGTATAAACAAGAGTTTTATCAAGCTCGTTGCTTATTATGCTGCCGTCATTTACATCCTTTCCTATGACAAGCCTGTCAGGATCTTTTTCCGATACTTCGTCAGGTGCGAATGATCCGTATTTATTAAAAGATTTGTTTGCAATTCCTTCTACACCGGCAAACTTCTCAGCTATGATCTCCCTGATAGTGAGCATAATACTCGATCCGGTGCTTCTCACAGGTAGTGCTGTCTGGAATTCGAGAGGATTGCCTTCCTTTATCAGACCTCTTCCGCTTACCCTGTCATCAGGCAGGATTTCAGTCCTGGTACCGATAACGGAATCATATTCAAACCTGTCAGGCAGCTGCATACCGATACCCTTTGCAAAGCCCTGGCGGATCCTGCCCCTGATATCTGAAGAATTGTTACAGCTGAATATCAGATATATACCATATCCGGCGGCTTCACGTGAAAGCTGTACAAACAGATCGTCATACTCCTCATATGACTCATTAAATGCAGCGTAGTTATCGATGATAAGCAATATCATGGGCAGATCATTTTCAACTGCCATATAATCACGGAATGAGCCGATGCCCTTCTGTGACATCGTAATCTTTCTTCTTTCAAGCTCTTCCCTGATAAAGTTCATTACATTCTCAATCTTCTCATCCTCACCCTCAAGGCATACAGCCCCCGTATGAGGAAGTCCTGCGAATGCTGACATTGTACGTCCCGAAAAATCAGCGATATAGAAGTTTACCTGATCAGCTGTATAAATGCTTGCAGCACTGTATACTATAGTCTCTATGAGTGTGGTCTTTCCTGCACCCGAAGCACCGCATATCAGCAGGTGTCCGTCACGCACAAAATCAAGTGAAACCGTAAACTGTCTCTGATTCTCAGGATCATCCGCAAGTCCTATCGGTATAGCCAGATGCTCCTTATTCAGTCCTTCTGTATCAAGGTCCTCAAGATACAGCATCGAAGGAAGCGGTGCCAGCCATATCTGCCTTAGCGGTTCAATATTGTTCTCCGCAGAAAGCCTGCCTGCATATTTTACAATCTCGTCAAGCTGGGTAACCTTATTCAGATTGTCACCCGACTTTTTCTTTTTCTTATTTCCGATCTTTTCAGGCTTTCCGGTAATGCCCACCATTCTCACGAAGCCCTTGTTGCCATCGTCGAAGGGTACATCCGGTGTATACTCTGCACCCGACCAGCCCGACTGGAATTCTTCAAAGATCTCATCGTTTCCGACCTGCATATATCCACGGCCTGTTCCGGTGATGAATGCAGCATCAGGACGCTTCAGCATTTCATTTGAATCCTGTTTGTCAGCCACACGGAGACAGATCCTGAAACGGGTGTTGCTCCAGATTTCATCATCTACTACACCGCCGGGTTTCTGTGTTGCCAGAATAAGGTTTACACCAAGTGAACGGCCTACGCGTGCTGCGGAAACAAGTGCTCTAACGAACTCAGGCTGTTCCTTCTTTAATTCTGCAAACTCATCTGCGATGATTATCAGATGCGGCATAGGTTCGTCTGCTTCACCGTTACGGTAGAGCTCTATATACTGGTCGATATGCTTTATCTTATAGTCATTAAATACTCTCTGTCTGTGCTTTATCTCGGCATTTATCGAAAGCAGAGCTCTGGTAGTACCGTTGCCGCCGAGGTTTGTGATCATACCTGCGAGATGAGGCAGTCCCTCAAAGCTCTGGGCCATACCGCCGCCCTTGTAATCGATAAGTATAAATGCTACCTCATGAGGATGGTAATTTATTGCCATACTTAAGATATAGCTCTGTAATGTCTCAGATTTACCCGAACCTGTAGTACCTGCCACAAGACCGTGAGGTCCGTGGTATTTCTCATGAATATCAAGATATACAGGCTTTCCGCCTGATTTCTGACCTACCATGGCTTTCATAGTCTCATATGTACGGTTTTCCAGCCATCTGTGGTAAATATCGAGATCTTCAACCTTTGAAACCTTGTACATATCGAGGAATGTCAGCATATCGGGGATCTCGGAATTTCCGGTGGTATCCCTCAGCTCGAAATTAGCAAGATTTCTTGAAAAATAATCCATTGCAGGAAGAGATACATTATCTATTGTAAGTCTTGAACTGTAGCTTTCCTGGGTAGAAATATTGTATATTTTTGCGACTCCGTTTTCATCGCTTATTACAGTATCACATTTTGAAGGAAGTCTCTCTGCAGAGTCAGCACAGAAAACAACCGTAACGCCGGTCTCTATAGGCGGATCAAGCAGGAATTTTGCGATCGGTTCACCTGCTATCAGTTATATATCGCTTATAAATATTACAGAATGAGGAAGTACCTTTTCTGTTAAATCCGCATTTTTTTCCTTACCCTTTTCCATTCTGTCTCTGAACAGATCAGACAGGAAATAAAGTACATCACCCAGGGATCTGGAGTCATCTGCCACAAGTCTCAGTTTTCCGTCCGGTGCCCATGTATGAGGCAGCCAGCGCAGGAAACTGAGATCATCATATTCCTTAGCCTGGAATGCAGAGCAAATACGAAGCTCGTTATAAGGGAAGCTCGAAGCAAGATTAAGTGTCACCAGCCTTAACAGTGCATTTCTTCTGGCAGGATCAGAGCTTACCAGTCCCACTATCCTGTTATCATAAAGTGATACCGATACGGGCACCTGTTTCAGGGATTTAAACTCTTCTCTCAGTTTGTCGGGCAGTTCATTCAAAGGATCATATCCTGATGCCAGATCCTCATTAGGAATCTGTATGCCGTAAGGAGCCTTTATATCACCTATACCGAGTCTTACAGAAAGGAAATCTCTGTGTGCACTGCTCTTTTCCCACAAGCGGGCCTGTTTTGCTCCTGCAAAGGAAAGCATTTCATCTGCAGAAGGATACTGCTCTAAAAGCACACCTCTGTTATACTCAGCCTTTTCTTTAAGTTTCTTCTCAAGCCTGTTTATATACTCAATATATGTTGTTTTTCTGGTCTGCTCACTCTTACCGGCTTCGCTCTTGTTATATTTGTTGTTTGCCACAGCCCATATGGCTGCCATAACTGCCGCACCACCAGACATGACCAGACTCGAAGCACCAAATCCGCCTTCGCTTGACATAACCGCTGCCAGTGCTATCGGGATAACCATTGTAAACGAAGGTCCGATGGTAAAGATAAGCGGCTGTGCTTTGTATGGCTGCTGCTGTGCACATCTCTCTACAGATATAGGCTCTGTATCAAGCACTCTCAGCTGTCTCGGCTTACGAAGAAAATAAACCTTCTCGTATTCATCTTCCTCGGTTTCATCTGTTATCTCAGGGATAACTACCGGGTCAAGCAGCTTTACCTTCACGCTGTTCAAAGGATTGTTTATAGCTATAAGCTGTCCGAGATATACTATCTTTAAGCCTACAACATATATAACATCACCATATAATACGGGAGTTTTCTGTTTTACGGCCCTTCCGTTTATATAAGTACCGTTTGTACTTCCGTTATCCGAAACAAAAGTATTCTCGCCTTCAAAATATATCTCCGCATGCTTTTCGGAAACAAACCGATTGGTATAAATGATGTCGCAGTTATTTCCGGAACCTATCGACAGGGACTGTATCTTATCTCTTCTTAGTATGTATTTTGAAAAACATGTACTGTTTTCTCCTACTTCGTCAACTTTTATTGAAAACCAGGTTTCATCCTTTTTCACAGTACCTTCAAGCACCAGCCCGTTCTCAAGATCTGCCGTGTTTACCGCTGTACCGCCTTTCAGCAGCTCGTATTTTTTGTCCGTGCTTATAGTCCATTTCCCATCCCAGACCTCCACGTTAAGCACAAGTTCGTCGTCCAGACCTGAAATATGCGGACTAACCGCTATCGGGTGTTTTCTGTTATCAACTGCAGGAAAATAGTGCTCAGAGAAACCATTCTCAAAGAACACCGTCATTAACAAAGACATCGTTATACCTCCATTATCCTATCGACATATGAGTGAGCATTACATCAAAAATCTCTAAAATGTCATCGAAATCTATATATCTGGACTTGC
>JAEEGL014080659.1_pt1 | contig 10070 bp, 9 predicted proteins | sample 9134231 | NCBI WGS metagenome assembly JAEEGL01 (sample SAMN16246548, study PRJNA631951) | gut metagenome | biome: gut microbiome; feature: rumen; material: fiber-attached | host: Bos | place: Iran: Karaj | collected 2018-10 | reverse complement strand
GGCTTGCCGAAGGTGATGGTCAGCTGCTTGTTGCGTTGCTTGAAGAACTCGTCAACGAGGAAAGCCATCTCAATATTCACCTTGATACCCAGGCGTTTGCGCCAATAGGCGAGGTTATAGAAAAAGTTGGAGTTTTGGCCTTCGATATGGACGGGGACGATGTCGCGCTGATAGGCTTTCGACTTGGTGATGAAGGTCTTCTTCCAGTCGAGGTCCATAATCTTGCCGTCCTTGGTCTTGCGGGAACAAAGGCCGAAGGGGAAGTAACAAATTGTGGCATCGCCGGCAAAAGTCTCATTGAACAGGCGTAAATTCTCCTCGCGATTGGTAGTGGCGCTGCCCACCTTGCTGACGGGAATGAAAATCGGACGGAGGTTCTTCACGAACATCAGGAAATCGTTGACAGGAGTCAACGTCTCTCCCCTATGGTTGCCTATGGCACCAATGAGCGCGATGCCGTCAAGACCGCCCAAAGGATGGTTGGAAGCCACCAAGACGCGGTCGTTAGCCATCAGATTGTCAACGCCTTTGAGCACCACGTCAAGGTTAAAGTCGGCCACTACCGCATTGATGAAGTCAAGGCCTTCCTGGTCGGCATACTTCATCAAAATCTCGTTGATGTCGTCCTCATGCAGCAGCCGCTGGATCTTGCGAAACAGCCAGTCTGGCATGTATTTCATCAACTTGGGCACCTTGGCCGTAAAAATCTTCCTGAGGTCAATCAAGTTACTCTGTTCCGTTTCCATAAATAGAAATCTCTATAGTCGGCAAAAATAGTAAAAAGAGGTCTATGAATTGTTTTCCTTGTTGAAAAAAAGCAATATTTCCTACGGGAATGGAGTATCAACCAGTTGCTTTAACTGCGGCAATAGGCGGTGTTTACATGCAATAAATTTTACTTGCCACCACCTGAAAAACCATGATATCAACACCATTCCCGTAGGGGAACCACCACGCATAAAGCTTCTTAACAAGTTATCAACAATTTACCAACAAAGTTATCAACAATTGAGGTTGAAAACTTTATATGGGATAAAGTGGGATAAAGTGGGAAAAATTATACTAATTTTGCAGTTGCTATTAAAAAGTGTAAAAAATGGGTTACCCGATAGGACATTTCAACTGTAAATTGGACGCGAAAGGCCGTTTGATGCTGCCTTCCGAGTTCAAGGAGCAGATGGGCGAACTGGCAGACGAAGGCTTCGTGCTGCGCCCCAGTTTGTTCGAGAATAGTACCTGTCTCGACCTATTCACCCGCAAGGATTGGGACTTGCAGCAGGAGAAGCTGCGCGAAACTTTCAGCATCTATGATGAAGAAGGCATCAAGGCACTGCGATTCCTGAACGAAGGCGTCCGTTTCGTCAAACTCGATGCGAGTGGCCGTCTGCAAATTCCCAAGGAACTGATGGAACGTGGCGGACTGGTGAAAGAAGTCGTAGTGGAAGCCCTCGCCAACAAGATGGAGATTTGGGACAAGGCACGTTATGAGCAGAGCGTGTCGACCATCGACAAGAAGAAGATTCTTGATATTCTTAAGACAATCTAAACAGTAGAGGTGACCATGTATCACAACCCGGTAATGTTGGACAAGTGCATCGAAGGCCTCAACATCGAGCCTTCGGGCGTGTACGTCGACGTCACTTTCGGCGGCGGAGGCCACTCCCGTGCCATCCTTGAACGCCTGACGACGGGGCATCTTTATGCCTTCGACCAGGACGAAGATGCCGCACAGAATGCCTTTGACGACGAGCGTTTCACCTTCATCCCGCAGAACTTCAGATACTTCAAGAATTTCATCCAGCTCTACCATGGCGGCAAGGTCGACGGCATCATCGCCGACTTGGGCGTTTCGTCGCACCAGTTCGACACTCCCGAAAAAGGCTTTTCCACCCGTTTCGATGGTCCCCTCGACATGCGCATGAGCCAGATGACACCCAACGATGCCGCCACCGTGGTGAACACCTACGACCACGAGGCTTTGACCCGCATCCTACGCCTCTATGGCGAGATGCAGCAGCCTCATCTCGTCGCCTCCGACATCATCATGGCCCGTGATGCCGAGCCTATTGAGACGACGGCACAGCTGAAAGCGGCGGTACAGAACCGCTTGCCACGCGGCAAGGAAAACAAGGTGCTGGCGCAGCTCTTCCAAGCCCTGCGCATCGAGGTAAACCAAGAACTCGACACCTTGTGCGCCTTCCTCAGCCAGTGCCCCGACGTGCTGAAGCCAGGTGGCCGACTCGTCGTGATGTCGTATCACTCGCTCGAAGACCGCCTCGTGAAGAACTTCATGAAAACCGGCAACGCCGAAGGCAAGGAAGACAAGGACTTCTTCGGCAACCTGCAGACACCTTATACTATTATCACACGCAAACCCATCGTCCCCACCGATGAGGAAATCGAGAACAACAGCCGCGCCCGCAGCGCCAAACTAAGAATCGCAGAAAGGAAGTAAGACATGGAAGAACAGAAAGAAAAGAGAAAGAAAGGCAGAAGAGGCGTAATGTCCATCTTGGGCGGCAAGTTCCTCGTGAAAGAGAAATTCTCCAAACAGTTTCCCTTCATGGTGTATATCACCGTATTGCTTATGGCCATCATCACCAACACCTATATCGCCGAAGGAAAGATCCGTGAATTGACGAAAACCGCGCGCAAACTCAATGACCTACAGGTAGAATATGTGCAGGTGAAATCGGCCATCATGGAAGCCTCGAAGCAATCGGTGCTGGCCAAAAAACTGGCAGGCACGGGCCTGAAAGAGGTCACCGAGCCACTGAAACGCATCGAAGTCGAACAACCCGAAAAACAGGAGAAGCCATGAAGTTAGACCCCAGAACCGATACACTTTGGCGGACCAACCTGTTGTATGTGTTCGTCCTTCTTTTCGGGATAGCCATCATCGCGAAGATCATCGTCGTGCAAACCAAGGACAGGGAGGAGTTGAAAGACATGGCCGAAAAGCGCGAATACCGTGTGGAGGTCCTGGAAGCCTCGCGCGGCAACATCTTCTCAAGCGACAACCAAGTGATGGCCACCAGCGTTCCCTACTTCGACGTCTTTTTCGATTACAAGTCCGTCGATTCTACCCTGCTGGCCAACAACATCGACTCGCTCTGCATCCAGATGTCGCAACTGTTTCCGAAGAGAACCCCCGCACAATGGAAAGAGTTCTTCGGCATTGGCATGGCCAAGAATAGCCGATACTATAAAATCGGGTTGAATGTCCCGCAGACGGATTTGCGCAAGATGCAAAAGTTCGTCATCTTCAATCGTGGTCTATACAAAGGCGGCCTCATCACCGAAAAGAAAATCAAGCGCGAGCATCCCTACAAGGACCTTGCCAGCCTCATGCTCGGCATGGCCAACGAAAGCAAGGGTTATTATTTCGGCCTGGAAGGTGCCTACAACGATTACCTCAAGGGCCAGAACGGTCGCCAGTTGGTGAGAAGGATCCACCATGGTGGCTGGGTGCCCGTCGACTCGGAGGAGAACATCGATGCCCAAAACGGCGACGACCTCGTCACCACCTTCGACATTAAGTTGCAGGATATCGTGGAAAGCGCGCTCAACCACACCCTCACCGAGAACAAGGCGGAGCAGGGTTGTGCCATCCTCATGGACGTGGAGACGGGCTATGTGAAGGCCTTGGCCAACTTGAGGCTCAACCACGAGACGGGCCTATACGAGGAGTCGTACAACGTGGCCCTCGCCGAACGCTACGAGCCTGGCTCGGTGTTTAAGATTGCCTCGATGGTCGTCCTCTTCAACAACAAAGATGTCAACCTTGACGACAAGGTGAACATCGGCACCGGTCCCATCAAGTTTTCGAACCGTACGATGAAAGACGACCACAGCTTTGCCCAAGGCGGCATCTGCACCGTCCAGGAAGTTATTGAGCAATCGTCGAACAAAGGTACGGCGGTGCTCATCAACAAGTACTTCGCCGCACATCCAGAGAAATACGTCGAAGGCTTGTATGCCTTGAACCTGAACAAGAAAATCGGCACGGGCATCACTGGTGAGGCGCAGCCCGTCATCAAGCACCCCAACGACAAGACCAAAGACGGCAGAAAACTGTGGTCGAAGGTGTCGTTGCCTTGGATGTCGATTGGCTACGAGGTCAACGTCACGCCGATGCATCTCCTCACGCTCTACAACGCCATCGCCAACGGAGGCCGCATGATGAAGCCTCAGTTTGTCACCGAGATCCGTCGTGGCAACCAAACCGTTGAAAAGTTTGAACCCATCGTCCTCAACGAGCATATCGCCGACGCCGAAGCCATTGAGAAGCTCCAGACCATGTTGGAAGGCGTGGTCATCAGGGGCACCGCCAAGCGCCAGTTTGAGGGCTGTGTGGTCAAGGTGGCAGGCAAGACTGGTACAGCGCAATACTACGACCGCGTGCAAGGCTATGCTTACCACGAACCCGGTATTGGCAGGAAACTATACAACACCACCTTCGTGGGCTACTTCCCCGCCGAAAAGCCACGCTACAGCTGCATCGTCATGGTGAGCCGCGCCCGTGGCCGTTTCTGGGCCGCAGGCAGCGTGTCAGCACCTGGGTTCAGGGAGATTGCCGAGAAGGTCTACGCCATGCGCATCGGCGCTCCCGAAGACGATTCCATTGTGCCTTTCATGCCCACCTCTACCGATCCTGTCATCGTGCGTCATAGCAAGGAAGCCTCCTTCCTGAATGGCATCGACAAGCCATATAACGACTTCGCCATCAACGGCGACTGGGTCACAGTGCAGCAAACAGAGAGTGGCGAGACCCACCTCAGGGCAGCACAAATCGCCGACAACATCGTGCCCAACGTGGTCGGCATGGACATTACCGATGCCGTCTACCTCTTGGAGAACATGGGCATCAGGACGGAATTTGTCGGACAGGGAAAGGTTAAGGAACAATCGCTCCACGCCGGCGACACCCTCAAAGCCAACAGTGTCATACAACTTAAACTCGAAAAGAAATGAAGCTCAAAGAGATATTAGTCAACTGCAACCTATTGGAAATCATCGGGGAGAAAGACATCGACATCCTCGACATCTCCTTCGACTCGCGTAAGGTGAGCCAAGGCACACTCTTCTTTGCCGTAAAAGGTACGCAAGTGGACGGCCACGACTACATCGAAAAGGCCATCGAAAAAGGGGCTTCGGCTATCGTCTGCGAAAAGCTACCACGCAAAAAAGACGAAAATGTCACCTACATTAAGGTGGACAATTCGGCATACGTCCTGGGTGTCGGCGCCGCCAATTTCTTCGGCAACCCTTCAGAAAAACTGCGTTTGGTCGGTGTGACGGGCACCAACGGCAAGACCACAATCGCCACACTGTTGTATAGGCTCTTCACCGATGCCGGCTATAACTGCGGTTTGCTCTCCACCATCGAGAATATCGTCAACCGCGAGGTGATTCCCTCCACCCATACCACCCCTGACCCCATCGAGTTGAACGGCCTGTTGAACAAAATGGTCGAGAAAGGCTGTGAATATGCCTTCATGGAAGTAAGTTCGCATAGTGTGGCACAAGACCGCATCGCTGGGTTGCACTTCGCGGGAGGCATCTTCACCAACCTCACCCACGACCACCTCGACTACCACAAGACGATGGCCAACTATCGCAACGCCAAGAAGAAATTCTTCGACAACCTGCCGCAGTCAGCCTTTGCCCTCACCAATCTCGACGACAAGAACGGTGCCGTCATGCTACAAAACACCAAAGCCAAGAAACTCAGCTACGCCCTGAAACACGATGCTGACTTCAAGGGCGTCATCATGGAAAGCCACTTCAACGGTATGCTCCTCAAGGTGAACGGAACCGAGGTCTACACCCAATTGGTGGGCGGCTTCAACGCGAGCAATCTGCTGGCCATCTATGGCGCAGCGCTGTCGTTGGGCTTCGACAAGGACGAGCTTCTAGTGGAAATCAGCAAGCTGCATGGCGCCAACGGCCGCTTCGACATGGTGCATTCTGAAAATGGCATCGTTGGTATTGTCGACTACGCTCACACCCCCGACGCCTTGGAAAACGTCTTGTCAACCATCAACGAGGTACGCTGCCACAAGGAGACACTTATCACCATCGTAGGGTGTGGCGGCAACCGCGACACCACCAAACGTCCTGAGATGGCAGCTGTGGCCGTGAAGTTGAGCGATAAGGTCATTCTCACCAGCGACAACCCACGCAACGAAGACCCAGACGAGATCATTCGGCAAATGAAGGTTGGCATCGCCGAGGAAGACAAGCACAAGGTGCTGAGCATCACCAACCGTGGCGAGGCCATCCGCACCGCCGTGGCACTCGCCAAGAAAGGCGACATCATCCTGCTGGCAGGCAAAGGCCACGAAAACTACCAAGAAATCAACGGAGTAAAGAACCATTTTGACGACAAGGAAGTCTTGTCGGAAGCATTTAAGGAGGCACGCTGATGTTATACTATCTCTTCAATTATTTAGACCAACACAATTTCCCTGGCGCAGGTGTGTTTAACTACGTCACCTTCCGTGCGGCAGCGGCCATTATCTTGGCTTTGCTCATCTCCGTTTGGTTCGGCTATTGGTTTATCAAAATGCTGAAACGCAAGAAAATCACTGAGACGCAACGGGACGTCGCCATCGACCCCTACAACACCAAGAAGGTTGGCGTACCTACCATGGGTGGTGTTATCATCATTACCTCCATCATCGTCCCCGTGCTGCTCGTCTGCAAGTTGCACAGCGTCTACACCATCCTGATGCTTGCCACCACCGTGCTACTCGGACTCATCGGTTTTGCCGACGACTACATCAAGACCTTCAAGCACAAGAAAGACGGCTTGAAGCCTGCTGTGAAGCTGGGCGGACAGGTGCTGTTGGGCCTCATCGTCGGCCTCACCCTTCGTTTTAGCCCTGCTGTGCAAATCAACGAAAAAGTGGAAGTGAAAATCGAGAACAACAAGGAAGTCGTCGTGAAGAGTCCCAATGTGAAGTCGACGAGGACGACCATCCCCTTCCTGAAAAGCCACGACCTCAACTACGCCGACCTGTTTCGTTGGGCTGGCCCGAAATGGATGTATAACCTGGCATGGGTGTTCCTCGTGCTACTCACCGTCTTCATCGTGGCCGCTGTCAGCAACGGTTCCAACCTCAACGACGGCATGGACGGCATGGCCTCGGGCAATTCAGCCATCATCGGCATCACGCTGCTCCTCTTAGCGTACATCTCCAGTAACGCCGTCACGGCGAGTCACCTCAACCTGATGTATATCCCCGGTAGTGAAGAGCTGGTGGTATTCATGGCCGCCTTCGTGGGTGCCCTCATCGGTTTCCTGTGGTTCAATTCCTACCCCGCCCAAATCTTCATGGGCGACACGGGCAGCTTGACGATTGGCGGCATCATCGCGGTGTCGGCTATCATCATGCACAAGGAACTGTTGCTGCCCTTGCTCTGTGGCGTGTTCCTCTTCGAGATCCTCTCTGACCTCGACGTGAAACGCTTCGTAAAGACAGGCAAGAAACACCGCGTGTGGAAAAAAGGCCCCTTGCATGATCACTTCAGAACATCGTATAGCGACTTCAAAAAGACCTGGCCCAACTCGACCGTCACCTTCAAAGGGTACGGCGAAGGCCATAACATCGTCCACCACGAGGTGAAAATCACCATTCGTTTCTGGATTGTGACCATACTTTTGGCGGCATTCACATTGATAACGTTTAAAATAAGATAAAACCTTAGATTGATTCGTCGTTCCTCCTCGCAAATCGAAGGTTCAACGTAGTTAATGACGCAAAGCGACAACTGAAAATCGAAAACCAAAATAACCAAAACTGATAAGAGCCATGACACAAATTGAAGAAATCACCAACACGAGGCTGCGACAACCCAACTCCATGGTAGCCAGCATATCCTCGAAGATACTGCAAATCAGGAAAGAAAACATCAAGCAGAGCCTAAGCGACCTCAACACCATTGGGCATAGGCAGGACTACGTGGCCACCATCGACGGCGTGATGTACTACGATGACTCGCGTGCCGAGAACGTCAACGCCACCTGGTTCACTTTCGAAAACCTCATCCGTCCCGTGATTTGGATTGCCGGAGGCGACAGCAAGCACATAGACTTCAGCGACCTGAAACCCATGGCAAAGAAAAACGTCAAGACCTTGATTTGCATCGGCAAGGACAACACCAACCTCAAACAAACCTTCCAAAACAACATCAAAGAAATTTATGAGGTGGCCGACCTCTACGAAGCCGTGACCATGGCATCGCTTTTGGCCCAAGAGAACGACATTGTGCTATTCTCGCCCGCTTGCAAGTCGGACAACAAGAAAGAAACCTACATCGAACGCGGCAACCTCTACACTGAAAACGTAAAGAGACTGGAAAATGAACATCGTCAATAAAATACTGAAAGGCGACAAAGTCATCTGGATCGTGACGCTGCTGTTGGGCATCATCTCGCTCATCGTGGTGTATAGCGCCACCAGTGCCTTGGCCGTTTCAAAATACTCGGGCAGCACCGGCACGGTGTTGATGAAGCATTTGGGGATGCTGGTGTTCGGATTCATCATGATGTTTGCCGCCTCAAAAGTCAACTACAAGCACTACGCCAAGGCCGCTTGGCTGCTGTTGATTCCGTGCTTGGCGCTGTTGCTCTACACACTCGCCTTCGGACGCAACATCAACGATGCCAGCCGTTCCATCAATGTCGGCGGATTCTCGTTCCAGCCTAGCGAAATGGCGAAAATCATCCTCATCACCTACCTAGCGCGTCAACTGGTGATGATGGGCGACACAAAATACAACATCAAGGACTTCCTCATCAAACTCGCCTTGCCCATCTTGGCCACTGCAGGCTTGATTTTCTCCGAGAACCTGTCGACGGCCTTGATTCTGGTCTTCGTCTGCATGGTGGTGCTCTTCATCGGACGCGTGAAAATCGTCCACATGCTTGCCCTTGTGGGACTTTGCGTCATAGGCATGGGACTCTATCTCACCTTCGACGTCGTCAAGACCAACATCGACAACAAACACAGACGCCAGAAAGCACAAGAAGCCTTGGTCCTCAGCGAAAAGACAGGCGAGTTCAAGGAGAAACAGAACCGCATCCAGACTTGGTCGAACCGTCTGAAATCAATGGGCGAGGACAAAGGCGAAATCAACCGTTTCGATGACAAACACATGCAGCGCACCTATGCCGACATCGCCGTGGCTTCGGGTGCGGTGTTCGGCAAAGGCCCCGGCAAGAGCGAGCAACGCAACTTCCTGCCTCATCCCTACTCCGACTTCATCTATGCCATCATCATTGAGGAATACGGCATCGTGGGAGGTATCGTCGTGCTCATGCTTTATATCATCCTCTTCACGCGCGTCATCAGGATTGTAGGCAAACGCCCGCTCAGCTTCGGCTCGCTGATGGCCTTCGGGCTGGGCTTCCTCATCATAATACAAGCCATGGTCAACATGGGAGTCTCCATCGGCCTGCTGCCTGTCACGGGACAGCCTCTGCCCTTCATCAGCATGGGCGGCACCTCGCTGATGGCCACCGGCCTCATCTTGGGCATGATCCTAAGCGTCACCCGTAGCATGGAATCTGAAGAAGACATGAGCGAAGAACAAGAGATACAAGCCATTATAGAGACAACTGAAACCACACAAAATGAAAGAGAACTTGAAAGTCGTGATTAGTGGCGGCGGCACAGGCGGCCACATCTTTCCCGCCATCGCCATCGCCGATGCCTTGAAACGCAGATTTCCCAAGGCCGACATCCTGTTTATCGGTGCCCAAGGCCGTATGGAGATGGAACGTGTGCCCAAAGCCGGCTACCCGATAGAAGGCTTATGGATTAGCGGCTTCACCAAAGACCTATCTGTGCTGAGCCTGCCTTTCAAACTCGCCAGCAGCCTGACAAAGGCACGCCGCATCCTGAAACGCTTTCAGCCCGATGCCGTCATGATTATGATGCAGTGAAGGAGACCGGCCAACTCTGTCCTCAGATTCATGCGTGCAATCGCAAAATACGCCCTTGTTCGGACGATTCCTCCTGTGACTCGCTTCACGTCCCGCCCTCTATGCACCGTCTTTCACG
>JAEEGL013707238.1_pt1 | contig 10070 bp, 10 predicted proteins | sample 9134231 | NCBI WGS metagenome assembly JAEEGL01 (sample SAMN16246548, study PRJNA631951) | gut metagenome | biome: gut microbiome; feature: rumen; material: fiber-attached | host: Bos | place: Iran: Karaj | collected 2018-10 | reverse complement strand
GTCGGCCTGCAGCATCCCGAAGTTCTCCGGCACATAGTCGTCGAACGAGAGGATCTCGTCGCCTGCCCGGAACCCCATCTCCTGCGCAAGCTGGTTCGGATAGATCTTGGTGCCGGCGTTGGGGATATAGCTTTCTCCCCAGACCGCCATTATGATGCAGAACGCGATGATTGCGAAGATGAAGTTGTAGAGCACGCCGCCTGCCATCACGCAGAGACGCTGCCAGGGATTGTGTGAGCGAAATTCCCATTTCTGGGGTTCCCGGCGCAGTTGCTTCAGGTCGAAGCTTTCGTCCACCATCCCGGCAATCTTGCAGTAACCGCCGAGCGGCAGCCAGCCTATGCCGTACTCCGTCTCCCATTTCGCAGCCTTCGGGAAGAGGCGCGTGAACCAGGGACTGCGGGTGCTGAAGAGCTTCTTCCCCCCTGCATCGAAGAACAGGAAAAACTTGTCCACCCGGATGTGGAACAGCTTGGCAAAGGTGAAGTGCCCCGCCTCGTGAACCACGATGAGGATCGAAAGTGCAAGCAGTACTTGCAGGAATTTGCTCAAAAAGACCATTCTCAGAGGATTTCTCTCGCCCGGGCGGCAGCTTCGTCGTTAGTGGCGAAGATGTCGTCGAGCGAAGGAACCTCCGCAAAATTCACGCCAGCCATAACTTTTTCGCAGATCCGGGGGATGTCGTAGAAGCCGATCATACCCTGGAGGAAGGCGGAAACCGCAACTTCGTTGGCTGCGTTGAGGGCGCAGGGGACGTTGCCGCCGCGCTTCAGGGCCTCGTAGGCGAGGGCCAGGCAAGGGAAACGGCCGGTATCCGCGGCTGCAAAGCTGAGATGCCCGAGGGTGGCGAAGTCAAGCTTCCTGATGCCAACCGGGACGCGTGAAGGGAAACTCAGCGCAAAGCCGATGGGCTCGCGCATATCCGGGCAGGCCATCTGGGCGATGACCGCGCCGTCTTCGAACTCCACCATTGAATGGATTATCGATTCGGGATGCACCACCACGTTGATGCGCTCGGGACCCACGTCGAACAGCCACCGGGCCTCTATCACTTCGAAGCCCTTGTTCATCAGGGTGGAAGAGTCGATGGTGACCTTGGCTCCCATATTCCAGTTTGGATGCTTCAGCGCCTGTGCGGCGGTGGCGGCGGCAATCTGCTTGCGGCTCCAGGTGCGGAACGGGCCACCGGATGCGGTGAGATGGATCTTCTCCACGGCATTGCCCTGGGCGGCCAGCAGGCACTGGAAGATTGCGGAATGCTCCGAATCCACCGGCAGTATCACCGCTCCGTGCTCACGCATCGTCTTGGTAACGATGCTTCCGGCGGCTACCAGGGTTTCCTTATTGGCGAGTGCAACTATCTTTCCGGCTTCGAGGGCCGCAAGGGTGGGCCTGAGGCCGCTGAATCCGACCATCGCACCCACTACTATGTCGACGTTCTCGGCTGCGGCGAGCGAGCACAGGCTGTCGATTCCGGCGAAAACCTTGGAACCGCTGCCGCTCAGCTTGGCGGAAAGCTCATTATACTTGTCCGGGTTGCAAACCACCACGTTGTTCACGTCGAACTCCCTGGCCTGTTTTGCAAGCAGTTCGGTGTTGTTGAGGGCAGAAATGAGTTCTACTTCGAAGAGGTCCCTGTGTGCACGTACCACGTCCAGGGTCTGGGTGCCGATGGATCCGGTGGATCCGAGTATGGCGAGTCGCCTTTTCACTAGAATTTGCAGTATTTTGCGGGATCTATCGCCACGCCGTTATACCATAGTTCGAAGTGCAGATGGTCGCCTTTGGCAAGTGTTCCGGTGCTGCCCACGAGGGCTACCGGAGTGCCGGCGCTGACTTCGTCTCCGACCTTGCGGAGGAGTTTCTGATTATGCTTGTAGAAGGAGACAATGCCGCCTTCGTGCTGTATGCAGAGGGTGTAGCCGTCCACGTCCGACCAGTCGGCGAGGATTACCGTGCCGGCGAGCACCGAACTCACCACTGAGTTGGCGGGGGCGGTGATGTCCACGGCGGGGTGCAGCACTATGTCGAATCCCTGCGAAACCGTGCCCCGGAGCGGGGTGAAGAAGTGCTGTCCTTCGAGCGGGAGTTCGCGCTTGCGGTCGCTCAGGCCGAACTGCTGCGTCTGGTTGACCATTATGCGCAGCATCGAATCGCTGCGGGCGATTTCGGCTTCTTCTATACCTTTGAGATATTCTTTCGTGTTGCCGGTGAGCAGGCTGTCCGGAATTACGACCGCCTCTCCTGCCAGCACGCGGCTGAGGTTTTCGGCATAGAGGGCCCAGCGGGTCATTTCGTTCTGCAGGGAGTCGATCTTCAGGGCATTCGCGATGGCGCCGCGCTTGAAATGGGCGTCGGGATAACCCGGAATGGTAGTGCGCAGCGGGGCGAGCGCTATGCTGCACCCGGCGCGGATCGACACCACCACCACGACCGTAACCGCGCCGACCACGAAGCCCACGCCGGTAAAGCGCCACGACCTCATCCGCAGGTGGGTCTTGTCTTCCACCAGCGATAGCCGATACATCTTATTCCATTTCCCTGAACTGGATTTTCCCATAATATTGCTAAATTTGCACCCTGATGGACAGGATGGTCGGCATCGATTACGGACGTGCAAGGGTCGGGGTTGCAATGAGCGATCCCCTAGGCATCTTTGCATCTCCGCTCGAAACCGTGCCGGGTACAAAGATAATAGATTATCTTAGAAAATTGTGCGATTCCGAACAGGTAGGACGTTTCGTGGTCGGATATCCCAAGAATCTGGACGGCCGCCCGGCCGAGGCTGCGGCGGATGTCGATGCGTTCCTGAAGCAGCTTGCGAAGGCTCTCCCGAAGATACCGGTAAGCCTTGAAGATGAGCGCTTTACCTCCGTGCTGGCGCATCGAGCGATGATAGACGGAGGAATGAAGAAAAGCGATCGCCGCAAAAAGGAATCGGTCGACAGGATCAGCGCCGCCATCATCCTGCAGAGTTATATGGACAGAAACAAAACGAAATGATAAAGCCTATTTATCTTTACGGCTCCGGCGTGCTTCGCCAGAAAGCGGTCGAAGCGGACCTCGGAAAGAAAGACGAACTGAAGCAGCTGGTCGCCGACCTCTGGGACACCCTGGCGGCAAGCGAAGGCTGCGGCCTGGCCGCTCCGCAGATCGGGGTGAGCCAGCGTGTGGTAGTAGTTGACGGCGATGTGATGACCGACGTTTACGACTACCTGGCAGGGTTCAAGCGTACTTTCATCAATCCGGTGATCATAGAGGAAAGCGCGGAGAAGACCACCTATAACGAGGGCTGCCTGAGCGTGCCCGGAGTGTATTGCGACGTACTTCGCCCCAAGAAGATAAAGGTAGAATACTACGACGAAAACTTCGAAAAGAAGACCGAGGAGTTCGACAATTTCGCGGCCCGTATGGTGCAGCACGAATTCAGCCATCTGGATGGGGTTCTCTTCACCGACCTGGTGGCCCCCATCCGCAAGAAGCTGGTAGTAAAAAAACTGCAGCGCATAGCATCCGGGAAGGTGCCTACGCGCTACAATTCAAAAATCAGGTAAACCGCCTCAGTCCTCGATCCGGAAGAGGTTCAGGAATCCCGTCATCATAAACACGTTGCGGATATCGTTGTTGATACCCTTGACGATCACTTCGCCGCCCTTTGTCGCGGCCGCTTTGCGTATGGTGAGGAATATCCTGAGCCCGGAACTGGAGATGTATTCCATTCCCGTGCAGTCCAGTATGATGGTGCCGGCTGCATCCTGTATCACGGGCTCGATAGCCTGCGATACCTCCTGTGATGCGGGGGTGTCAAGCCTTCCGTTGAGAGTTACGACCGTAGTGTCGCCTTTCTTGTTGATGATTGTTTCCATATTTCAGATTGTTTTTGTCATAGTGAGTATGTTCCTGCCGTCTTTGCGCTCGTAGCTGACGCTGTCCATAATGTTTTTCACCAGGAAGATTCCCAGGCCGCCGATCTTCCTTTCATCGACGCCAAGCGAGGTGTCGGCTTCGGGGGCGACCGTAGGATCGAAGGCCTTGCCGCTGTCGCTTACGATGAAGTCAATGGAGTCGTCGCGCAGTATGGCTTCGATGTCCACCAGCCCGTCGGATCCTTCAGGGTAGGCATACATTATTACGTTCGTCACGGCTTCTTCCAGTGCCAGGTTGAGGTTCATCGCAAGGCTCTGCTCGAGTTTCTTTTCGCCTGCGATGGTCTCGATGAACTCGGCGAGCTGCGGAATCTGCTGGATGTCGTTGTGCAGCACGAGCCGGCGTTCGGTCTGTCCCTTCGGGGCGGGTGCCAGATAGTGGATGAAGAGCATAGTGAGGTCGTCGCTCTGCGGAGCATCTCCAACGAACTGCTGGACGGCCGTCTTCATAGCCTGCATATGTTCGTCGGAGGGCCTCCTGGTGGAGAGTACCGCATATATCCGCTGCTCTCCGAAGAGCTCGTGGGCGGAGTTTTCGGCCTCGGAGAGTCCGTCGGTATAGAGGAAGATGGCATCGTCGGGATTCATACGTATGCTCTGCTCCTTAAAGCTGAAGCCGTGCATTATGCCCAGCGGCAGGTTGGGTTCCACCGGCAGCGGTTTCTTGGTATCGGTAAGCATTACCGGGGCGTTGTGGCCGGCATTGCAATAACGGAGCTTGCCGGTGGCGAGGTCAAGCACACCTATGAAGAAGGTGACGAACATATTGCTCTCGTTTGCCTCCGACATAGAGTTGTTCATTATCGTAAGAATCTTCGCCGGATTCCCCTCGTGCGCCGAAACGGTACGGAAGAGGCTGCGGGTCACGGCCATCACGAGCGATGCGGGAACCCCCTTGCCGGAAACGTCACCCACGCAGAAGAACAGTTTCTCGTCGCGGATGTAGAAGTCGTACAGGTCGCCCCCTACCTCCTTCGCGGGCACGATGGTCGCCGACATATCGAGGTCCTTTCTCTCGGGGAAAGGAGGGAAAATCTTGGGGATCATCGACATCTGTATGGCGCTGGCGATGCGTAGCTCGTTTTCCATACGTTCCTTGCGCTCGCTGATTTCTTTGTATTTCAACTGGTTTTTGGCAAAAGCCCGGAGAATCAGGATCAGCATAAGGATTCCGAGAATCTGCAGCAGTTTCACGATTAATCCTATCTTTCGGATGCTTCCGTAAATCTCCTTGTCGGGCACCATTATCGACATCGACCAGCCGGTCTTCTCGACAGGAGCATAAAAGACGTGCACCAGGTTTTTCTGATACCTGAATCGGGCGACGCCCTTCTGCCCGGAGAGCATAGCACGGTTGATTCCGGAGTACGAAGCGGAGTCATCCATCTCGGATACGATTTCCTGCACCGTGCGGCGCATTACGAGAGATTCGGCGGGGCAGACCATTATCTGGCCGGTACCGCTGATCATCATACTGAATGCGTTGGGATAAAGCTGCACATTGCCCACCAGGCCGGTCAGCCAGTCAAGCGACAGGTCGGCAGTAAGCACTGCTGCAATCCGGCCGTCGGCGGCGTGAAGCGGCACCGAGTAGGTGGTCATCAGGATGTTGCCGCCCCCGGTGTCGATGTAGGGCTCCGACCAGTAACCGGCGTTCAGCTCAATGGGTTTGGTAAACCATTCCTGAGAGGGGTAATCATACTCCGCCGTAGCGAGGCTTGATATTTCTATTGCAGTCTCACCCGGAGCCTGGTAACAGTAAGGCGAACAGAGCGGATGCTTTTTGTCATAGCCCGGCACCAATGCAATGGTCGAACCGCAGATGACGGGATTGTCCTGCACGAGCCTCCGGGAGACGGCAACCAGGCTGTCGGGATGTTCGACCGCCCACTGGGCTATCCAGACGCTGTTGCGCACTGCCGATTCCACCTGGTCGACTATGTCGGTTATCTTCGGCTTGGTAACCTCCAGCTGGCTCTGGGCCTTCTGGGTGGCTTCTTCGCGGATGCCCTTCTGGCTGAAGTAGTACTGGATGAGGGCCGTCGCCTCGAGCGTAACGGCTGCAACTATTACAAGCAGCAGTCCGGCCAGGGCCGACTTTTTTAAAATGCTTTTGTCCAGGGTGTTCTTGATATTCATAGGATGGACGATAAGGCTGCGCGGAATTCAGGCATCGGGCAGTTGCTGTCGCGCTCTATTATGAGGGTCTTGAGTCCTGCGTAAGGACGGATCTGTTCTTCGATTTCGGCAGGATTGGCGTCGGGGCCGAAGTAAACCGGCACGAAAGCCTTCCAAAACTCCTTGGCGAGTGACTTCGGCATATGGAAGGTCTCCTGGATGAAGTCTTCGCCGCTGAGGTTGCAGCACAGATACACCATTCCGATATCGAACAGATGATTGCCGTAGCAGAAGTCGCCGAGGTCGATGAAATAGCGCTTGTCACCGGCAAAGATGGCGTTGCTGAACTGCAGGTCGCCGTGGATGGCGGTGTCCTCGTCAGGAGTGTCGGATATGAAGCGTCCGAGCTTGTCTTTCTCAGCTGCACTGAAGAAAGGATTCTGCTCCAGCAGGCGGCAGTATCTGTCTTTTACGTTTTCGAACTGGCCGGTGTCCACGTGCGTGGAATGCAGCAGGCGGCACATCTGTGCAAACTCCGCGGCATACTTTGCTACGTTCGCCGGATCGTCGCCGGTAGCGCGCGAATAGGATTTCTTGCCGAGGATACGGCGGAACCGGATGCCGTAGCGGCCGTCTTCCGTAACCACGTATTCTCCGGGCTCGGGGGAGGGAATCCCCATATCGTAAACCTTGCGGGCCAGCATCATTTCGTCGAGCGGCTGCTGGATCTTGCCGGGGAAATACAGTTTGAGCATCACGGAAGGATCGCTGCGATGGTCGTAGCTTTCTCCGTTGAATCCGCCTCCGGAGAGGACGTAATCGTCGAGGGATATCTTAATGGCTTCCATTCTATTTTCCGAATACTTTATCTATCAATGAAATAAACTCCTGATAAGCCGCCGTGCCGGACAGTTCGGCGAGCGATGCCGCAAGTCCGCGGTAGTGCCATTCGTGGTCGGCGGGATCCTTGGCGTGGAAGATGTTCCATAGCGCCGGCCCCATCACAGCATAGTCGCGGGCGATGGCCCGCATATTGGAGAGCTTGTCGCCGAGGGCCACGATCTTTGCGTCGTGCGATGCCCTCGCGAGCCTGTTGATGGCCGCCTGCTTGCGGTCGTGCCAGCTGTCCTCTTCGCTAACTCCCTGCTCGAAACGGTCGCTTTCTTCTTCCACCAGTTGCGCCACGCGGGGGCCGAACTCCGCCCGGAGGTCCTCCACGCTGACGGAAGTATCTTCCACGACGTCGTGCAATGCGGCAGCGGCCAGCAGTTCCTGGTCGGCGGTCATCGTGGACACTATCTCCATAGCCTCCATAGGATGCACTATGTATGGGAAGCCCTTGCCGCGACGTTCCGTGCCGGAATGGGCTTTTACGGCATAGATGATGGCCCTGTCGAGCAGGGCGGTGTCGAGCGCTGCGTTTGCCATCTATTTGCGTCCGGCTTCGATGAACTTGAGGATGATGTCCACCGCCTCGCCGCTGCTGAGGCCGTCCACGTTGAGCACCAGGTCGTAATTGCGGGCGTCGTAGCGGCTGGTGCCGGTGTAGCGCTGGATGTAGTTCTCGCGCATCCGGTCCACCCTGGCGATGATTTCCTCCGCTCCCTTCTCATCCTGATTCTGCCTCACCATTACGCGGGCAATCCTGTTCGAAAGCGAGGAACGGATGAAGATGTTGAGGATGTTGGGATGGTCCTTGAGGATGAAGAAGCCGGAACGGCCGGCTATCACGCAGGAGCCTTCGTCGGCAAGCTGGCGGAGCACTTCGCTCTCGACCTTGAACAGGTCATCGGTGGTAACGGAAGGGGCTACCTCCCTGCGGGGCATTCCTGCCGCTGCGGCGTGAGGATCCGGGTTGAAGCGCATCAGGGCCTCGGTGATCCAGTTCTTTTTCTGGCCCTTTATCTGCTCGATGTTGCCGGCGGTGAGGCCGAACTTATCGACCAGCGCGTTGATGAGGTTCTTGTCGCAATAGCGCACTCCCAGTTTGTCGGCAAGTTCGCGTCCGATGGTGCGTCCGCCGGAACCGACTTCGCGGCTGATGGTGATTACAAATGGTTCGTTGAGATTCATATCGTTCGTTTTATTGATTCATAAAAGGAAGGTCGGCCGCCTGCTCCACAAGCATTTCGGCCATCATATCATTGCTCTCCGACGGGCCGTTCAGCATATCGAACATATAGCGGATGCCCGCTTTGCCGCCGCCCTGCTTCAGAATAAATGCGATGCAGAGGTCCTGCGGGGCGATGCTGGAAGCGATTATGTCGAGGTCGGTGAGACCGATCTGGTAGCAGGCGATCTGGTACGCGGCGTCGCCGAAGTCCTTGACGAGGCGGGCGATGTCGCCCAGAGTCTTGAAGCCAAGTCCCTTGAACACAGCCAGATACGGCATCAGTGAGATGTCCTGGATCTCGGCCTGGTTGACCGCCGCGATCTTCTTGCACAGCGGCAGGAATGGCTTCAGCTCCAGATAGCTGCGGAAGGTGTCGCCGTCCAGAGGCACTTCGTCGAGATTGCCGGACGCCACCAGCCCCTGTACCCTGCGGCGGTAGTCGGTTAGTTCCGTGCGGATGCGGCTGAACTGCTCGTCGGCGAGTTCCAGCATTCCGGCAAGCCGGTTGAGGTTGCGCAGATACTCCTTCGGCACTTCCACTCCGGATTTGTAGCCGGTGTCGTGGTTCATATTGGCCCACGCGTGCTGCAGGACGGTGCGCATCTGCACCTCGAAGCGCCAGGGCGAACCTTTCAGCGAGCAGATGTAGTGCAGCGAAAGATAACCGAAGCTGTCGATTTCGTGCACCTTGCGCTTGTCCACCGAGTTCTCCCAGTCGACGTCGAACAGCCTCTCAATAGCCGATGCGACCTTGTCGACGTCATCTATATAAAAGGTTATTACGCGCAGGCCGATGATGTCGGTGATATCGGCGAGGCTCTTGTATTTGGCTCCCTTCAGCTCCAGTTTGCCCGCAAGCGAACGTTCTGTCTTTACCCGCGACTCTATGGCGGCAACGATGATGCCTGCCTTGTCGAGGGTTTCGCGTATGGTAGCGGTTACCGCTGCGGCGGTTTTTTCGAAAAACGGCAGATTCGTGCGGTACTCTTGCAGAATCGCCTCACAGTGCGGATCGAGTTTCGGAGTCATTCCACTTAAAAGTAAGATTCTCCAAAAATACATATTTTTTTGTACTTTTGCACGACACTAAATTTATAATCTGTTATGGGAGCATTTCACGCATACGACATCAGGGGAGTCTATAACGTCGACTTCGATAAACATACCGCATACAAGGTGGGTTACTTCCTGCCCAGTCTTCTGGATGCGGACAAGGTGCTGGTAGGGCGCGACTGCCGCGTCTCCTCGCCTGAAATCCACGATTATCTGATCAAGGGCATCACCGATGCGGGAGCGGATGTCGACGACATCGGCCTCAGCAGTACTCCGCTGGTCTATTTCGGCACTGCAAAGTACGGCTATAAGGCATCCGTGCAGATAACCGCTTCGCACAATCCCGCCGAGTACAACGGTATGAAGGTCTCCCGTGAGAAGGCCCTCCCTGTAGGGCTCGACACCGGTCTCGGCCAGATCAAGGCCTGGATCGAGGAAGGCCGCCCCACACCTCCTGCCGCAAAGAAGGGCGTCGTCCGCGAAATCGATATCAAACCCGACTATATCAAGTTCCTGGAGCAGTACAAGGGCGATTTCTCCAACTTGAAGATTGCCTTCGACCTCTCCAACGGAATGTCGAATCTGTTCGCAAAAGAAATATATAAGGATGAGGACGCAGAGTGGCTCTTCGATACCATCGACGGCCGCTTCCCGAATCACGAACCCAACCCGCTGATCCCCGCAAACGTACAGCCGCTCAAGGACCTCGTGGCCCGCTGCGGCGCTGACGTGGGTGTAATCTACGACGGCGATGCCGACCGCGTGATGTTCGTCGACGACAAGGCCCGTTTCGTGGCTCCGGACCTGGTGGTAGCCCTCATGGCCCGCTACTTCTGCGACGAAAGAGGGGAGAAGAACCC
>JAEEGL013695344.1_pt1 | contig 10070 bp, 4 predicted proteins | sample 9134231 | NCBI WGS metagenome assembly JAEEGL01 (sample SAMN16246548, study PRJNA631951) | gut metagenome | biome: gut microbiome; feature: rumen; material: fiber-attached | host: Bos | place: Iran: Karaj | collected 2018-10 | reverse complement strand
GGAGTGTGCTGAGAAGTGTGCTGCCGATTATCGTGCTGCTGCTAATTTGCTGCCTGCTAACTGGGATAACTCTACAATTGGTAAGAAGACTCTGGGTAAGAACCAGTTGCGTATAACTAAGGCTATTGCACTTGGTTATCTTGGTAAGGTTTACCTCTGGGCTGCCTCTCCTTTGAATGCAGAAGGCAATGGTGGTGCTCAGCTGGGTGCTCTGAAGAGTGGTAAGACTTACGTTTACGATGTTAATTTCGCTAAATTGGCTGCCGATGCTCTTGGTGAAGCAATCGCTTTGATTGAGAGTGGTGAGACTCCTTATAGCCTTGCAGAATTTAATTATGATGATATTTATAATCACGTTGCTGCCAAGGGTGCTAAGTCAAACTTCTCAGATATCTTCCGAACAACAGGTCAGAGCTGGAAGATGCCAGGTACAGTAGAAGCAATGATGATGGGTCCAATGCCTGATATCAACGGTTCTAACTGGAACTTCACTAAGCTTTGGGGACCAAAGGTTAACAACCTTGTTGAGCACGATGCTATTATCCATATGCCTACTGCCAACTATGTTAACTATGCTTACGGTATGGCAAATGGTCAGCCTATCCTTCTGGCTGATGGTAGCCTCAATCCTGAGTCAGGCTTCGATCCAAAGCATCCTTACAAGGATCGTGACCCACGTTTCTATCACGATATCATGTTCGATGGCTTCAAATTCCTGAATACAACACCTGCCGATGAGGATAAGCCTTACCAGTATCTGGAGATGTACACAGGTGGTAACATGGTTCCAACAGGTAATCCTGAGCGTAACGCTAATGGTAGCCGTACAGGTTACTTCTGCCAGAAGCTCGTTCCTCACCAGTGTAACAAGTACGATGGTATGTACAACTATGGTGATGCGCTCCAGACTTATCTGCCATACATGCGTGTTGCTGATATCTATCTGCTCTATGCTGAGGCAGGTGCTGCTGCTGGTGGCGCAAGCTACAAGGCAAACTGCTCACGCACAGCTGAGGATGCTATCAATGTACTCCGCGACCGTGTAGGTGCAGGACATGTAGCTGCTATTTTCACTGGCGATCAGAAGAAGTTTATGGATGAGGTTCGTCGTGAGCGTGCTTGTGAGCTTGCTTTCGAGGGCTTCCGTTGGCAGGATTTGCAGCGCTGGCTGCTCCTCACAGAGTATCCATATAACGTGAAGACACGTGAGGAGTTCAAACGTGTAGGCAACTTTGACTATAAAGAAAATGATCCTCGCGACGCAGAAGTAACTGGATTCGACCCAGTAATCAGTAATGGTAAGGAAACTATTATTGTGGAGCGTAAGTTCGGTTCAAAGCACTATCTGTTGCCACTTAAGGAGAGTGAAGTTTACCTCTATTCAGAGTTCCCACAGAACCCAGGATGGTAATTCTTTTAAGTTGAAAATTAAAAGTTAAAAGTGAAAAGTTTTATGAAACATAATAAATTTATCATACTGTCAGCTCTCCTGGCTCTGTCGGCAGCTACTCCTGCCGAGGCTCAGATTGATGCTGCAGACTCAGCCCAGGTCAACGTGGCATTCCGCAAGGTAGCCAAAGAGGATATTATGGGTGGTGTCTCAAGCGTTAATGTGAGAGAGTTGATGGAAAAGAACTATGTTTCCAGCATTGGTAACAATAGTCTTGCTGGTATGGATATGCAGGCTTTTGTGGCTGGTTTCAATGGTAACGGTATGTGGGGATTTACTGATCAGCTGGTACTGATTGACGGAGTTCCCCGTGATGCCAATAATGTCTTGCCTACCGAAATTGAGGAAATCACCTTCCTTAAGGGTGCACAGGCAGTAGTTCTCTATGGTAGCCGTGCTGCCAAAGGTGCTATTCTGATTACCACCAAGCGTGGTCATGTTAACGATGGCCTGAGTGTAAGTGTTCGTGCCAATACTGGTTGGAACGTTGCAAAGTCTTATCCTGAGTATTTGAGCTCTGCAGAGTATATGACTCTGTACAATGAGGCTCGTGCTAATGATGGTCTTGGCGCTCTTTATTCTGCTGCCGACATTTATAACTATGCCAGTCGCGAGAATCTTTATCGTTATCCAGATGTAGATTTCTATTCCTCAGATTACATCAAAAAGGCTTATAACCGTAGTGATGTTACTGCAGAGATTGAGGGTGGTAACGACCGCGCCAAGTTCTACGCAAATGTTAGTTACTATCGTGTAGGCGATTATCTGAACTTTGGTGAGGCCAAGAATAATTATACTGACCGTTTCAACGTTCGTGGTAATGTAGACGTTCGCATTAATAACTTTATTACAGCTTATGTAAATGCAAATGCTACTTATTACAACCAGCACTCTGCTATCTCTAATCAGAAGGATGGTGATAATACACTGAACTACTGGCAGGTAGCTGCAAGAATGCGCCCAAATCGTTTCAGTCCATTGGTTGATATCTCTTATCTGGATCCTAATGCTATCCAGCCTAGGAATGCACTGGCTTCTACTACCAACATTATTGATGGTAGATATTTCCTTGGTGCTGGTCAGATTGAGGCAGAGTGGACTAACATCTTTGCCGATTACTATGCTGCTGGTAAGAGCACTTGGACAAGCCGTCAGTTCCAGTTCGATGCAGGTTTAAATGTAGATCTCGGTTCTGTACTGAAGGGACTCTCATTCCACGCTTTGGTGGGTGTTGACTATCAGACCAGTTATTCTACATCTTATAATAATGACTATGCAACTTTCGAACCTGCATGGAGTAACTATAATGGCCCAGACCTTATTCTTTCTCTTAACAACCATGAGAAGGTAGACAAGAAGTCTGGTGTTCAGAATATTGGTGGCTCAGCCAACAACCAGACTATTACTTTCAGTGCCCATTTTGACTACAACCGCACATTTGCCGATAAGCATAATGTTAGTGCAATGGTAGTTGCTAATGGTCATCAGCAGTCAAAGGCAGGTCAGTATCATAAGACTACCAATGCCAACCTTGGCTTGAATCTTTCATACAACTATGCTAAGAAGTATTATGTAGATTTTGCTATCGCTACTCCTTGGTCAGCAAAACTTCCTGATGGAAAGCGTGCAGGATTCTCTCCTTCTGCTACTCTTGGTTGGAATATTGCTAAGGAGTCGTTCATGGAAGGTGGTATCTTCGACAACCTGACTGTTAGTGCAAGCGCCAGCATGTTGCAGACTGATCTCGACATTGAGAACTACTACATGTATCTCGGTGCTTATCAGAGCGGTGGCTGGTGGGACTGGAACGGTGAGACCGGACACTCTGACTACCAGGCTAAGCGAGGTGAAAACAACGACCTCACTTACATCAAGCGTAAGGAGATTTCTGCTAATATTCACGCAGAGCTGCTTCAGCGCAGTCTGGCTATCGATGCTTCTGTATTCAGTAGCCAGATGGATGGTGGTATCATCACAGCTACCAACCAGATGCCAAGCTACTTCAAGGTTTATTACCCAGAGTCTTCGTTCCTTCCATATCTGAACTACAATAAGGATAACCGCACAGGTTTTGACTTGGCTGTTCAGTATAAGAAGAATTTCGGTGACTTCGGATTCGAGGGTGGTGCAAATGTAACTTACTACACCACTAATGCTGCTAAGCGCGATGACGACAACTATGCTGACACATATCAGTATCGACAGGGTAAGGCTCTGGATACAGTATGGGGTTACGAGTGTCTCGGTTTCTTTAAGGACGAGGCTGATATCGCCAACTCTCCTAAGCAGTCGCTCGGTGCAGATGTTAAGCCTGGTGACCTGAAGTATAAGGACCAGAATGGTGATAATATCATCGATTCTAAAGACCAGATTGACCTTGGTAAGGGTGGCTGGTATGGTGCTCCTCTCACTCTCGGTGTTAACCTCACCTTCAAGTACAAGAATTTCTCGCTCTTTATGCTGGGTACCGGAGGTTTCGGTGGCCATGGAATGAAGGACAACAGTTATTGGTGGATCTCAGGTGATGGTAAGTACTCTGCAGCTGTTCGCAACCGCTGGACTGCTGCTACTGCTGAAACTGCTACATATCCACGTCTGACAACTCAGAGCGGTGCCAACAACAACACAGCTTCTGACTTCTGGATTTACTCAACTTCACGTTTCGACCTTGCTAAGGTACAGCTTACTTACGATTTCCCAAAGACCATTATTGGCAATGGTATCGTAAAGGGTCTTTCTGTATATGTTAGTGGTAGTAACCTGCTGACTATTGCAAAGGAGCGCAAACTGTTGGAGATGAACGTAGGCAGTGCACCTCAGGCTCGTTTCTACAACATTGGTGCTAAAGTATGTTTCTAATAAATAAAGGAATATAGATATGAAACTTAAGAATATAATTCTTCTGGGTACAGTCACATTGGCATTGACTGCCTGTGACGACCTGTTTGAACCTGCTCTGGAGAATAATGCAGACTTGACGCGCATGGATAATGACCCGGACTTTGCCCGTGGTATTATTGATAATGCCTTTCTTGTAATGCCTTATGAGGCCGGTGGTCTTGCCAGCGAGCAGAATGGCGGTATGACAGATGTCGCTACCGACGATGCTGTGTCGAACAATACAAGCAATAACTACAAGAAGATGGCGATGGGTACTTGGACTTCACAGAACAACCCCATAAACCAGTGGGAGGCTCGCTATCATGCTATTCAGTATTGTAACCTCTTCCTCTCACGCTGCGACAATGTGCTGTGGGATTACTCATCAGAAGCTCTGAATCAGATGCACGCTGATCTGTATAAGGGAAATGCTTATGCGCTTCGTGGTATGCATTTCTTCCATCTGCTGCGTGCTCACGCAGGTAAGGTAAATGGTGAAATCATGGGTCTTCCTATCCATCTGGAGCCAGAGGATGGTAGCTCAACCTTCGATCAGCCACGTAATACTTTCAAAGAGTGTATCGACCAGATTATGGCAGACTTTGATGAGGCTCTGAAGTATCTGCCTACTCAGTATGGAGATGTGAAGCCAGGTAATGTTCCTGCTAAATATGCTCAGATGGGTGGTACCGATGAAATGTACAATCGTGCATTCGGTGACAAGCAGCGTGGTAAGATTGATGGCCGTAATATTGCTGCTTTCAAGGCTCAGGTTGCCATCTTTGCTGCTTCTCCAGCTTACTCTTCTGCAGGTGCTATGAGTTGGGAACAGGCTGCTCAGTATGCCGCTGCTGCACTGAATAATGTAGGTGGTTTGGCTGGTATGGATCCTGATGGCTGGCATTGGTATAACAATACTGATATGATCGAGGGTTACAAGTTCTCTGATCCTGATCCCCTGGAGGTTTGCTTCCGTGGTAATATCGGTGAGAGCCACTCGCTCGAGCAAGATCAGTATCCTCCTTCGCTGAATGGTAGTGGTCGTATCAACCCGACTCAGAACTTGGTTGACGCTTTCCCAATGGCCAATGGTTATCCTATTTCTGATGCTAAGTCTGGATTTGATGCCAAGAACCCATACGAGAATCGTGACCCACGTCTGAAGACCTATATCTTGGTTAATGGCGAGAAGATTGGTGCTAACGGTAATGTTATTAATACCACAGACGACGATAAGTCGAACCTTGATGGTATTAACCATGAGCTTGGTAAGTCAACCGTTACAGGTTATTATATTCGTAAGCATCTGCGTGATGATGTGAACCTGAACCCCGCAGCAGATAAGAAGCACTTTGGTGTACGTATCCGTTACACAGAGCTATTCCTTGACTATGCTGAGGCTGCTAACGAGGCTGCTGGTCCTAAGACAGCTGTTGGTGGAGCCAGCTATTCTGCTTATGATGTCATCAAGGCTCTGCGCAAGCGTGCTGGTGTAGGTGGTGATAACGATCCTTATCTTGAGGAGTGTGCTCAGAGCCAGGATAAGATGCGTGAGCTCATCCGCAACGAGCGCCGTCTGGAGCTCTGCTTTGAGGGCCATCGCTTCTGGGATCTCCGTCGTTGGAATGCTAACCTCACTGAGGGTGCCAAGGGCATGAGTATCACAACTGGTACAGAAGGTCTTGTGTACAATGTAATCAACGTTGAGAATCGTGATTATAAGGACTATATGATTTACGGCCCAATTCCATACACTGAGGTTCTGAAATGGAGCAACCTGATACAGAATGATGGTTGGCAGTAAACAAAAACAATGTAAAACTAAAAAGAATAGATGATTATGAAAAGTAATATATTGAAGTTCATCTGTGGAATCGGACTTGTTTGCGGTCTGTGGAGCTGTAAGAGCGGCGATCAGACCTTCCCCGACTACGAGGGTGGCACAGCCGTCTATTTTCCATATCAGTATCCAGTTCGTACTATCGTGCTGGGTGACGATGAATACGACACAACATTAGACCAGGCTCACCAGTGCCAGATTATGGCAACCTTTGGTGGTTCTTATAATGGTTCTAATGGAAGCGTTCAGGTTGCTGTCGACGAAACTCTTTGCAACAATCTGTATTTTGAGGATGGTGTTACTCCTGTGAAGGCTATGCCAAGCAGCTATTATTCACTGTCTACAAATACCCTCAATTTCAATGGTACTTTTAATGGTGCTACAACTGTACAGCTCACCGATGCATTCTTTGCTGATCCTGATGCTGTAAAGAATACTTATGTGATTCCTCTGGTTATGACCAGTCAGTCTGGCTTTGGTAAGATTCTTACCGGTACCCTGCTTGAGGGCTTCTCTGGTTCTCGTACCGATGCCTCTATTTGGGATATCAAACCAATGGATTATGTTTTGTATTGCGTTAAGTTCCAGAACAAGTACTCTGGTTGGTGGCTTACCAACGGCACAACTTCTACCGATAATATAGAGAAGGCAAATGCCGTAGAGGTTAAGACATTATCTTTGGATGACTGCTCTTATTCTGTTTCTTTCCAGGATGGTGATAAGATCTATAAGGCTGACCTCAAGCTTGCGTTTGCAGGTGGTTCTATCAGCTCTCTCACCGATGGCGTAACCGCAACAGGTACCTGCTCATGGGGTGACAACACCGAGAAGAAGGCCTGGGGTAACAAAGACCGCGACGGAATGGAACTTGAGTATACCATTACATTCGCTGATGGTAAAACATTCTCTAAGCATGAGAAGATGGTTTGGCAGCGTAGTGGTGTTACAATCGAAGAGTTCGCACCAGTTTATGATGTGAAGTAATGCTTAAAAAGTTATGAAAATGAAAAAGCAATATATCATTTTAGCACTCGGAGCCATGTTTATGGCTTCGTGTGCAGATGAGTTCGATCGCAATTTCGAGACTGTTCGTCCTGAGTTGAGCAAGGAATATGCGTATCTCAATGACTACAAGGCCTTGAAGGAATATGTTTCTGATCCGAACTTTAAGTTGGGTATAGGTACCGACGCTGCTGATTATGCAAAGCAAGGTCCTACCTATGTTATCACTAACGTGAACTTTACAGAGACCGTTGCTGGTAATGCCATGAAAATGGGCTCTTGTATTGATGAAAAAGGTGGTACGAATTTCGGTCCTGTAGAGGAGTATGTTACAGCTGCTCATGAGGCTGGTATGAATATCTATGGTCATACTTTGGCATGGCATGCTCAGCAGCCTGTAAAATGGCTGAACACTCTGTTGGCTGATAAGCCTATTCCTGTTACACCTGGTGGTGAGAATCCTTGCATTGTATTTAACAATGGTGATGCAGGCGCTAACCAGTGGGATAAACAGGGTATATATTCTTTGCCAACTCCAATGGTGAAGGGTAAAACTTATATCGTAAAGGCTAGTGTTAAAACAGAAGATGATTATCCTGATGGTACTTTTGGACTTTGGCCAATTTGGGATGCTAGTCCCAATAAGAACCAGTGGGGTGGATCAGATGATGTACAGTATCTTCCTTCGTATGCTACTTCAAAGAATTTCACCGATCTTCAGTGGGAATTCGAAGCTAACTTCGACCATGATAAGCTGCAGTTCGTATTCGGTAAGGTTGCTGGTAAGGTATGTATTGACAATGTCTCTTGTAAGGAAAAAGGTTCTGATGAAGAGATGATTGTTAATGGTACTTTCGATGCTAATTCTACCGATGGATGGGCAGCAAACTGGGGTGGTCCATCATTTGCCATAGAAGGACAGGCAACTGCCGGTGGTGGTACCGTTAAGTACTGGGAGGCTGTTATCGACAATGGCGATATGGAAGGCACTGATGCAAAGAATTTCGCTACAAAGTCTGACCAGGGTGCTATTGTTTATGAGATCGTTGATGGTGTAGGTAAGGATGGTAGCCGTGGAGCTAAGATTACTTCTAAGGGTGGCTATGCTGACTCTTGGGAAAGTCAGTTCTGGATTGTTTCTAACGAAGTGTTCCCAGTGGGCTCTAAGGTTCGCGTGTCATTCGACTATAAGGCTGATGGTGGTTGTGCTGGTACTAATGTTGATACTCAGGCTCACTTCGGTCCTGGCGAATATCAACATTGGGCTTGTGCAGGTACTGTTGCATTCACTGCTGATTGGCAGCATTATGAAAAGGAGTTCACCGTTGATGGCTCAATGGCAGGTGCAAATGGCATGAAGTCTATCGCTTTCAATATGTCTCCAAATACTGCTGCTGGTGCATACTATATTGATAATATTACACTTGAGGTAGAGAAAGAAAAGTCAGCTGCCGGTCCTGTACTGTACTGGGCTTCGCTCATTAACAATAATGACATGGAAGGCGACGATGCTGCAAGCTTTGCTACAAAGTCTGACCAGGGTGCTATCGTTTATGAGATTCTTGATGGAGTAGGACGTGATGGTAGCCGTGGTGCTAAGATAACCTCTAAAGGTGGTTATGCCGATTCATGGGAAAGCCAGTTCTGGATTGTTGCTAACGAGGCTTTACCTGAGGGCTCTAAGTGTCATGTCAAGTTCGACTATAAGGCTGATGGTGGCTGTGTAGGTACAAATGTAGATACTCAGGCACATTTCGGACCTGGTGAATATCAGCACTGGGCTTGTGCAGGTACTATTGCCTTTACTGCTGATTGGCAGACCTATGAGAAGGAGTTTACTGTTGATGGTTCTATGGCTGGTGCAAACGGCATGAAGTCTATAGCTTTCAATATGTCACCAAATACCGCTGCAGGTGCTTATTACATTGACAATGTAGTATTCGAGGTTGAGAAAGAGAACGCTGGTGGTGGTATTCCTCTTACTCCTCAGGAAAAGAAGGATACTTTGCTCTATGCTATGGACAAGTGGATTCATGGTATGATGGATGCTTGCCGTGATGACGAGGGTAACCTGCTGGTTAAGGCATGGGATGTTGTTAACGAGCCTATTGGTGCTAACGGTCAGTTGCAGCATGGTAAGGCAGACGACAAGGATAACTTCTTCTGGCAGGATTATCTGGGCGACCTCGACTATGTTCGTTCAGTTGTTAAGTTCGCTCGCCAGTATGGTGGCAATGACCTCAAACTCTTCGTTAACGACTACAACCTTGAGTACGACTGGGATGCTTCTGGTAATAAGAAGCTGGAGTCGCTTATCAGTTGGATTAATAAGTGGGAGAGTGATGGTGTTACCAAGATTGATGGTATCGGTTCACAGATGCACGTCTCTTGCTATGCTGATGAAGCTGAGGCTCAGAAGAGAAAGGACCTCATTGTTAAGTCGTTCAAGATGATGGCTGAGACTGGTAAGCTGGTTCGCATCTCTGAGCTCGATATGGGTTATGTAGATGCTAATGGTAATACTGTTAAGACTGTAGATATGACAGAGGAACAGCATCACCAGATGGCAGACTTCTATAAGTGGATTATCCAGCAGTACAAGGCTAATATTCCTGCTGCTCAGCAGTGGGGTATCACCCTGTGGTGCGCTACCGATGCTCCTGCAACTAGTGGCTGGCGTCCAGGTGAGCCTGTAGGTGTATGGGATCAGAATTATTACCGCAAGCATGTATACGCCGGTATTGCCGACGGTCTGAGCGGTGAATGATATTATCTGCCCCTATCGTGGGCGGGTAATTTTAGAACTTTACATTGTTTTGGGGGTCCGGGCTTGTGAAAGTCCGGACTTTTTGTTTGTGATACGTTTGGTAAAGTAAATGATACATTTACGAAATCTTG
>JAEEGL012914486.1_pt1 | contig 10070 bp, 9 predicted proteins | sample 9134231 | NCBI WGS metagenome assembly JAEEGL01 (sample SAMN16246548, study PRJNA631951) | gut metagenome | biome: gut microbiome; feature: rumen; material: fiber-attached | host: Bos | place: Iran: Karaj | collected 2018-10 | reverse complement strand
GGGCTCGTCAGGCAGTATTACTACAAGAACGGTAAAGAGATGACCAGTCATCTGGGCATTGACGGCAATGTGTTCATGGGTGTGGAGAGCCTGTTTCGCGAGACTCCGAGCATGGAGACGATAGAGGCCCTTGAGCCCTGCTATGTGTATGCTCTGCCTAAACGCCACCTGGAGATAGTGGCCCTGCATAATCAGAACATACAGATACTGTATCGCAAGATACTGGAGGAGGCACTCATAGAGTCTCAGCGCCATGCAGACCTTGTACGCTTTGAGACAGCACAGGACAGGTATCGCCGCATATGCAAGCAGATGCCTAAGATAGTCCTGCGCGCCCCATTGGTATATATAGCCAGCTACCTGCAGATGACCCCCGAGACATTGAGCCGCGTAAGGTCATCGACATTAGTAGATTAAAGAAGTCTGTCACGAATAAATCATGATAAAGATGAACTACATAAAGTATTGTCTCGCATTGTGTCTGATGACTTTTTGCATCTCTGTCTCAGCGCAGAAGCCGTATTACACCAATGAGTGTCACGACAAGAAGCTCATCAAGGAGGCTAAGGCGTGGCTGAAGAAGGGCGAATGGCGACAGGGCTTCACGGCTGCAGAGCCGCATGAGTCGGTCAACATCGTGGATTTCTACATGCAGTACAAGAAGAACCCTGAGCAATGGACAAAGCTGTTTCAGTATCTGGCAAAGACCGACCTGCTGGCCCTACCCAAGGGTAAGCACGCCATAGAGGGCAGCGACCTCACCATAAGTGTGGAGGATAGCCAGAACGGACCTTTGGAGAAACGCAATAGCGAGAGCCATTACAACAACATCGACTTCCAGTATTGCGTGAAGGGAACAGAGCGCTTCGGCATCATAGACCACGTCACCTCTGTGCCTAAGGACAAGTATAAGGTTGACGTCATACACTATAACTATGACAAGGAGCGCGCGCTTTTCTATGATTCCACTCCCGACAAGTTCTTCATCTTCTTCCCGGGTGACTGGCACATAGCAAAAGTGAACAACGATACAGATGATCAGAATATACGCGTGTGCGTAATAAAAGTAAGGTGGAAAGACTAAAAACGACATAGATTATGAAAGAAAACAGCCAGATTACCCTCCGTACATTGACCAAGGGCAATGTGTGGGATTTGCAGGAGAATGACATCTTCGCTCTTTGGCATAAGCCAGAGAAAGAAGACAATATCAGCGAGCGCGGTCCTCATTATATGGACATCGTGCGTACTGCCTTTGATGTAGAAGAGATAAAGATACCTAAGCGTGAGATTATAGCAAAATATGAGGAGCGCGGAATGAAGGTCGGCGTGCTGTATCTTCGTGGTGAACCGACAAGAAAAGAGCGCCCCGTGGAAAAAGAGAAGCCACGCAGAGGACGCAATAAGGAGAATCAGGAGAATGCCATCGAGGCCGAGCAGGAGATAGCAAAGGTAAAGGCGCAGAAGCCGATAGAGCCAATCTATGCTATCCGCAAGCGCCCTATAACAAAGGTCACGGACCTGTCATACGAGAATATACGTCACATCTCTGCGGCCAAACTGCTGGATATCATAGACAGAAACTTTGGAGGAGGATGGGATAGCCTCAATCAGGGCGTCAAGGACATAATCCTCTCAGCCTTTGACATCTCTACGACAACGACACCAAAGGACAGGCTGCACAAGCCAGGCGGACTCTATGAGATGAAGGTAGAGGACGGATATGAGGTCCTGGAAATAGAAAAAGGCGGATGGGTGGAAGCCATATTCGCCAAGATGAAGCCGAAAGCCATCAAGCTCAAGATAACATTCGGAGACGAAGAGGATAAGATGAAATCATTCTCTGATGACGATGATAACGATGAGGATGTAGATATAAAGGACAATTACTATAGTTCAGACGATGATGACGAGCCGGATGACGATTCTCTGACCGAAGAGAGTTACCGTACTACTATAGAACAAGACCCGGATGACCTCTCGCTCGATGATGCGGAAGAGATATCTGATGATGAATATTAAGCTGTATAATTGCTTGAGAGAAGGAGAAATCTAAGCTATCTAATAGTGGCGGATAATTCATTTTATGCAATTATAAGGCCTAAATTATGAAAAAAAATATGAAGAGGGGCATATTTGCTCCTCTTTTTTGCGTCAGAAAAGTTAAAAAGGCGTACCTTTGCACCTGTTATGAAGAAGTCCGTCATTTGGATAATAGCAATCATCATGGGAGTCTCGTTTATGAGTCTGCTTGCGCTACAGATCTCCTATATGGAAGATATGGCAAAGATGAAGCGCGAGCAATTCGACGAGTCCGTGACACGTGCGCTCTATCAGGCAGCACACAATCTGGAGTTGAATGAGACCCTGCGTTTCCTGGAAAAGGATGTAGAAGACACGGAGCGTAAAGCCATGAAGGTAGATTCTGTATCGGGACAGATAGGGGGACCGGTACAATACTCACATCAGTATGCCGTAAGCGGCGACGACGGTACCATATATTCTTCCTTTGAGCTGCAGACCATAGCCATGAGTCCCCAGAAGAAGCCCACGGGACTTGGCATAAAAACGGATAAGAACGCCATCGTGACAGCTCAGAAATCTTTTCAGGAGATTATAAAGAACCGTTACATCTACCAGCGCTCGCTGCTTGACGAAGTGGTATATGGCATTCTCTATACTGCAAGTGATAAACCCCTGAGGGAGAGGATAAACTTCAAGCAGCTGGATCTGGATATCCGTGTGGAGCTGCAGAATAACGGTATTGATATTCCATACCATTTCTCTGTCACCTCATACGATGGAAAAGAGATATACCGTTGCCCGGAATACTCGGATGAAGGAAAGGAGCTGACCTACTCGCAGATGCTCTTCCGCAACGATCCCCAATCCAAGAGCGGCGTGCTGAATGTGCATTTCCCAGACATAGACGAATATATCTTCTCCAGCATACGCTTCATGATACCGTCTCTGGTATTCACCATCGTGCTGCTCATCACGTTCATCTTTACTATTGTGGTCATATTCCGCCAGAAGCGAGTGTCAGAGATGCGTAACGACTTCATCAATAATATGACCCACGAACTGAAGACCCCAATCTCCAGCATATCCCTTGCTTCGCAGATGCTCAATGACAAGTCGGTCACCAAGAGTGAGACAATGGTCAATCACCTCGGAGGTGTCATTAATGATGAGACAAAGCGACTACGCTTCCTCGTGGAAAAGGTGCTGCAGATGTCGATGTTTGACAAGACGAAGAACATCTTTAAGATGAAGGAGCTGGACCTCAATGAGCTCGTTGACTCTATATCCAACTCATTCGCCTTGCGCGTGGAACATACGGGCGGTAAGATATATACTGAGACCGAGGCTGTGGACTCCTCTATATGTGTTGACGAGACACACTTCAGCAATGTGATATTCAATCTGATGGACAATGCGGTAAAGTATCGTCAGCCCGACACGCCATTGAACATCTATCTGCGCACGTGGAACCCCGAAGAGGGAAAGGTGGCTGTCTCCATACGCGACACTGGTATAGGAATAAAGAAGGAAAACCTGAAGAAGATATTTGAGCGCTTCTATCGAGTGCACACGGGTAACCGTCATGACGTGAAGGGATTCGGACTCGGACTGGCGTATGTGAAGAAAGTCATAGACCTGCATAAGGGTACAATACATGTTGACTCCGTCTATGGAAAGGGTACTACATTTACAATTACAATAGATCTTTCAGAAAATAATTAATAAATAACAAATCTGAGCCCCTCGTGTGCTCATAAACCAAAAACAAGACAACGCAATGAAGAACTTAGATGAAAACCTGAAGATCCTCCTTTGTGAGGATGACGAGAACCTTGGAATGTTGCTTAGAGAGTATCTCCAGGCAAAGGGTTATGAAACAGACCTCTGTCCCGATGGCGAAGCAGGCTATCGTGCTTTCCTCAAGACACAGTATGATATTTGCGTGCTTGATGTCATGATGCCTAAGAAGGATGGTTTCCAGTTGGCTACTGAGATACGTCAGGCCAATGCCGATGTGCCAATCATCTTCCTCACGGCACGCCAGCTGAAGGAAGACATTCTGGAGGGATTTAAGATAGGAGCAGATGATTATATCACAAAGCCGTTCTCCATGGAGGAACTCGTGTTCCGTATTGAGGCTATCCTGCGTCGCGTGCACGGTAAGAAGTCTAAGGAGAGCACACAATATAAGATAGGTCGCTTCTCCTTTGACACCCAGAAGCAGCTCCTCACCCTTGATGACCAGCAGACAAAGCTTACCACGAAGGAGAACGAACTCCTCTCGCTCCTCTGCAGTCATTCCAACGAGATACTGCAACGCGACTTTGCCCTCAAGACCATCTGGATAGACGATAACTACTTCAATGCCCGCTCTATGGATGTGTATATCACCAAGTTGCGTAAGCACCTGAAGGATGATCCTAACATCGAGATTATCAATATCCACGGAAAGGGATATAAACTCATAGTCCCAGAGGAGCCGGAAGAGTAAGTGGTAATGCATCGCTCGGCCCAATGGGGACGCTTGCGTAACAGAGCGGAGCAAGAATGCATAACTCATAATTCATAGTTCGACATATCGTTATCTCGACATCTCGATATCTCGTTAATTCAACTTATGAACGTAATGATATTTGCTGCCGGACGAGGCACACGTCTTAAACCGCTGACCGACATCTTGCCCAAGGCATTGGTGCCGGTCGGCGATAAGCCTTTGCTGCAGCATGTGCTTGACAAAGTTGCTGAACTACCTGCATTTAATAATAAGGAACAGGAGACTTTCGCTTCGGAGGCTTTCGCTTCGGAAGTAGGCAGGAGTAGGGTTGTGGTCAACGTGCATCACTTTGGCAGCCAGATAATCAACTTCCTGCGTTTGGCGCACCCGCATTATCCCTTCTCTATCAGTATCTCTGACGAGCGGGAGCAGTTGCTCGAAACAGGTGGAGCGATAAAGAAGGCGCGAAGCATATTTGCTAAAGGTCAGCCGATACTCATCCATAACTGCGACATCTTGAGCAACGCAGACCTGACGGCTCTCTACAAGTCAGCTGCCGAAACCTCAGCGAGCGATAGGGTAGGGGCAGCACTTCTTGTCAGCGAACGTAAGACAACGCGCTACCTGCTGTTTGATAAGGATATGCGCCTAGTGGGATGGACAAACATTCAGACAGGCGAGGTGAAAAGTCCGTACTCAGACATACGAGAACGAATGAACCGTAACGAGCTGAGCATGTATGCTTTCTCGGGCATTCATGTCATATCGCAATCGCTCTTCCCCTTGATGGACGAGGAGCAGGATGTATTCCCAATCATGGATTTCTATCTGAAGCATTGTGACACCTTCTGCATTCGCGGGGTACTACAGCCAGAACTCAGACTCCTTGATGTTGGCAAACTCGATACCCTCGATGCCGCAGCAGACTTTCTGCAGGACATTGTCCGTTAGTTCTTGATGTGGGTGTTGATTTGCTTTGTTAGAAACTAAACGACAGAGCGGGAATAAATATCACGTATAAACCTAAAAGTGTTATGTTGTCTGTCACTATGTGGCAGACATTAAATAGCAGCCATTAATAAAACTCATTTATAAATATGCAAAAAATCATCATTCTTGACTTTGGTTCGCAGACCACGCAGCTCATCGGACGCCGTGTGCGTGAGCTCAACACCTTCTGCGAAATCATGCCATATAATAAGTTTCCGGCAGATGACCCCGATGTGATTGGTGTCATCCTCTCCGGTTCGCCCTATTCCGTATATGAAGAGCGGGCATTCAAACTCGATTTCAATCAGATTAGAGGCAAATATCCTATCCTCGGCATCTGCTATGGTGCCCAGCTCATGGCATACACCTTCGGAGGTAACGTAGAGCCAGAAGGCACTCGTGAGTATGGTCGTGCCAACCTGGAGTATATGGAGCAGGGCAATCCAATACTCAAAGGCTTCCAGCCCAATTCGCAGGTGTGGATGTCACATGGTGACACCATTACGAAACTGCCTGAAGGGTTCCATTGCATCGCTTCTACTTCTACTGTAAAATATGCTGCGTATGCTGCTGATAATGAGAAGATATGGGGTGTACAGTATCACCCGGAGGTCTATCACTCAATAGATGGTACTCAGCTGCTGAAGAACTTCGTCGTTGACATCTGCGGCAGCCGTCAGGACTGGTCGCCGAATAGCTTCGTTGAGCAGACCGTTAAGGAGCTTCGTGAGCAGTTGGGCAACGATCGTGTAATCCTCGGACTCTCAGGTGGTGTTGACAGTAGCGTTGCAGCTGTATTGCTCAACAAGGCAGTCGGTTCAAACCTCACCTGTATCTTCGTCAACAACGGCCTCCTGCGCAAGAACGAGTTCACAGATGTGTTGCGCGACTATGAGGGTCTCGGACTCAATGTCATAGGTGTTGACGCATCGCAGAAATTCTATTCCGAGCTTGCTGGTGTCTCAGAGCCGGAAAAGAAGCGCAAGATTATAGGTGCAGGTTTCATAGATGTCTTTGAGGCTGAGGCCAAGAAGATAGAAGGAGCTTGCTGGTTGGCACAGGGAACTATCTATCCTGACCGTATCGAGTCACTCAACATAACGGGCAAGGTCATAAAGAGCCATCACAATGTGGGAGGTCTGCCTGAGAAGATGGGACTGAAGCTTTGCGAACCCCTCAAGTGGCTTTTCAAGGATGAGGTACGTCGTGTAGGCCGCTCGATGGGTATGCCTGAACACCTCATCACGCGTCATCCATTCCCAGGGCCGGGCCTTGCAGTACGCATATTGGGCGACATAACCCCAGAAAAGGTACGCGTGCTTCAGGATGCTGACCACATTTACATACAGGCCCTGCGCGACTATAAGGTTCGTCTATCAGGCGAAGAGGCACGCAGAGTACTTGCTGCAGGTGTGCCGGCAGACATGAAAGACGGTGAGATTGAGGTATCTCTCTACGATCAGATATGGCAGGCAGGAGCGATACTCCTCTCAGATGTAAAGTCTGTAGGCGTCATGGGCGACGAGCGTACATACGAGAATCCCGTAGCCCTGCGTGCCGTCACATCAAGTGATGCTATGACAGCTGACTGGGCTCACTTGCCATACGATTTCTTGGCAGATGTCTCAAACCGCATCATTCGTGAGGTGCGCGGCGTAAACCGCGTCTGCTATGACGTATCGTCAAAGCCACCAGCCACAATCGAATGGGAGTAAGTCGAAATCCCTTTGAATGAGAGTGATAATATGAAACTACCATTCCATGTTATAGAACTATTAAAGCGCAAGTCCGAAAACGACTTGCGCTTGCCATCTGACTGCGAACTCCTGTCACTCGACATACAGAGCAAGACAGGTGTTCGCATAGGTGCTACTACTCTCAAGCGATTGCTCGGCTTTGCCCAGGATGAGCGCCAACCACATCTCAGTACGCTCGATGCTATAGCTCACTATTTAGGCTTTGCACATTGGGATGAAGTAATGAAGATAGAGGATCAGGGAAATTCTGATTTCAATAACTCCTCTGACGAATTGCGTTCAGACTCTTTGCAAAAGGGCGACTGTGTGCAGGTCACTTATCTTCCTGACCGTAAACTGGTGTTTGAGTATCAGGGCAATGAGCATTATCAAGTGGTAGAAAGCCAGAATAGCAAACTGCAAGTTGGAGATGACGTAGTGATACAGAACTTTATTCTTCATCATCCTTTGTTGGTCGCTCAGGTATGGCGTAATGGTGACTCTCTCGGACAGTTTACGGCTGGTCGTGTATCGGGTCTTTCCTCCATAAAAGTAATGAGATAATGGAATCCTCACAGTTTACCAATCAGCAATTGTCTGATGGCGCTATTGAACAGTTAGACTTTCAAGGTGCCACCAGCGATACTTATAGCGTAAAGTTATATGGTAAACTGCATTTCCTCAAACGTCTGAAAGCAGAATACGTAAACGATGTTCGTTATCAAGAGGCTTTCCAAAAGGAGTTTGAGACGGGCTATCGCTTAGAACATCAAGGGTTGCCACGCTATATCTCAAAGACAGATGATGGCATTATGATGGAATATGTGGACGGGGAGACGCTTACCGGGAGGATTACCCGCAATCCATCTTACTTTAATCAGAAGAACACTAAGAAATTTATCCTTCAGTTGTTGGATGTAGTGCAATATCTTCATGCCCATCAGGTGCTACATCTTGACTTGAAACCCGACAATATCCTGCTGACCCGTATAGACAATGATGTCAAGTTGATAGACTTGGGTTGTTGCTACACCGATACCTTTACCGACACCCAGGGCCACACAAAAGGCTATGCAGCCCCGGAACAGTTGCGAGAGGAGGCGACAGATGAGCGTACAGACATCTATGCTATTGGTAAAATCATAGAGTCTCTCCCTAATCACGATATATATAATAAGGTAATCGCGCGATGCGTAGCGGAACGCCCTCAGGAGCGTTACCAATCCATAGACGAAATCATACACGACATTAGTCGCGGAAGAGGGTATCTCCGCTATGTGACAGCATTTGTTTTCGTAGCTGTTCTGTTGTCTTTATTAATCATTTTGTTGCCCCATCTGCAGGAGGAGAATGGAATGTCAAAGAATGAGAATACGCCTGTCCAGCGAGACTCTTCTGCGCTTCCTGAAGGCTCATCCTTACATTCTGAAGAAATAAACCAGATGACATCTGTATCTGCATATAAACAATCTCAGTCTGCAATAGAGAAACAACCCCTGCCGGTCATAGAGAAAGATGAAAAGACACAATTAAAGGATGATACGGACCGCATGATGGATGAAGCCTATATGGCAACGATTGCTACATTCTGTGATTCTGTCTTTCCGCCTCAAACGCCTTCCTCTGGCAAAGCCTGGGCTGATGCCACAACGTCGTTTCACAATCAGACTCTCCAGATAGCCAATCGTCTATCGGAGAAATATCCCAACATCCCAGAGAACACCATTCGCCAAGATTGTGAGATGCGTTTCCAATCTCTCGTCGCCTCCGTCTTCAGCCAAATGCGTGCAAACGCCCGACAGTAAAAAACATCGCAATTAATTTGGCGCATTGCCGAAGCGATGAGTATCTGGCTGATGAATTGATGATGGAATATCAAGAAACGAAGGCGGGAAGGTGATTCCCACACTTTTTAGCAAAATGGAAGAAATGGTCACGCTGTTTCTTCCATTTCTTATGTTCTTTAGCTACCTTTGCAGTTGAAAATTTATGTCTAACATTTCAAACGATGAGATTATGAAACGAATGATGTTCTTATTACTCTTCTGCGGCTTACTTACAACAGCAATGGCAGATTGGACCTATGGCACGGCTTATTTCTATGGTTCTCAACCCTCAAGATGTCTGAGTCGTGGAGGGGTACTGATATGGTATGATGGCGACCTCAGGCAGACAGGCCTCAATGGTGGCGTAGAGATATGGGAGGGGACAGGCAACATCTGCGTGGTTTATCCTAAGAACTACAACGGCTCCCAGATGCGCTTCATGTCCAAAGGCGGCTCCGTGCAGATACAGATGTTACGCTAACAAGACAAGAAACAACGGAGCAAGGTGCCTTTCCCCGAAAAAGAATGTGTAACTTCGCACTTATAATCCCTTGAAAAGCGATTGCCATGCAGCATGACCATGAAACATGACCATGCAGCATGGAGTATTAAAAAATGTAAATATACAGCTCACAATGAACGTCGTTTCAAAATAAATGCTTATCTTTGCACCTGTGACGGATGGACCGTCGCAGACATAACATAGGAAGCGTTTAGCTTTTTCCAAACTGATGAACTTGGACACTCATCTGGAAAAATGGAAAGGTTTGGACGTTCTTCCCTTGGTTATGATAGTAGTGGATTGTATCCAATACATCATACAAGGGTGTGAGCTGTTTCTAATCTTTTTTCCGGGCAGTCCAAGGCCTATCAGTTAGATTAGCTGACAGGCTCACACTTCTTTTTGTTGTGGCTATTAACCTATAACTATATTTAAGTTCCGCAAGTTCCTAACTTGCTAGTTTTAATTGATAGATTTCAACGAAATGAGAGAGTTTG
>JAEEGL012516853.1_pt1 | contig 10070 bp, 5 predicted proteins | sample 9134231 | NCBI WGS metagenome assembly JAEEGL01 (sample SAMN16246548, study PRJNA631951) | gut metagenome | biome: gut microbiome; feature: rumen; material: fiber-attached | host: Bos | place: Iran: Karaj | collected 2018-10 | reverse complement strand
GATTTAAATTGTTATGATACTCAACATTATTGTTTAAAATGTAATGCATTTTTAGGAAATTATACTGCTTGTTAAATATTCTTTTATTTTTATTAAAAAACGTTTTTTTATTAAAATTAGGATTTAATTTTAAAATTATTTTAAATTGAATAATTCATTAAATAAAAAATTTAAATAAAAAATTAATTTAACATAATTTAAAATATTATTAAATTAGGATTTTAAAAAAACACATTTTTAAATATGAATGGATATTTATATACTCTATTTATAAAATTTTTTTCTTGGGTCAAGGAATTAAACTTTATTTTTTTTAACTTTTATATTTATCATCATTTTTCTTAAGTATCAGTGGGTCATTACATTTTAAATTACAATTTACATTTAAATTATAAAACATTCCTTTAATTTTAGTATCCTTATCAATAGTAAAATTTAATAAATTTAAATATAATAAAGAAGAGCATTTAGAAAACATTTTACTCATATCTTTAACTTTTTCAGTTTGGAAATTTGATAAATCTAATGATTTTAAAGAAGAACAATCATAAAACATATCATCCATATGTTCAACATTTTCAGTATTAAATGTAGATAAATCTAGAGAAGTTAAAGAAGAACATTCATTAAACATATTACTCATATTAATAACATTAATAGTATCAAAATTGGATAATTTTATAGAAATTAAAGAACTACATTTTGAAAACATTCCTCCCATATCAGTAACATTTATTGTATTAAAACTTGATAAATCTAATTTTGTTAAAGATTTACAATCTAAAAATAATCCATTCATTTTTGTAACATGTTCAGTCTTAAATTTAGATAAATCTAATGAAGTTAATAAATGACAATATGAAAACATATTATTCATATTAGATATATTATTATCTTCAAAATTTGGTAAAATTATTGATAATAAAGAAAGACATGAATTAAACATATAACTTGAATCAGAAACATTTTTAAAATTAAAATTTGATATATTCATACTTATTAACTCATTACAATAAGAAAACATATTATTCATATCTGTGACATTTGATGTATTAAAATTAGATAAATCTATTGATATTAATGAAGAACATCGAAGAAAAAGATTACTCATATTAGTCATATTATTTGTTATAAAATTTGATAAATCTAACTTTTTTAAAGAATGACAATCAGAAAACATATTTTTTATATTTTTAACATTTTTTGTATTAAAATTGGATAAATTTAAATTAGTTAAAGAAGAACAATTATCAAACATTTGAGACATATCAATTACATTTGAAGTATTAAAATTGGATAAATCTAACTTTTCTAAAGATGTACATTTATGAAATATTCCACTCATGTTAGTAATATTATTGGTATTTATATTTGATAAATTTAAATATGCTAATTGAGAACAACCTTTAAACATAAAACTCATATCAGTTATTTCATTAAATATTAAATGAGATAAATCAATATATATTAAAGAATTACAAGATTCAAATATTCTTGATATATTATTTAAATTTTTATTAAATTTGAAAGTAATCAAATTTGTTTCTTCTTTTAAACTATATTGGGACTTAAACTTAATAATTTTGTCATTTATATTTATTTCTTTAATATCATTTTCCTTATTTAAATTGATAATTGTTTCTTTTTCTTCCTCTTCCTTCATTTCTTTCTTTATTTTTTCTTTTTTATCATCCATTTTCTTTTCTTTTTTCTTTTTTTCAAATATGGAAAATATTTCATTTTTCTCAATATTATAATCTATAATATTTAAATCTGTTTTAGATTTTAAAAAATCTTTGATTATATTTAAATAATAAAAATAATAATTTTTAAAATTGTTTTCTTCATTATTATCATATATATTATTATTATCTTTTTTTTGCTTTATATTTGATAAAATTCTTTCTAATTTATTAACCATTTTTTCCAAAACTTTTAAATGTTTACGAATTTCATTAAAACATTTGTCCATTTGATTTATTTCTATATCATTTAATCCTATTTTAGAAAAAGGAATATATTTATGTTTTTCATGTTTTTTAATACATAAATCACATATATTAATTTTACATTCAATACAATAATAATAATAATAATGTTTAGAATGCTCAGTACATATTATATTAAATTTTTGAAAATTTTGATTTTCTTCTAATTTCTTATTAAAAAATAAAGAATCACTTAAATATTCTGAAATAGTATTAATTTTTGTATTATCTAACATTTTTGATATTAAATTTTTCAAATTTTCATTGTTAATTGAATTTATTTTTTGATGTAAAAATAATTTATTTTCTTCCTCAGGATTTTTCTGAAACATTAAATAATATAATATCTTTCCAAAATTATAAAATTTTATTTTATTATTTTCTATTTCTTTATTTCCAATTAGTTTAATTGTTTCATTATTTATTTTATCTAATGGTAAAAAGAAGTTAGATATGTTAAAATTAAATGTTACATTATTATCTTTCATAAATATTAATTTTTTATTTATTTTTATTAAAATTTGCCTAATTTCTTCATATGTTAAGATTTTTTCAGTTATTTTGAGATAATCAAGTAAATTAACATCAATATATTTCATTATTATATAAAAGAAATTTTCATTTTCAAATTTATCTATAAATAATGAATCAAGAATATGATTTTTATTATCTTCTTCATTAAAGTCATATGAGTGGAATTTTGAATATTTCTTTTTATTGAATTCTTTTATAAAGACTTTTTTTTCTTTATATATACCAATATAAAAAGACAAATAATTTTTTTGATAAATCATTGTCTTTTTTTTAAATTCTGACATATTTAAAATACTAATATTAACTATTAATTTTTTTTTATTTATTCTTTAAATGTAATATTTATAATCTTCAATAATAAAAACTTTATGTATAATTTTATTCAAAAATAAATTCTTAATATTAATATTTTATTCAAAGATTACTATTTTGCTCTTTAAAAAATAAAGATATTTATTTTTATACTTTTTATAAATATAATTTTTCAAATATTATTTATTTTTATTTAATGTATTATATTTCAATTATTGAATATTAATTCTTAAAGTAATGTCGAATTTTGATATCAGAAAGTTTTTTAAAAAAGTAACTAATAAAGGTAACAAAAGTATAATGATAGAAAAAAAAACAATAGATTTAAAAACCGATATTAAAAAAATAAAACCAATTTCTAAAAAAGAACCGGAAAATAAACATAAAATTATAGATAATATAACTACTTCACCAACTCCAAAAAAGAAAATTAAAGAAATTAACACTCAAATTAATTTTAATCAACAACCAAAATTAGAAAAGAATATAATTGAAAATAAATCTCCAATAAAAAAAAAATTAAATATAATCGATGATGATGATGAAAGAGAAATTGAAGAAAATAATTTGGCGGAAAAAAATGATTATAATCAAAAAACAAGTGAAAAAAAAATATATCTCATAAAAGAAAAAAAAGAAACATTAATTCCAATGAGTGTTGCAGATTTTTTTAGTGGTAAAAAAATATTTCAAAAAGAAGAAAAAAATAAAGAATTACATATAAAAAAAGAATTAAAAGAAAATGAAGAAAATAATAAAATGGAAATTGATGAAGAAGATAATAATATTAATAATTTAAATGAAGATATAATGAAAGAAGAGAAAATTTCAAATATTAATTTTGAATATAAAACTATAAATAATAATAATAATAATAATAATAATAATAATAATAATAATAATAATAATAATAATAATAATAAAAATGAAATTGATGAAACAATTAAAAATATTCCACAAAGAATAAAAATTGAATATAAAAATGAACAAAATAACAATTTAATTTCATTAAAAAAACCAAATGAAGAAAAATCTCAATTAAACTTTGAAAAAATAAATAATACTGAATTAATAGAAAATAAAATAAAAAACAATAACAATAATAACAAATCAAATATAATTTCCCAAAATCAAAATAATTATAATAACAATAACAATTATAATAATAACAATAATAACATTCTAACAATTCAAAATAAAACAAACAATAATCCAAATAATCAAAATAAAACAAATAATAATCAAAATATAGAAAACCAAAAATCAAACATTCCATTACCTAAATATTTACTATGGTCAGATCGACATAAACCAAATAAACTATCAGATATAATAGGAAATCAAAACCAAATAAAAAATATATCAGATTGGTTAGACAATTGGAATAATTGTATATTAAATGGAAATAAAAGAGAAATAAATCAAAAAAACAATATTTCAAATGGAAAATATTCACGTCCAGAAAATATAAATGCAAGAGCCTTAATATTAAGTGGTCCTCCTGGAATAGGAAAAACTTCAACAATAAGAGTACTTTCAAAAATAAAAGGTTATAAAAATTTTGAATTAAATGCAAGTGATAATAGAAATAAAGATATAATTAATAATAGTGTTGGTTTTTTAATGAATAATACTACTTTAAATGGTGATTCAATTTCAAATAAAAATTTAATTATAATGGATGAAGTTGATGGAATGAATGGAAATGAGGATAAAGGAGGAATTAAGGCTTTAATTGATATTGTTAAAAAAACTAAAGTTCCTATTATTTTTATTTGTAATGATATTTATTGTAATAAATTAAAAAGTTTATTAAATTATTGTTATGATATTAGATTTAATAAACCAGAAAAAAGACAAATTGTAAATCGATTATATAATATTTGTAAAGAAGAAAATATTAATATTGATCATATGACACTTGATTATATTGTTGAAAGTTTTAATAATGATATTAGACAAAGTTTAAATTATTTAGATTTAATTTCAAGAAATGATAATTTAGATTTTAATTATGATAAAAATAAATGTGATAATTTTAAAAAAGATAAAAGTGTTTCTATTACTTCTTTTGATGTTGCAAAATTATTATTAACAAAAAGTGAAATAATGAAATTAAATTTTAATCAAAGATTAGATTTATTTTTTATTGATTTTGATTTAATACCAAATTTAATATATGAAAATTTTCCAAATACAATTACTAAAGACATTAATAAAATATATAATATAGAAAAATTATGTGATATTACAGAAAATATTTCATTTAGTGATATTATTGAAAAAAGAATAAAATCAAATAATGAATGGTCTTTATTACCAAATAAAGGAATTCATTCTGTAATTATTCCAAGTACTTTATCTTGTTCTTTTTGTTCTTATCCTAAATTTCCTGAATTTTATAGTAAAATTTCAAAAATGAGAAAAACTAAAAGACAAATTAAAGATTTAAAACATATTTTTCCTTTTTATTCAAATTATTCTATTAAAAATGAATTATCAACTCTTTTATTTAAAATTATTATTAATATATTAAATGAAAAAGGAAAAGATGGAATTGATGAAATAATTAATATTTTTACTATTTATAAAATGACTCTTATGCAATTTAAAGATTCACTTTTTGATTTACAAAGTGAGAATACTCAAAAAATTTATAATATAATTAATCCAAGTATTAAATCTGTTTTTACTAAAAAATTAAATGAACATTTTAAATCTTCTATTAAAATTACTAAAAATTATAATAATAATAATTCAAATGAAAATTATATTAAAAGAGATTTAGAAGGAAATATTATTGAAGTTGATTATGATGATATTGATGAAATTAATGATGATGATGAAAGTTCATCTTCTATTTTTGAGCCAGTTAAATCAAGGAATAAAAAAAGTAAAAAATCAAAAAAATAATTTATTAAAATAAAATTTTAATTATTTTTTAAAACATAATTATTTTAATTTAAAAAAAAAGATTTTGAAAAAATAAATTAATGAAACAAGAAGAAAAAATATTTACTATAGAGATTAGGGATACAAATTTTGATTTTGAACAATATAATTTAATTTTATCATTAAAAGATAAAAAATATGAATCTGGTTTTACAGAAAATTGTGTTATTCCAAGATTTAATATAAATAAAGAAAATAAAAATATTTTCAGATTATTAAATGATAAAAAAGAAGAAGGAACAATTGAAGTAATTTTAATGAATAAATCTAATAAAATTTTATTTCAAAAAAATATAATTTTACCAATTGAATTTAATGATTTACTTTTTTTAGGAGAAGAAATAACTGTAATTAACAATTCTTTTTTTCCTTGTTTATTATTTGAAACTTTAAAAGGATTTTACATATATGGAGAAATAAAAAAAGAAGAAGAAAATGATAATGAAAAACATTTATCAATATCAATTTTTTCAAATAAATCTTTTGAAAAATTAAATAAAAATGAACAAATAAGTAATTTAGAAGCTTTGGCCACAAATTTAGAAATATTTAATAAAGAATTAGAAATTCAAAAAAAATTGTTGATTCAAGCAGAAAATAATTTAAAAAGTAAAATTGATACAATTAAAGAAAAATATAAATTTAATTTAAAAGTAAATAAAATTATAAATAATATTCAAATTACAAGAGAAAAAAATCAAGTTATAGAAAAAGAAATATTACAATTAAAACAATTAAAAAATATCTTAGAAAATTTTAATAAGAAAAGAACAGAAAAAATAAAAGAAATGGAAAAAGTATTAAAAGACGAAGAAAAAATAATAAATAAACAAAAAAATAATGATTTTGTAAAAATAACTCAATCAAATAAAAAGAGTAAAAAATATAATAAAATATTAAGAAATTATTATATGAAAGAATTTTCATATATATTCTTTAATAAAGAAATAAATAATAATTTTATTTTTCCAAGTTTTTATAGTACACCATCAAATAAATTAGATATATTAACAGAACAGAATTTTTATAAAACTAAATCAAGAGAAATTTCAAATTTTTTAGGAGTTATAATAAATATTTGTATTTTTTTATCTAAAAAATATGATATTGTAATCCCATATATTCCCTATTATAATGGTTCTAAATCTAAAATTATTGATAATTTTGGTAAAAGACAATTAAATCTTTATATTGAAAATAAAACTAATGATGAAGGTTTTATGAATTTCAAAATTAGTATTAAATACATTGCTAATATGTTACGTTCAATAATTAATTTTTTAATTAAAGATAATCAACTTTCAAATATTCATTATCATGATTTAAATGAATATAATGTTTATAGATTATTTTTAGTATTAAATCAAATAATTTATGAATATAATAAATAATAATATTTAAATATTAAAAAAAAAAAATAAAAACAATTAATTAATTATAAAAAAGTTGGAATCAAAAAATTTTCCAAAAACTGAATTAAGAGAATTTGAACAATATTTTTTTTCAGAAAATGTTCTTCAACAATTAACAAATATTTTCCAATATGAAAATAATATATTATGTTTATGTACACCTTCAGTTGCAGATGCATTTTATAGATTATATCAAAAAGAAGTTCTTTGTTTAGATATTGATGAAAGATTTTCATATTTACCAAATTTTAAAAAGTGTGATATATGTAATTTAAATGAATTACCAATTCCAAAGAATTATATTCCTGATTTAATTATTGTTGATCCTCCATTTTTTAAAATGAAAATATTGGATTTATATAATTGTATTGAAAAAATTACACAAGGAAATAAAAAAACTAAAATTATTATGGCTTATGTTATTAGAGAAGAAAGACAATTATTAAGTATTTTTAGTAGTTATAATTTAAAATTAACTAAATTTAAATTAGAATATACAAATGTTGATAGTGGAAAATGGAGAAATTATGGTATTTATTCTAATTTTGAATCAGGAAAAATTAAATTTATAAAAAAATAAAAATTAATTATTTTTTTTTTAATTTTTATTTTTATATTTCAAAGTAAAAAATAAATATTTATTTGTTTTTTTAATTTAATTTTTATTATTTTTTTTTTTAATTTATATTAAAAAATATTTAATCATTACCTATTAAATTTTCTAATTCATTATTGACTATTTGACATAATCTTTTTTCAACATTATTTCTATCTTTTTTTCTTTCAATTATCTTAACTTGTTCAAATAATTCATTTAAATCATCTTCTGTAATATCAATATTAAATTCATTTTTTATTTGTTGTACTGAATTAATTTGATTAGCAACACTAATACAAGGTTTAGTAACAAATCTTAACATTTTCATTTGATAAGGTTCTAATAAAGAATAAATTAAAATTTCTAAAGATGTCATATTTTTCATATAATTTAATATATCTAATTGAAAATATATTCCAATTTTCCCTTTTATAAATAGTAATTTATTTTTTTTTAAATCTTTGTTTATAAAACATGGAAAAATTGTTAAATTTAATAAATCTAATACTGAGAATTTAACTAAATGTTTATTAATTAATTTTGAAATTTTAATTTCTCCTTTTATATTTTTTGAATTCTCCTTTTTTTTTAAACATTTATTATATTTTGTATTATTAATTAATAAATCATTAGAGATATTTTTTGATATAACACTAGATTCATTTGAATTTAATCTTTCAAATGAATTATATTTTTTCTTTAATGATGATGAATTAAGATTTTTAGTTAACATAAATCCAGTTTGTAAGAAATTTGAAGTATGATTTCTTGTAGTAATATAATTATTAATTTTGTTTATTTTATTGATTTTATTTAATGTATTTGTTATATTAATTTTAATATCTGTATTTATTGAAAAAGTTATTCCTCTTATTTTTTTAGTCATTTGTTTTATAAAATTTCTACTAGTTGAATGTTTTGTATCACGAAAAATAAATAATTTTTTCATTAATGATTGATATGAATAAAAAGTGTTTATTTTACCTACAATAATATATAAAATTAAAAGAATATTTGATACAAATGTTGTTATATAACCAATAAATTCAGTTATTTTTTGATACTTTCTTTCAATTATTAATCTACTTTTATCAGCTTTAATATTAATTTTTACTAATGTATTATAATCATTCATTTTTTCTTTATATCTTGTTATTCCTTTATAAATATTAAATTGATTATTTTCAATATAATTCATATAATATTGTGTTTTAGAATATTTATAATAATTATTATTTGTTTTAAATTCTTGAATTCCAAATAATATATCTAATTGATTCATATATTGTGGATCTAAGTTAATAAAAATATCTTTTATAAAAGATTTAATAGGATTTGAATAATTTTTAATATCAATTCCGTAATTTGTGTAGAATATTTCAAAATTACAATCATTTTCTTTTAAAAATGTATTATAAATTTCATAATCTTCTTTTTTTGTTTTTAAATTTATTTCAATATATTTAAAAATTTGATCTGATAATGTACCTTCAATAGTTATATTATTATGTTGAAAACAATATTTATTATTTAAACCAATTAAATCAAATGATTCATTAAATTTATTATAAAAATTAGAATATTCACATAAAGAAAAATTTATTGGAATTATTTCTTTATTAATTATACCTTTATTTTGTTTTAAAATAATATAATTAACTTCAAAATCAAATAATTCCAATTCATTTAATTTATATTTGTTATTATTACATTTAATATTAAATGCATTTACAAATGAATAATTAAATAAATTAATTTGATCAGTTATTGATAATTGTGACTTATAATACATAATATTCATATTTTTTCCTTTAATAAAAGAAAAAAGTTGAATAATAAAAAAAAAAAGTGTAAATAAAATAAATAATATAAATATAAATCCTCCTATTGCAGTATGATATTTATCTAAAGCTTTATAATGAAAATTAAATCCTACTCCAAAATAATCACAGTGTTTACAAATTTTTTTTATTTTATTCATTAAATTGTTTATATATAATAATTTAAAATAATTATTAGAATTTTTATATAAATTAAAAAAATGTCTCATTTAAATATGAATATTTATGATAATCCAAATCAAAATGAAACAACTCAAACAAGTCAATTACAATTTGAAATGACAAATAATCAACTTCAAAATAATTCATATGAATTATTAGCATTATCAACTGTTTTAAGATCTCAACCTCAATTTATTGTTTGTCCTTTTTGTCATAGTATTTGTCCAACAAGAACAGAAAAAAAATTATCTTTTGTTAATACTTTATTTTG
>JAEEGL011200155.1_pt1 | contig 10070 bp, 5 predicted proteins | sample 9134231 | NCBI WGS metagenome assembly JAEEGL01 (sample SAMN16246548, study PRJNA631951) | gut metagenome | biome: gut microbiome; feature: rumen; material: fiber-attached | host: Bos | place: Iran: Karaj | collected 2018-10 | reverse complement strand
TATTGTTATTAATTCATTTTCAGTATAAAATAATTTTTTTTTTGATCTTTGTCTTATTTCCTTTTCCCAATCTAAATTTGCTAATTCCATTAATACATACATTACATATGTTAATTTATCTTATTTTTTACTTTGAATACCTAATATTTTAACAATATTTAATGAAGGATTTTCATTATGTAAATTTATTAATAATTCATATTCTTTTTTCTTTTCTGTTAATTCATTCATTGATGATGCTGATATTTTTTTCATTGCATATTTTATATGAGTTATTGGATGTTCTACTAAATATATTTTACCAAAAGTTCCTTCTCCGATTAATTTTAAAATATTATAATCATCTGAATCAAATTCGTTTTTTTTATAATTTTTATTTGGATCTGTATATATTGGAACGTGAATAAAATTATTTTTATCTTCTATACTTCCTATGTTTGTTGAATCTGAGTTTTGTCCTTCATAATTTGTATTTAATTTATTATCAATTTCTGTTTTCATTATTTCTTTTTCTTCTAATTTTGTACTTAAATCTATTTTTAATGGTAAATTTTTACTATATTTTCCAATAAATTTATTATTTTTATTTAATCTTTGAGTATCTGAAAAATTATTTAAATTTAATTTTGTTCCACTATTATTATTAATTGATATTTTTGGTTTATTATTAAATCTAAATGAATTTTTACCATTTTTAATATTCATAAATTCAAATAAAATATTATGCATTTTTTTAGTTTCTTCAGGAGAACAATAATTTCTAAAATCAATTTCAGTACTTTTTTTCATTAATTGATTATTATTAATATCATCTTGATTAATATTAATAATATTATTTTTAGTATTAATCCCATTAAGACTTTTCTTATATAAATGACTTAAACTTAAATTTGTAGAAGTTCTCTTCACAATATGATTTGAATTATCTCTTTCTCTTCCTTTTTTACTTAAATCACCTAAACTTCTCAATGAATTTTTAGCTTTATAACTTGATTTACTTAATCTCATTTCTTTAGTTTTAAAATGTTTATTACAAATTGGGCAAATCCATTCAAAATTATCATAATTATAAATATTAAAACATTCACTACAAACTATTACTTTTTTCCCATTATAAATACCATCAAATAATATTCCTCCATCATAATGTTTAAATTTTCTCATTTTATTTATTTCACAATTACATTCTTTACTCATTATTACTTTTGGTAATGAATAAATTTGTTTAATTAAAGAATGAATAATACAAATTGATTTTAATTTACTTTTATCAAATTCAATATGAATTTTAGGTTCGCATTTGAAATTTTTATTACATACATCACAACAATAAAATAATTTAGAAACATCAAAAATTTTTTTACAAGGATAACATATTAATTTAGTAATATAATTTTTACAAGAACTAACATCACAATATAATTGATTATGACAAATAGGACATTTAATTAAATTTTCTTTACTTTTCTCACAATGTAATTTATTAAAAGAAACAGGGAATAAAAATTCATAATTTTTATCTTCAATAATTCTAACTTTTGAATAATAATCAATATTATGCTCAGAACAAAACATTTTTATTTGAAAATGTTTATAAACTTGTTCACATGGAATACAATAAATATTATTATTAAATATTACTAAACCATTTCCACAATTATGAAGTGCTTCATTACAATTTTGACAATGAATAAAATAATTTGGTTTATCTAAGAAAGGAAGTTTTTCTAATTGTATTCTCCTTAAAAAATTTAAATCATTTATACATTGATTTTTATCATTTAAGTATATTTTTGTAAATATACTTTGTACTTTTTTAATAAGTGAATCAGAAAAATTTTTTCCTAAAATTTTTGAAATTATTGAAACTTGTTTTAAGAGATTTGAAATAAATTGATTTTGGGGAATTTGAAGTATTTTTGAATATAAATCATTATATTGTTCTTGAAATATTTTAGATAATTCTAATTCGCTTAATGTTATGTCTGTAATTGGGTATTTTTGAGATGATCTCATTTTTTTAATTTCTTTTTTAAATTAATATTTATGCTTTTTAAATTATCGATTTTTCTTTATTGAAAATAATTAAGTTTTAAATGAAATTTTAAAAAATAAAAAATAATAATTAATTATATAAAAAAAAAAAAATTAAATAATAAAAAAAAAACAAATTAAAATATTTTTTAACAACAAATCAAACATTATAATAATTATTAAAATTAACAAATAAAAAACATTTTTTATTTATATTTATTAAATAAATGGGGAATTGTCAAGCAATACAAAATAGAAGATCAAAAATATTATTAATAGTAGAAAAATATCCAAAATTTCATGGAGGAATACAAAATCAAAAAAGTTTATTAAAACAAATAAGTGATAATGAAAATGAATTATGGGAACATTATCAAAAATTTATTTTATATAAACCAGATATTAAAAAATCAAATCCAACATTATATGATTATTTTTTTACTAATAAATATGATGAAGATGAAAATTATGAAAATAATGGAGAAACAATAAAAGAAAATAATGATGAAGAAAAAAAATATAAAATGAAAATAACAGATTTAAAAAGAGAAGATACAGAAAGATTTTATTTTTTTTTTAATAAAGCAGATTATGTAAGTTTAAATATACAAAATGCAAATACAAATTTTCCTTTATTTCATAAAGAACAATTTCCTAATTATAAAAGATCAATTTATACTTCTCCATTAAAAGAATTATCTTTAACTTGTAGTGATATTATTTTAGATGATAATGCAAGTTCTTGGGATTTAATTACAAATTTAGAATCATTAGATTTGAGTTTTAATAAAATTGAAAAATTACCAGATCATATTGAAAAATTAACACAATTAAAAATTATTTGTTTAAGAAAAAATAAATTAGTAACTTTACCTTTAACTTTTTCTAAATTAACAAATTTAGAAGAAATTGATTTAAGTGAAAATCATTTTTCTGTTTTAAATGTTGATATATTTAATAAAAAACTAAAAATGTTAAATTTAATTGGTAATTCTTTTGAAAAATTTAATTATAATAATAATAAAGGAGAATGTGGTTTAGAAAGATTATTTTTAGCACAAAATCAAATAAAAGAAGTACCAATTGAACTAGGTAATTTTAGACATTTAAAATATGTAAATTTAGATGAAAATTTAATAACTCAAGTTTCAAAACAATATTTAGAAGATAAAATAAAATTAAAATTAATAATATCTTTATTTAAAAATAAAGGAATTAATCAAGAACTTCATTTAGATTATACAGAACAATATAAAAATTTAATTAAAAATGCTAAAAATAATATTATATTATTTGCTCAAAAAGGAAAAAAAGATAGTTCTATAAACAAATTTAAAAATTTAGTCATAAAAAAAGAATTAAAACATATAGAATCACAATATATAATAAAAAATCCAGAAAATGATTTAGAAAGAATAAATAATACAAAATTAAATGAATTAATTGATAGATTAATAAATGATTATAATGCTAAATCAATGGAAGAAAAAGAAAAATTTATAAGAGAAGAATTATATTTTTTTTTTGTTGATGAAATTGAAAATAAAATTAATAATGGTAAAGAAAATGATATTTATACAGTTGAAGATAATAAATTTAAAGAAAGAATAAAAGATTATTATTTAACTTATCAAAAGAAAAAAGAATATAATGATACTGGAAAAATAACAGATTATAATAATGATACTGAAAAAGAATATTTTAATAAAAAAATATTAAAAAAAAGAGAAGATGATTTACAATATATATCACAATTATCATTAAGAACAAGTAATGTTTCTGCATTTCAACATTTAATTGTTGATATGAATAAAAAAGATGAAGTTGATAAAAGAGATGATGTATCAAATTTAAATTTTTTAAAAACTTTAAATCATTATATTTGCTCTTCAAAAGTTACTTTATATTTACAATATTTAAGTAAAATTGATTCTACTATAAAAGATTTAATTGTTAATTTATGGATTACAAAAGATACAAATGGTTTTATTTTAATGTTAACTGAATTTAAATTATTTGTTGAAGAAATTGTTCATTTTTATGATAAAGTTGATGAGAAAAATAACAATCCAATTGTTAATTATGAAGTAGTTAGAAATCAAAATAAAAATGTTATTCATGCTATTTTTTATAATGATAATTCATTAAAAATTTTATATAGAATTGGACTAAACGAAAAAAGAAAAATTGTTTATAGTGGAATTGAACAAGATTATTTTTATTTTAAAATAAATCCATCAATGCATAATAAACATAAATTATTTAATGATTTTTTAGAAAGATTTATTACAATATTAAAAGGTCATAAATATGATGCAATGGATCTAGATCTTTAATTTAAATAATAAAATAATAAAATAAATTTTTTTTTATTTATTAAAAATAAGAAATAAAATAAATAATTTAAGTACATTAAAAAAATTAATTAATCCAAAATTCAAAAATCAATAAAATATATGAAATAAAAAAGAGTTAATATCAAAATAAAATATAAAAAAAAATCGAAATAATAAATTTATTAAAAACAAAAATGGAAAATCCAAAAACCCTTTTAATAAAAAACATCTCAACTCTAATAACTTGTGACGAAAAAGATACTACTTACAAAAATGCATTTATCTATTCAGAAAACGGTATAATAAAAGATATGATAAATTAAATATAAAACTCAAAATTAATAAAACAATTGAATATTTATAGGTGAAATGTCATCAATAAATCAAAAATATTTAGAAACTCCAAACATAATAGATGCAACAAATCATGTTATTTATCCAGGATTAATAAACACACATCATCACTTATATCAAACTTTTAGTAGAAATTTACCAGAGACTCAAAATATGGAATTATTCGAATGGCTTGATCACTTATTTAAAATATGGGAAAGAATAGATGATGATGTTGCTTATTTTAGTGCAATAGTAGGATTATCAGAATTATTAAAAACTGGTTGTACAACAACAGTTGATCATATGGATTCAATGCCTAAAGGTAGATCAAAAAATATTATGAAAATTATATTTGATGCTGCTGAAAAAATTGGAATTAGATTATGTTTAATGAGAGGAAGTATTGATTTAACTAAAGAAGATGGTGGTAATATTCCTGATGGTTTAGTTCAATCAATTGATGAAATATTAACTGAATCTGAAGATGCTATTAATAAATTTCATGATAGTAATATTAATTCAATGAGAAATGTTATTCTTGGTCCTTGTTCTCCTTTTTGTTGTAGTAAAGAATTATTAAAAAAAACAGTGGAACTTGCTAGGAAAAAAAATGTAAGATTACATATTCATTTAGCAGAAACGAAAGATGAGGAAAATTGGACTTTGGAAAAATATAAAATGAGACCATTAGAATTAATGAAAGAAGTAGGTTTAATTGGAAATGATGTATTTTATGCACATGGTATTCATTTTAATGATGAAGAAATTAAATTATTATCAGAAACTAAAACAGGAATTGCACATTGTCCAATTTCAAATATGAAATTATCATCTGGGATAATGAGAATGAAAGAATTAAGAAAAAATAATGTTAATATTGGTCTTGGTGTTGATGGTTCTGCTAGTAATGATGGTTCTAATTTACTTGAAGAAATGAGAGTTTGTTTCCTTTTACATAGATTACATGAAAGTAAGGATGCTCCAAGTGCTTATGATATATTAAAAATTGCTACTAATGGTGGAGCTAAGTTAATTGGGAGAAATGATTTAGGTTGTATTTCTGAAGGAAAATGTTGTGATTTATTTGGTATTAATAAAGAAAGAATTGAAATGGTTGGATGTGATTATGATTTTAAATCTTTTTTATGTACTGTTGGATTTAAAGGATGTGTTGATTTTACTGTTGTGAAAGGAGAACTTGTTGTTAAAGATGGAAAATTGTGTAAGGTTAATGAAGGGGATATTATTCCTAAAGCTAGGGAAATTGAAGATAAGTATTTATATGGGAAGTAATAGGATTTTTTATTATAATGTGTTTATTAAAATATTTTGAAATATTTAATCATATTTTAAATTTTTAAATTTTTATTTAATTAAAATAAAAATATTATTTAAAGTAAAAGAATATTGATTTTACATATTATATGGTTCTAAAAATATATCGTTATTTGATATTAATAAATGATAAATTTCTTCAAAAGTGAAAATATGTTGATTAATAACATTAAATTGAGGTTCTTCAAGAAATTCTGTTAATTCCATATTATCTTTTTTAAAAGTTTTACAATTAGATATATATTTTTCATCAATTTTAATCACTTGGCCTCTTTTTCTCATAGTAATTTGTAATTTAATATTAATTAAATCTATAAATTTAGATTGAGCAATATAATATCTATCTTTATAAATTTTTATTAAGTTTTCATCAAAATGACTTGAATTTATTTTATAATAAATTTGGTTTATTTCTAATTCTGCAATTTTTTTTCTAAGTTTAGAAAATAAAATATGATAGTGTTGAAAAAAATCAGTTAATTCATTATTAATATTTTCATATAATTCTAATATAAGTCCCTTTGGATTTATAAATGGATAAAATATAATATTATATGAAATAAAATGATAAACTGCAATATTTTCAAATTCCCTCTCAAATATTAATTTTTGAGATATTGGTGTATCTTTAATAGACATAATTTCAAAAAGTGTTTTTATTACATTAAATAAAATATTACTATCTTTATTATCTTTAATATCATTTTTTAATAATGTTAATAAAGAAGCAATAAACCATATTGAACTGGAAGGTCCACTCTGTATCACATTTTTTGGATATTTTTTTAAATTTACAGTCATTTGACTTAAAAAAATAGGGTCATGATTTTCCATTTTGTCATAATGTATAGATGACATATCAAATAGTCTATTTACTCTATTTTGTTTAGTAAAACAAAATACTAATAAAGAAATGTGTTTATTATATAAAATTGGCTCTACATAAAAAATTCCTTGTTGCCTATCAAAATCTTCTATTTTAGTTTCTGGAATGAATGGATCAGGAAAATATGGTTTTAATATTTCAATATTATTATATTTTTTTGTTTTTATTGCATAACAAAAACCTAATAATTCAACTAATGAATAAGGATATGATATATTAAAAGAATAAGTTTTTTTTACAAATTTATTTTTGATAATTTCTAACATAATTTCTAAACAATCTAAATTATTTTCAATAAATTCATTTCCCATATTATCTTTAATTTTAGCATCTTTTTCCAATATATGAAAATCTCTATTTGAAATTAATACTAATGTAAAATATGGAATTTCATTTTTAGATTCTAAAGGATTATCTTTATAAAATCTATATCCTATTCTATTATTAGTTATCCTATTTCCCAAAGGAAATAAAAACGAAATATTTTTACTGATTCCAGAAAAAATAATTGGTTTATCATTTAAGAATACTTCATCATACCCATAATCTTTTTCAATTGATTTAAATATTCTAGTATTATTTTCAATTTTTAATTCTTCATTCATAAAATTTCCTTTTAATTTTTTTGTTCCTCTCAAATATTTTTCATATAATGGTTCAGTTTCAACTTTAGGTATTATTTTTATCTCTTCTTCAAATGTATCTTCAAAGAATATTTCCAATTTTTTTCAGTTAATTTTTATATAAATTTTTTAACCCTAAATTAAAAATATATTATAATTTAATTTTTTTTAAAACATATAAAAAAAATTAAATGGATAATATAAATGAAGATTTATATAAACCATTATCGAATATATCCCAATATACATTAGGAGATAAATTAGGAGAAGGTACATTTGGAGTAGTATATTTAGGAACTCATATATTAACAAAGGAAAGAGTTGCAATAAAAATAATAGAAAAAAGAAAATTAAGAAATGAAAAAGATAAAAAACGTTTAGAAAGAGAAATTTCAATATTAAAAAAACTTCATCACATAAATATAATAAATTTATATACTACAATAGAAACTAAAAATCAAATTTACATAATTCAAGAATATGCATCAGGAAAAGAATTATTTAATTATATTATTCAAAAAAAAAAATTATCAGAAAAAGAATCTTTAAAATATTTTCAACAAATAATAAGTGGAATAGAATATATTCATAAATTAAGAATATGTCACAGAGATTTAAAACCAGAAAATATAATATTAACTTTAAATAATGAAATAAAATTAATTGATTTTGGTTTAAGTAATTTTTATAATAAAAATCAATTATTAAAAACTTCATGCGGTTCTCCTTTATATGCAGCTCCAGAAATGTTAAAAGGAAAAAAATATTCTGGATTAAAAATTGATATTTGGAGTTGTGGTATTATTTTATATATGATGGTAACTGGAAATTTACCTTTTAATGATAATAATGAAATGTCTTTATATAAACAAATTATTAATGGTAAATATTTTATTCCTTCTTTTGTTTCTAAAAAATGTTCTGATTTAATTAAAAAAATGTTAGTTACTAATCCAGTTAAAAGAATTAATTTAAATGAAATTAAAGAACATTCTTGGTTTAAAAATAATATTTGTGAAAATTTTCATTATGGTATTGATTTAAATAAAGAAATTATTCCTATTGATGAAGGGATTATTAATTTAATGAATGATATGAATTTTAATAAACAAGAAGTAAGAGAAAATGTTTTGAGAGATCAACATAATAATATTACTACTACTTATTATTTATTATTAAGGAGAATGATTAGAAGAGGAAAAGAAAGTATTAGTGATTTAATTAGTGAATATTATGAAAAATATAAAAATGATGTTAATAATTTAATGGAGAAATATAATTTTGATATTGAAGAAGTTGTTAAAGAAAGATCTAGTAGTAAAGGAAAATTAAAAGAAATTCCTTTTAGAAGTTATATTCATAGAGAAAATAAAAAAGAAATTAAAAATAATAATAATAATAATATGAATAGTAATTTAATTGATGGATGTAAAATTTTTTTTCAAAAAAGCGATAGTAATATTTTAGAAAAGAATATTTCAGAGAATTATAAAAAAAATAATAGTGATTATAATTCTCATACATTATCTCATTCATTAAGTAAAAAAATAAATAAAGTTTTTTTTAAAACTTTAAGTGATAAATTAGTAATATCGAAGAATGGAAATGAAAAAGATAAAGAAAATATTAAAAGAAATAAAAGTTTAATTAAAAAAACTAAACCAAATAATATAAGAATTAATAATTTTTCAAATGATAATAGTATTAAAAATGAAAGAAATTCATCTTTAAACAAATATTCAAAGAAAAGATTATGTAATTCAAATATTAAACCAAATTTAAATAAACAAAAATCTCAAGTTTTTTTCTATAAAACAATTATTAATGAAAATAAAAATGAAAGAAAAAAACATTTACAACATGGAAAAACATCTAATTCAATTGAAAAAAATTTTAAAACAATGAAAAGTTCTTTTAGAAATTCATTAGACAATTATTCTTTAATTGATAAAACTAAAAGTGAAGGAAAGATAAAAAATATTAAATCTAATTCAGCAATTAAAAAAAAACCTAATTTTGAAAATTATAATATATTAATAAAAAATAATCCTTCAAAAAAAAAATCTTTCAATACAATACATTATAATAAATATAGTAAATCTGAAAATTTTATAAATTCAGATAAAAATCCAAATAAAATAAATATTAATAAATCTTTAACACAAATAAAAAAGCAATTACAATATGAAAATCATCAAAAAGGAATTCATAAAAATGAAGATAATGAAATAATTAAAATAAATAATTTTAATTTTGTTGAAAATTGTATAAATTTAAATCAAAAATTTACTAATCAGAACAATGATAATAATAAATTAAATGGAATTAATGATTATTATTTAAAATATCCTTTGTTACAATTTAGTTTATTTAATTTATATTTTAAATCAAAACATCAAATGAAAGAACAATTAATTCAAATTTTAAATTCTTTGAAAATTAAATGTAGACCTGATAAAAAGAATCAATTTAAATTAATTTGTGAAAAAAATTTAATCATTGAATTTGAAATTAATATTA
>JAEEGL011145039.1_pt1 | contig 10070 bp, 10 predicted proteins | sample 9134231 | NCBI WGS metagenome assembly JAEEGL01 (sample SAMN16246548, study PRJNA631951) | gut metagenome | biome: gut microbiome; feature: rumen; material: fiber-attached | host: Bos | place: Iran: Karaj | collected 2018-10 | reverse complement strand
TGAGCATCGTGGAGAGGCTTGGCGGGTTCTGGTGGTGCAAAGGTACTGCTTTAATTTGGAATAGCCAAACTATTTCGTAGAAAAAGAATAAATGTAGCTGTAGAAATCTTCATTTTACTCCAAAAGTGCCATCCCAACCTTTCTTTTCCCTACCTTTTTGAATCTACCTTTCAACTTTGGTGGTACTACATAAATCTCTGTGCTGCAATTATTTATAAAATCACAAAACAATCCCACATGAATTCTTCACCTTTTTCCTTGGTGCTTTTCCCGATTTTTATTACCTTTGCAAAAACCTTTTAAAAGAAGTACGTATGGAGAATACTACAATACCCTCACAGCCTACCGCACAGCAGGAGGCTGACATCTTCCGCCAACAGGCTTCCCGTTATATGGTATGCTTCCACGACGGGTGCAGTCGCCATGAAGCGTGCCTGCACTGGCTCGTCGGACAGCATGTCAATGAAGATGCCGTCGTGCTGCAGTCCGTCAACCTGCGCAACAGATTGGTCCGGCAAGACCAGTGTCCCTTGTTCCGTCCCAAGGTGTATGGCAAACAGAAGCGTGGCATGCTCCATTTCTATGATGACATGCCTGGTCGGATAGAACGGGCCGTCCGCCTGCAGCTGATTCATCTTTTCAACCGCAAAGTATATTACCAGATGCGTAATGGCCAGCGCCCCATCAGTCCTGACGAACAGCAGCAGATTGCTGCCGTCTGTCACCATTATGGCTGGACGGGTCCCCTCAGCTACGACAGCGAGGAGGAAGGATTCGTGTGGTAAAGTTTAAAGTTGATAGCCAGGTTCAGCAGGGTGTAGAGTGTGATGTCGATTAGCAGTATCCAAGTGGTATCGACGATGGTATATAATACATAGTTGAGCCCACAAAAGGCCACTGCCAGCAGCAGGATGGCGCACAACGTCTGGTGCTGGTTCAGTCCTACCCGCATGAACTTGTGGTGGATGTGGTTCTTGTCGGCATCGAAGAGCGGCTTGTGGTGGCGCAGCCGGTAAAACGTCACCCTGATGACATCAACGGCTGGCACGAAGAGCAGGGTGATGGGTACGATAGCTGCCTCAGGACGGTACTCCTCCCAGGTGTGGGGGTTGTCCATGACGCACTTGATGGCCAGGAACCCTAAGGTGAAACCCAACGACAGCGAACCGGAGTCGCCCATGAATATCTTGGTGTTGTTCTCCGTCTTGCCGAAGATGTTGAAGAACATGAAGGCCAGCAGCACGCCTATCATGCCAGCTACGAGCACGGCGTAGGTGTAGAGATAGACTTCGTACCAGATGAAATAGGCCAGGAATCCGCACAGTGCCAGCAGCGACAGTCCGCTGGCCAGTCCGTCGATGCCGTCGATGAGGTTGATGGCATTGTCGATGAACACGATGACGAGCACCGTCAGCGGCATGCCGATGTAAGCCGGTACCTCATGTATGCCGAACATTCCGTACAAGTTGTTGATATAGAGTCCTGTCAGCGGCAGGATGCAGGCTGTGGTAATCTGTACGAAGAACTTCAGGTTGGCGTTCAGGCCTATCAGGTCATCGACAATTCCCGTGGTATAGATGATGCCTAAGCCGAAGATGAAGCCTGCGCTCCAGATGTTGACCGGCACTTCGTGCTGTTGGGTCAGCGAGAAGTAGGCCAGCTGGATGGCAAAGGCTGTGATCATGCTGGGAAAGAACGTGATGCCGCCCAGCCGGGGTACGGCATTCTTGTGCACCTTGCGCTCGTTGGGGATGTCGTACAGCTTCCTCTTCTTGCAGAAGTCAAGAATGAGCGGCGTGAACACCAAACCGCAAATGGTACTGATGATAAAAGCTCCAAGTAGATATGTGATCATGCGCCGTACTCTTTTTGTTTTTTACTTTTTACCTTTCGTTTTTCACTTTTCACTAGGGCCGCAGGCCCTTTTTTATATATAACTATATAAAGTACCTTTTATTGTATGGCTTTAAACTTTTCTATCCTGCATTCATGCTTTTTCGTCTTGGGGTCGTAGCTAATGCCAACAAGAATGACTTGTCCGTCGTATTGTGCCACCTTTCCCTGGTATTCTTTCCGATGAATCTGGTCGATGGCCGCATCAGCAGACTGGTCATACTTCAGTTCCAGTAGGATGGCTGGTGTGTTGACATTCTTGCGGGGCATCAGCACAAGGTCGGCAACGCCTTTTCCTGTAGGTAACTCCCTGTGGAATGTGTAGTCGTTCTTGGCGTGGTAGAATGCCAGGCTCAGTACACAGGCCAGCGAATTTTCGTCGTTATAGCTCAAGATGCTGGTATTCTCGTCGTGTGCTGCATCCACGCCCTGTGCCACAGCCGCTTCGTTACCGTCGAAAACGGCCTGCAGCAGTTCCTGTGACTCGTTAATAGCATCAATGACCTGATGCCAGTTTGTGTCTTTGACGGCATTGATGAGTTCTCCTTCTACCTCACGATTGGGAACATAACACTCCTTGGTTGTCCAGTCGTAGGCCAGGTAGCCTAAATGTATGAGGACGGTCAATACGTCATCCTTGCTTTTGATGACCGACATGTCATTCTGGAAACCAGTGGGGTCAACCTTGCAGCGTCCGCCACCCACCATCTTGAGAATGTCGTCTTTCAGCCCCTTATAATTCATCTGGATGTATGCAGAAACAGCATCGTAAGCCCCTGTACTGGCCCAATAACTACGGCACCGTCCTTCCCATAGAGCCTGCATAACGGAATTAGGGTTGAAGATGGATGGCTCGTTGCCAAGTTGATAACCATCGTACCATTTCTCAAATTCGTCATAGTTAGCATCTTCTTTCTGACAGAGAGCCATTACCTCGGCTTTTGTAAAACCATAATATCTGGCTAACCTTCCCGGTTCCACCATCGAGTACTCCGTGAAATTGTTCAACGCCGACTCCGTTTTGTATTTCTTGATGGGCAGGATGCCCGTTATATAGACACAGGCAAACACCCTCATGGCATCCTGGCTCTTGAACATGCGGCGCAGCCAGCCTACGTAGTTGTCCATGGCTTTAGTTCTTGGGGAGAATTCGCGGCAGATGGCATCCCATTCGTCGATGATGAAGACGAATCGCTCGCCTTTCACCTCGCTGACCCGTAGAAGAAAGTCCATCAGACCGTCCCCATTTTCCACAGGTACGTCAGCGTAAGCCTTGCTCATGTCAGTCAGCAGAGCCGCATCAACCTTGTCAACGATATTGTCATCCCTGTAGCGCGACACAAAATTGGTCATGTCAAGATAAATGGCGGCATATTTGTTCAAATGCTGCTCAAACGTAGGGTCCTTTGCTACCGTCAGGTCTGCAAATAGGGAACGGGAGTCGCATGAGTGGTCGTAATAGGCATACAGCATCTTGGCAGCCATCGACTTGCCGAAACGGCGGCAGCGCGATACGCAACTGAACCTGCGCTCCGTGAAGAGGGTCTTGTTGATGATGCTGATAAGACCCGACTTGTCAACATATTCGCTGTTCCTTGCCGACTGGAATCCCGCATTACCTATATTAATATATGTACCCATATTACGTCTGATATTTGTATTTGATACGGCAAAGGTACGAAAAAGAGATTGAAACACCAAATTAATTCCTTTTTTCTTTGTCGTTTAACTTATTATTGTTACCTTTGCACTTGTATATAAGGAATTAGTAGTGAAAGTATCTATCATAACAGCCTCCTACAACAGTGTAGCTACCATAGAGGACACCATGAATTCAGTATTGGCGCAGACCTACGCCGATATCGAATATATTATTGTAGATGGTGGTTCTAAGGATGGGACCCAGGATGTTATCCGTCATAGTGAGCCATTGTTCAAGGGACGCCTGAAATGGATATCAGAGAAGGACAATGGTATCTATGATGCCATGAACAAAGGCATTCAAATGGCGACAGGCGATGTGGTGGGGATTCTGAACTCGGATGATTATTATACGTCTGACAATGTCATTGAACGCTTGGCGGCTGAATTCAGCGACCCGCGTCTTGATGCAGTTTATGGCGACATTCATTTTATACGTGACGGGCAGCCGGATAAATGCGTGCGCTATTACTCGTCAAAGAGGTTTGCACCGAGATGGCTTCGCTTCGGCTTTATGCCTGCCCATCCGTCGTTTTACTGCCGCCGCGAGGTCTATGAAAAAGCGGGACTGTATAAGACAGACTATGCTATAGGCAGTGACTACGAGATGATGGTCCGTCTGTTTGCCGTTCATCACATCAGGGCGAAATACCTGCCCATGGATTTCGTAACCATGCGTACCGGCGGCGCCAGCACCCGCAACATCCATAGCCGTTTGCAGTTAATCAAGGAAGACGTGCGGGCCTGCCGCGAAAATGGTATTTATACCAATACGCTGATGATCAGTGTGAAATTCCTGTATAAGGTGTTCGAACTGAAGTTATTTTAGTCTTCCGTCAATGCTGCCGCCTGAGAATATATTCATGAAAAGAGCAAAATGCCTCTTACTCCTAACTCTGTTCTGCGTGTATGCCCATCCGGCCAACTATTTGTTTAAGGATGGAAAGACGGATTATGCAATAGTGGTGCAAAGCGGTGCCTCTGTTTCGGAACGTACTGCTGCGCAGGAACTTAGGGAAATCATAAAAAGCATGAGTGCTTGCTCTATGACTGTCACTGAAGTGCCTGCTAACAAAAACATCTTTATCGGATGGACGGAGGCAACAGGGGTCAGCAAACCTGCTGCTGACGATGAGCGCTACACGTATAAGACAATAGGAGACAATCTGTATATCTTTGGGGGAAGGAACCGTGGAACTATGTATGGAGTGTATAGTTTCCTGGAACGTGAAATGGGGGTGCATTGGTACACAAGTTCCTATACTAAGATACCGAAAAGAAGACAGTTTCTAATCGGGAATCTGGAACATACGGAAAGTCCGGCAATAAGGTATCGTTTGGACTTCTTCTATGATGCATTACATCATCAAGAATGGCTTGCCCATAATTGCCTGAATAGCCAGAACGTTTTCTCCGACAGTAAATACGGTCAGATGTCTTCTTATTGGAAAATGCATACGTTTAATGTGTTGATACCGCCTGCGACCTATTTTGAGGATCATCCTAACTATTTCAGCTTATATAAAGGTCGCCGGGTTGACAATGGCCAGTTGTGTCTGAGCAATGAGGATATGCGGAAGGAACTGGTCAAGAATCTGAAAAGGGTAATAGACAGAAATCCTGACTACTGGTGTTATGATGTTTCTCAGAATGACAATGAAATGCCATGTGAGTGTAAGGCCTGTCAGCGTCTTGTCAAGAAGTATGGTGGACAATCCGGGGCTATGATATGGTTCGTAAATCAGGTTGCCAACGAAATCAAGCTTGTCTATCCTGGCAAGTATATTGGTACTTTTGCATATCGTTATACACGGCAAGCTCCTAAGAGCCGTATTATTCCTGCCGATAATGTTGTTGTCCGGCTTTGCAGTATAGAATGTTGCATGGCACACCCGTTGGAACAGTGTGAACAAAACCGTAGCTTTGTCAAGGACATGAATGATTGGCAGAAAATCACCGGCAACATCTATGTCTGGAATTATACGACGGGATTCCATAACTATTTGTTGCCTTTTCCAAACTTTAAGGCGATGGCATCCAATTATCGCTTCTTTGGACTTTCAAATGTGATAGGGCTTCTGGAGGAAGGCGCATACGACGCTCCCTGGAGCGAGTTTTCAGAACTTAAACAGTGGCTGATAGCAAAGCTGATGTGGAATCCCGCCCAGGATGTTGATTCACTTGCTGCCATGTTCATCAATGACTATTATGGAAGGGCTTCTTCATACGTAAAGCAATTTTACGACCTGTGTCTCAGACAGATAACTCCAGAAACTCATTTTACAATCAAACTGGATTGGAACTCTGCTATCTATAATGACAAATTCATTGTAGAGTCTATGGCGTTGATGGAGAAGGCGCTGGCTGTCTTAGACAATAATAGTGAGGAATACAACCGGACGCGACGAATAGCGGCCCAGGTGTATTATCTGAATGTGTGTAGGAACCGGGTGAAGTCCAGGTCTGATGGCACTCGCCGGAAACTGAAGGAAATCATTGCCGCTGACAGTACTATCGTGGTCGAGCGAGGCAGGACGTTGGAGAATCAGTTGAGAATCTTAGACTATGACTGACTGGCAAGGTCATCTCCCTGGCTGTTGCTGGTTGTGCTATTAGTGGCAATAGTTAGCAGCAAGCTTGGCAGACCACGCAAAAATCCGAGGTAAGCATGGTCGTTACAAAATATATTGAAATTCAGCATAAATCAGTCTTCAATTTTTCTTTCTTTGATTTTTACAGCAGGATTTCCCTGGTAGATGCCATAGGCTTCCATATCGCCAGTGGCAACACTGCCTACGCACAGCATGGAGTAGGGGTGGGCTGTTACCCCTTGACAGACGATGCTTCGTGCTCCAATCCATGCCCGCTCCTGAATGTCAATGCCTTTCACCATCAGGTCGAAATGGCGTTTCTTGTAGTTGTGGTTGCCGCAGAGCAGAAGGACCCCCTGTGACAGGCAGGCCCCCTTGCCAATATGAACAAGGGCAAGATTATCTATCCAGACGTTTTCGCCAATCCAAGCGTAGTCATCGATTTCCAGAAACCAAGGATATTTAATGTTGACACGGGGGTGTATCACCACCTGTTTGCCAATCTTCGCGCCAAAGAGTCTCAGAAGGAAGATGCGTAAGGAACTGGTGGGGTTCCATCCGCAGTTGATGAACCACGCGTTGCAGAAATACCAGCAGCTGCGTTTCAAAAAGCCTGCTCCGGGATAATACCAGGAGTTGTCGTAGTGAAAATCGTTGTCATTCATGTCTCTTTTTCCTTTAATTGCTTAACCTGATTGATGAACTCCTTAGGCTCCCGAATGTATTGACCAACTTGGTGCAACTGGTCGTCAGAAAGATCCCACCAAGCAGTCTCGTTCAGGGCAGTAATGGTCTGTTCGTCGAAACGATAGCGGATGATGCGGGCAGGAACACCCCCGACAATGGCATAGTCAGGAACATCTTTGGTGACTACGGCACCACTGCCCACCACAGCACCATTGCCGATAGCTACTCCAGCTTTTACCGCAGCCCCTTCGCCAATCCAGACATCGTGGCCAATTTTGGTACGGGCCGTCTGAGGCAATGTGAAGTCTGCAAAACGAACGGCAGAACCGCTGTTCTTGATGCCTTGAAACACGGGCGATGTGGAAGCCCATGCCAAAGGGTGCTCATCAACGCCGATGACAACATGATTAGAGATGCTGCAGAAATTACCAACATCTGTTCTGATTACCTTACAGTCGCAACCCACGTAGGAGTATCGTCCGATGGTGCTGTAATAAACATCACTCGCGGAATAGACAGTAGCAGTCTTGTGGCACTGGCTGTCCTTGATGCACTTGCCGTGCAGTTTCTTAATCAGTTTTGAATAGAGGAAAAGCAGGTTCATTTGGGTTTACTTGAGAATATCCATTATCTTGTTCATCTGATACTGAGGGGTCCAGCAAGTGTCTATTTCCTGGTAGCAGGCAAGGCGAATCTGCTGGCGGTCATACTGCGGCATCTTAAACCAACAGTCAATGGCTTCTGTCATCGACGCAATGTCGTTTCGCTTAAAGAATCCGCCCGTCTGCATCGCTTGGATGGCCTCGAACTCCGGCATCTGGTAGGCAAAGTCATCGTGCGTCAGTACGGGGGTTCCATATACCATGCTGTGCATGGCTGTCAGTCCGACATTGCCAGGTGATACGCAGAGGTCGGCATTATAAATAAGTGGGGCATTTTGTTCCTCACTGTAGCTACTGCCGTAAAACCACGTGGTGTCTGACAGGTTGTACTCCTTGACCAATGACTCCAACGAACTACGCTCTTCGCCGTCGCCGACAAATACGAGGTTGTACAGACTTCCCCTGTCACGTAACATGGATACGGCCTCGACGAGTTGGTCGAGGTGCTTGACTTTCGTCAGACGGCCGATAAAAAGCAGCACAGGAAGATTATTGTTAAAATGTTCTTTATAAACGTCTGATGCCAGATTGCTTTCCCGCAAAGTCAATTGCTTGTCGTAGTCAAGGGAGTTGTGTATGACGCAAAGGTTCTGTTTTTTGTAGCCCTGTTCTTGGGCAATCTTTGCTGCGTAGTGTCCGTAGAGGAGAACGCCGTCGGCCATGCCGAAGAATCTCTTCTTCAGCCATCGCTTCAGGAATCCTTCCCGTCCGTACCAGCCGTGGCTCCACAAGTAGATTTGCTTTTTCCTGTAGAAGAGGACCTTCATGAACAGCATCAACCAAGTGCTCAGGCTGAACAGCTCACCGAGCATGATAAAGCGGTCGTAGCGGAACAACAATCCCGTCACCCCCTTTTGATAATGGATGGGCCCGGCGATGGTTTTGTTGGTAACGTAGGTGACATCTTTTAAAACTCCTTTGTCAATGCCCTTGATGTCTGTATCGTTATGACCGAACACCCAATGGCAGGAATAGTGCTTCTCCATCAGCTTGAAGATGCCCTCGCGGTATTTCTGGTCGAAATTGTATATGATGCACAACTCTTTTTGCATATTATGAATGGATGTTTTTGTAATCTGTAAAGTTTTCAGCTATTTTCTGCTTCTTATGACCCTAATTGGATTACCTGCTGCCACGACATATTCCGGGATGTCTTTGCTGATGACACTCCTTGCCCCGATGACAGTATGGCTTCCAATTTGCTTACCCCCTAACATAAAGCATTCGCGGCCAAACCAAACATCATCTCCTATGATGATGGGTTTAGCTATGGTGATGAGACCTTGTTCAATCATGGGCGTGTCAACGCTGTCAAACCTGTGAGTCACGTTGTGCATAAACCTGCAGTGAGGACCCATCATCACGTTGTCTCCAATTTTGATGTTATTGGGAACGGTACAGTGGATGCCTATGCCACTCCGCGACCCTATTTCAATAGCACATCCTGTGCCAAAATATGCCATGTGCTCGATATTGGCATCAGGAGCACACGACTTAAACAAATGTCTTGCACAATAAAGTCGCAACAGGCCTCCGAACTTTCCTACTATGTTTTTGTGCGTCGGAGGGAGGTATCGGGCAAAACCGTAGTATAGCCCGATGAATAGCATTCTTAAAATCTTATTTTGTGTCATGATGTTCTTTGTTTGAAGAGATTCTCTATTCCAAGGCTATTTTTGTAATAGGCAATTACATTGTTCAACTGTTCATCATTTTTATTTCCATTGAGGTTGATTGTATATAGTGACTCGTTGTTCTTGTTGTCTATATTCAAAATGATACCTGACTTGATTTTCACGATAGGTGTCTGAGCCAGATATGCCATGGCATTGAGCCAGATGTCATCGGCCAAGGGAGTGAGGCTTAAAAACAGTTTTTGGTTTGAGACTTCTGAATACATCAAACGTGGCAAGACAAGTGTCCCTCCGCCAGAACCAAAGAAGAAACTGTGGCCGGAATAACTTCCCGTCCAGAAAGTCCATTTGCGATAGGGTAGGGGCATGTCCGTCCTGTCAAACTGCATGATAAAACCATATCTGCAGATGATAGCTCCGGGATGTTTGGCGTGTGCCATAAGAAGTTCTTCTATCATGGTAGAAGGATAATAGATGTCGTCGTCAATGAGAATGACCAGATGGTCAGGAAATTCCTGAAAAACATAAAAGTGCTTTTTGTGTGAACGGATATCGCCAGGCACTATTCGTATCTCAAAATCCTCGCCAACCCGTTCTGACAGACTCTTAGGAACGGAATCGTTGTTGGGAAACTGTTCTGCTGATAGCCATAATATAATCTTCCAAGGCTGTACAGACTGGTGTCTCATGTTTTCTACTACCTGCCATACATTATCTATTCTTGCAGGAAATGAAGTGAAGGAAACGATGATCCTCTTGTCTGTCTTGACATCCTGTTCCTTTCTGCTCAGGATAATGGGTAAATGTCTGTTTGCTGCATATTTGATAATGTGCCTTGGCACCGAAAGTATTTTGTTGACAAAGCTGTTCCTGCTCTGTAGTACCCCGTATGTTCTTGTATA
>JAEEGL011034064.1_pt1 | contig 10070 bp, 13 predicted proteins | sample 9134231 | NCBI WGS metagenome assembly JAEEGL01 (sample SAMN16246548, study PRJNA631951) | gut metagenome | biome: gut microbiome; feature: rumen; material: fiber-attached | host: Bos | place: Iran: Karaj | collected 2018-10 | reverse complement strand
CTATAGAAAACCTTGAAGCTGCTGCAGATGGTGAAAACTATGAATGGACTGATATGTATGAAGAGTTTGCTCGAGTAGCAGAAGAAGAAGGTTTTAAAGCTATTGCTACAAAATTTAGAATGGTTGGAGAAATTGAGAAACATCATGAAGAAAGATATCGTAAATTGCTTGAAAATGTTAAAGGTGATTTAGTCTTTAGTAAAGATGGTGAAAAAATCTGGATTTGTCGTAATTGTGGTCATGTTTGTGTTGGAAAATCTGCTCCAATAGTTTGTCCAGTATGTGCACATCCACAGAGTTATTTTGAAGTTAAAGCAGATAATTATATGTAAAAATTATTCAGTCAAAATAGAATACCGTTTTAGGTATTCTATTTTTTAATTGAAAGCAATTTCTTCCTCAAGATCTTTATCGTTTATAATAATATAAAGGAAGATTATTCCTGATATTAATACAGCAGTTGTTGCGATAAAAGATAATATGTCATAATTGTTATTTTGAGTATTTTTTGGACTTTCTTTAAGGGATGTTATGGCATCTATTTCAAAATAGGAATAAACAATTATTAGAATAGAAAATATTAATGCATTTATTTTTCGATAAGTTTCTTTACTTTCTTGATTATTATTTAAAAAGAAATCTTTTTCTTTATAATTTGCGTAATAAGAAAGAATTATTATGAATATGTAAATAATCCAAATATTATTTTCTATATTGATTTGTTTTATTCTTTTTTGAATTTTTTCATTCATACTAAACTATATTCTTTTTCTATGCTATAATATGATTGATTTTGGGGTGAATGTATGAAAAAACATGAATTATTGGTACCAGCTGGTAATATGGAGTGCTTGAAACAGGCGGTCCACAATGGCTGCGATGCTGTTTATTTGGCATGTAAAAATTTTGGTGCTAGAAAATTTGCTAATAATTTTACAAATGAAGAAGTAGTGGAAGCTATTCAATTTTGTCATCTATATGGTGTTCGTGTTTTTGTTACAATGAATACTCTTGTTAAGAATGATGAAGTCGAAGATTTTATTCATCAAGCTGAATTTCTACATCGAAATGGAGTAGATGCACTAATCATTCAAGATTTTGGAATGATTTGTTTATTAAGAGAAAAATATCCAAATTTGGAGATTCATGCATCTACACAAGCTAATATTTCTTCTTATGATGTTTGTAAATTATATTATGAACTAGGGGTAAAAAGAGTTGTATTTGCAAGAGAGATGACTATTGATGAAATTGATTCCATTGATATTCCTATTGAAAAAGAAGCGTTTATTCATGGGGCATTATGTATTTCATATTCTGGTGAATGCCTGATGAGTAGTATGCTTGGGGGACGGAGCGGAAATCGTGGAGAATGTGCTGGAGTTTGTAGAATGCCATTTTCTCTAGAAAAGGATGGCAAGGTAATTGATTCTAGTCAGTATTTACTTAGTACTAAAGAATTGAATACTTCTTCTAATATTCAAAGATTGTTAGATAGTAGTATTTACAGTTTTAAAATTGAAGGTAGAATGAAAAGTCCTTTATATGTTGGCTTTATTACTAATTATTATCGACACTTAATTGATGGGAAAGAGTTTGATTTACAAGCAGAAACCAATAAATTAATGACTATTTTTAATCGAGGTTTTACTTCTGGAAGGATGTTTTATGCTTCTGATAAAGAGTTAATGAATTCTATCTCTCCTAATCATATCGGACTAGAAATTGGTAAGGCTTCTGTTTATAAAAAATATATAAAAATAATATTAAACCCAAATTGTGAACTACATCAAGGAGATGCTATACGTTTTTCCAATTTAAAAGAAGGATTTATTGTTAATTATTTGTATGACAAAGATCTTAAGTATACTTCATCTGCTGTAGGTATCTGTTATGTTGATAATAAGGTTAATATGAAAAAGGATGATTTCGTTTTTAAAACACAAGATGTTGTCTTGGAAAAAGAGTATTCTGAAAAAAGAAAGCAAGTACCAGTTTCTTTTCAGATGATTGCTAAAATTCATGAACCATTAGTGGTTTCTATTTCAGATGGGCAGAATATGATTACTAAACAAGGAGATACAGTTTTACCAGCCGCTAATGCACCACTGACATTGGAAAATATAAAGAAGCAATTTCGTAGATTAGGAGATACTCCTTTTGTGTTAGATAATTTTCAAGTTGAGATGGATAGTAATATATTTTTACCAGTGCGTAGTTTAAATGCTATTCGTCGTTTGCTAACGGCAGAGTTAATTGAGGTGAGAAGTAGTCAAAAAAATGATGTTATAGAGAAAGAATTGTTTTTTTCAAAGAATAGCTTGTCAGAACGAAAAAAAGGCATTGTTTGCTCTGTTCGTACTGAAGAACAATTAGTAGCTTGTCTAGAACAAAAAGTTTCTCGTATTTATGTATCTAATTCAGAATTATATGATAAATATAAACATCATTCTTCTATTTATTATCAAATACCGAGAGTTTCTTTTTCTGTAGTTAATTGTTTAAAAGAAAAGAATCTTGTTTCAGATTATGGAGTATTTCATAAAAAGAATATTATTGGTAATTATCCTCTTAATATTACAAATATTTATACTGCATATTATTTGCAAAAAATAGGATATTCTTCTCTTTGCTTGTCAGTAGAATTATCTTCTAATGATTTACTTGAATTTTTAGATCTATATTATCAAAAATTTGGTGAAGCTGAATTTGAAATTTTTGCATATGGCCGTGTTGAAAATATGATTATTAAAGGTAATATATTAAATTTAAAAGTATTTGATCTATATTCGTTAGTAGATTTAAAAGGAAGGTCTTTTCCAGTGTTCTATGATGGTACTCTTACTCATATAATGAACTGTGATGTTCTTTATTCTAATATATCACTTAGTCAGTTTGTAGGATTTTTACGTTTTGATTTTTTCTTAGAAAAATCCAAAGATGTAATTCAAATATTAAAAAATATTAATATTTGAAATTATCGTGCAAAACAGAAAAAAATATGTTAAAATGTGATTATAGGGAGTGATAATTATGTCAGAAAAAGCAGAAGAAAAAAAAGAATCAAAGAAGCTTCACAGTTATGTTGTTTTGGCGTTGTTATTTTTAATTTGCATTGTAATTGTATTATATGTTTGTAAAATATATAAAGTAAATGAAGAAGAAAATTTAAAAATACCTGTTATAAGAGATTCTATTACTGAAATATATCTAGAAGATTTAGAACATTATGTTTTAGATACTCCTGTTACAGTTATTTATATTTGTACTGCAGATAATGAAAAATGTCGCTCTTTTGAAAAAAACTTTAAAAAATTACTTCGGAAAAAAGATTATCGAGATCAAATAATATATTTAAATGTTACAGATCTTGATCAAGATACTTTTATTACTGAATTTAATCAGAGATATCCATATAAGAATCCAATTACTACTAATTATCCTGCTTTTGTTTTATTTGAGGATGGAGTGGTAGAGAGTGTTCTACAAAGTAAAAATAGTAAGAGTTTAACTATAAATAAGGTAAAGAATTTTTTAGATTTGAATGAAATAGGAGACTAGTCTCCTTTTCTAATGGGAGGTTAATATGAATCATATTGTTTTATTTGAGCCAGAAATTCCACAGAATACTGGAAATATTATGCGTACTTGTGTGGCAACGGATACAAAATTACATTTAATAAAACCTTTGGGATTTGTTTTAGATGATGCACATTTAAAGAGAAGTGGAGTTAATTATATCGATAAATTGGATTATCAGGTCTATGAAAACTTTGATGAATTTAAAGAAAAGAATCCTGGGATTTATTATTATTTTACTCGATATGGTCATAAGCCTCATACTAGTTTTAATTATCAAAATCCCAATCATGAAAATTTGTATTTCATTTTTGGAAAAGAATCAACAGGAATTCCTAAAGAGATATTAAAAAACGATTTAGATCATTGTATGCGAATTCCTATGACTGCTAATGTTAGAGCTTTAAATGTATCAAATAGTGTGGCTATTGTTATATATGAAGTATTACGTCAACAAGATTATAATGATTTATTACGTGAAGAGCCTCATAAAGGTTCTGATTATTTAGAAAGAGATTAATCTCTTTTTTTTGTATGAAATCCATTTCTTTTTCTCATAATAATTGCGGAGGATTTTATGGGAAAATATAAGGTTGATATTAGTGGAGTAAATACTAGTAATTTAATCTGTTTAACAGAGGATGATATGAAAAAACTATTTTTTCAATATCAAAATGGTGATTCTCAGGCAAGAGAATTGTTGATTGAAGGTAATTTACGATTGGTATTGTCCCTTTTAAAACGCTTTTATCATAAATCTGATAATTTGGATGACCTATTTCAAATTGGTTGTGTTGGTCTTATAAAGGCAATTGATAATTTTGATTTAAAATATGATGTTAAATTTTCTACTTATGCGGTTCCTATGATTTTAGGAGAAGTAAAAAGATATATTAGAGATAATAATAGTATTCGGGTAAGTCGTTCCTTGAAGGATATAGCATATAAAGCTTTGCGCTTAAAGGAAGAATACTACTCTCAAAATGGTGTAGAGGCCTCAAATTCTTTTTTAGCTTCTCAATTGGAAGTATCTGAATTTGATATTGGTAACGCTTTGTTATCCTTAAAAGAACCAGTTAGTATGTATGAAGCTATTTATAATGATGGAGGAGATACTATTTATTTATATGATCAGATTGAAGATAAAAGTATCGAAAATGATTTTTCCAATCAGATAGTTGTGCGTAATGCTATAAATGAATTAAAAAGTAGAGAAAAATTTATTCTAGATGAACGTTTTATAATGGGAAAATCTCAAATGGAGATTGCTGAGGAGTTGGATATAAGTCAGGCACAAGTATCAAGATTAGAAAAAAAAGCAATTAATCAATTAAAGAAAGTATTAAAATAATAATTATTTCATATATTTTATTAGGTGATTTCATGCGAATATCTGATTTGCAAACAAAACGTATTATAAGTATTTCCAGTGGTAAAAATATTGGAAATATCATTGATGCTGAAATAGATGAAAATGGTAAAGTGTCATCTTTTATCGTTGAGCAGAATAAAAATCTGTTTTCTTTAAACCGAGAAAGTGATAAAAAAATTTTTTGGGATAATATATCAAAAATAGGAGAAGATGTTATATTAGTGCAAAAAGATTAAATAGGATTTTTATAAAAAAAATAATATTGGGATTGGCATTTGTTTTTATAATGTCTTTTTTTTGCCTTGAATATATTGATTATCATATTGCTTCAATTTTAAAGCCTTATATGAATAGTGAGGTAGAACGTTTAACTAATAATGTTGTTAATAAAGCTATTCGTAAAAAGATTTTAAGTGAAAACTATGCATTTGAAAATACTAATCAATTATTAGATTCTTTTAATAGACTTTCATACGATACTATTATGTTAACAAAAATGAAAGAAGAAATAACTGCTTATGTTCAAGATTCTTTAATGCATTTAGAGAATGGTGAATTAGATGATTATTTTGTTCCTAAACGACTTAAAGTGGGGAGATTTAGAAAGAGTAAGCACGGTATTATTTGTGATGTTTCTTTGGGTTCTGTTCGAGGTTCTACTTTATTTGCTAATGTTGGTCCTACTATTCCAGTGAAACTATCATTTCTTGGACAAATTCAATCTGACATAGATGTGGATATTCAAGAATATGGTATTAATAATGTTTTGATTAAAATTTATTTAGTTCTAAATATAAAGGAACAAATCTCAATGCCTTTTAGTTCTGATAGAGTAGATATATCTATTAAAGAACCTATTATAATAGATTTACTTCAGGGTAATATACCACATTATTATAATGGCTTTTCAAAATAGTTTTTCTTATGGTATAATTTTTTTAGGGTGAGATTATGAAAAAAATAGAGATTAATGGTATACAATATGAGATTTTAAGAAATGATAATAATTGTATTGATAAGGAATTATTAGCTGAAAAAATAACTGATTATTTTGATCCATATGATTATATATTTGGAGATTACGCTTATGAGAAGGTTAGATTAAAAGGTTATTATGAAGATAATAATAAGAAATCTTCTAAAATAAACTCTATAAAAACAATGGATGATTACATAAAAAACTATTGTAGTTATGGTGCAAAAATTTTTTTATTAAAAAAAATCCGCTAAAACACTTGTATTTATTTTTAATTATGATAAAATTATAATATATGAATAGTAGAGGGAGGATTTTTACATGGAAAATCAAGAAATCGAAAAGAAAATGATGTCAATTGTTGCAGAGGATGGTTCAATTGAGGAAGTAGAAGTTATTTTGGCTTTTGAATTTAAAGATACTAAGAAAGAATACGTTATTTATACAAAAAATGAAAAAGATGAGAACGATAATATAACTGTTTACGTTTCTAATGTTGATCGTTCATCTGGAGAACCTAAGTTAATGGGTGTTGACGATGAAGAAGAATGGAATCGTGTAAAAGATGTATTACGTGAATTGTCTAAAGCTGAATAAGTGTGGGAGGTTTGTCTTATGAATATGGACAATGTACAATTGCAAAGTGAAATTGAAGAGACTGTTCCTCGTGATAATAGAGTTAGTCGTAATCAAATAAAGACTAGAAGTTCTTCTTTTCAATCTATATATAAGCATTGGAGAGATTATCGCAGTACAGTACTTAATCAAAAATTAAATAATGTGAAAGATGATTTGGTTAGAAATATGTCTACTGCGGATTATCAAGAAATACGTCGTAATAATAATCTTGTATCTAAATTAGAAGAAAAAATCGAAATACTTTCAAAATCTGATGTTCCATCTAAATACATTAAGCATAGAGCTATTAAATTGAGAGAAAAAATGATGAATTCTGTTTATTTAAATAGTGCTAAAGCATATGCTGAGAAGGTTTTTGCAAGTAAGACTAATTTAGTTTCTAGTTCTCCTATAGAGAAGGTTGCTTCTGATTTTGTTGTTCCACCAGTAGTTGAAAGTATGGCTGCTGCTAATACATCTTCTCCTATTATTAATGTAGAAAGTGTATCAAATGAACAAGAAAAAGTTTTGGCTGATGAGATAGATAGGGCTATGGGTGAGGCATATTATGATGCTCAACCTGTTGTTGATGAGCCAATTAATAGAAATGATATTGAACAAGTTGTTGAAAATGCATTTGCTGTTGATAATAGTGCTTTTCAACCTGTTGAAAATGAGCCTATTAGTAGAAATGAGATTGAGCAAGTTGTTGAAAATGCATTTACTGTAGATAATAATACTATTCAATCTGTTGAAAGTGAACCAGTAAGTAGAAGTGATATTGAACAAGTTGTTGAGAATTCTTTCAATAATGTTGAGGATAATGTTAAGGTTGTGACTCCTGAAGAAGTTGCTGAAGTAGTTAATGAAAATCATGATAGTGGTTATGAAACTGTTGAAGCAGGAGATCTTAAAGCTGTTGAATCTGTGGGAGAAGTTAACAATGCTGAACCGGTTATTGATTATTCACACTTGAAGGAAGCTGTAGATCAAGCATTAGCTGATATCCAGTTTTCTCAAAATGATACATCAGCAGTAAGTGTTGATTTGTTGCCACCTAGTGTGGAAGAACCTTTTGAGTATAAACCTATGACTGATGAAGAAATTGCTAAAGCTCGTGAAAACATAGAGTATGAAAAATATGAAGATATTTATGCTAAGGAATGGGCTAATAAGCAAGAAGTTCAACAAGAAAATGTAGCAGATGTTGTATTTGGTGGATTTGAACCTATACATGATGTTATGTCTTCAACTAATGAAGTTTCACGAGAGAATATAGTAGTTGTTCCAGATAGAAGTGAAGTTGTTGAAAAAGTTGTTGAGAAACCTATAGAAACAGATTTGCATTTTGATTATTCTGATGCAACAAGTTCAGATTTACTTAACGCTTCTAGAGTGGAAGAAAGTAAGATGGGATTATCTGAATTAAAAGAAAGAGCTTTACAATTAAAAGAGAGAAACAGACAATCAAAGATTGAATTAGATGCTGCTAAAAGTGCTCAAATTGAAGAAGCTAGGAAAGCACTTGAGATTCGTAATGCTAATTTGAGTAAAAAATTAGATTATGTTGAAGCTTTAAGAAAATTACAGGAATTTTGCGATTCTTTAGAAGAAGATACTCAATCTACTTACAATTCTGTCGAGAATGCTCGTATTGAAACTGAGTCTAATAGGCAGTTTATTCAATCTCAGTATGATGAGATTAGTGATTATGATAGTAAGATGAAAGAGATTGATTCTATTATTTCTGGTGATGATATTTTAAAAAGAAGGTAATTTTATCTTCTTTTTTTTCATATTCTTTATTGGTGATTAGATGTTTCATTTTTTAATTGAAAAATATTATAATATTTTTAATTTTACTATAATTAATTTTGATGATTATTCAATAATTAAAAAAAATGATAAAGTTTACTATCTTTATCATTTTTCATCAATTGATCCCATTGCTTTTGCATATAAATTATCTGTTCTTGATTCAAGGTCTTATTCATTTGTTTTTAATGTTTTTAATCAATTATATACAAAGTTTGAAAACTTATATTATGTTATTATTTTAAAAGAAGAGAATTGCTCTATTAATTTATTATCTCCTTACTTGTTAAATAATCATTATAAGTTATCTTGGAAGAACGAATGGATTGATATTTCTTCATTTTTTGAATCTTTGTGTTTTTCTGAAATGGGTAATAATAATTATATTGATGAAAGTATTTCCTATTATTTAGGAATGCTTGAAACTGCAATCTATTATCTAGATGATTTTTCTGATAATTTTTTTTGTAGTTATATTCAACATAAAGTTTTTATAAAAGATTTTTATAATCCTTTTAATTATATTGAAGATGTATTAGAGCGTGATATTTCTGAATATTTGAAATACATTTTTTTTAATCAATCTTATCATTATGATGAAATTTTTGCATTATTGCGTAAGTGTGAAAAAGCTCTTAATTGTAATTTGGTTATTTCTCGTTTATTATATCCTAATTATTATTTTCGTGAAGTACAATCGGTTTTAATTAATCATCAAAGTGATAAAAAATTAAGGCAGATTATTGATCGTATTTCAGAATTTGAAGAATATGTTACTGTAATTATTAATGAGATGAATAAGTATTCAAGTATAAAAAAATATCCTTTTTCTTAAAGAATATTTAATCAACATTAATTACTTCTTTTACTTCTGGAATTTCATTAATAATCATTTCTTCAATTCCATCTTTTAATGTAATATCTATCATTGCACAATCTTTACAGGCACCTGATAGACGTACATATACTTTCTGATCTTCATATTTGATGAATTCTATATTTCCTCCATCACTTATTAGAAAGGGCCTCATTTTATCTATTAATGCAATTATTTGTAATTCGATTTCTTCTTTTTTCATAATAGTCACCATATGAATTATATCATTAATTATGATAATTCGACAATAAAAAAATAAAAGTATGCTATAATGTAAATGAGGAGTTATATATTATGGATTATAAAATTGATGAAGTTGTTAGGGGAAGAGTAACAGGGATTGAAAGTTATGGGATTTTTTTGCTTATTGATGATAATTCTACAGGGTTAATTCATATTTCTGAAATTTCTCATGATTTTGTGAGAAATGTTTCTGATTATGTCAAAATTGGTGATTTAATTTATGCAAAAGTAATTGGAATTGATAAAGATGATAATAGGTTAAAACTATCTATAAAAGATATTGATTATAAAGAAAATGGAAAAAATAGGCATGGAATTGTTGAAACATCGAGTGGTTTTTCTAAATTACAGGCTTCTTTAGATGGCTGGATTAAGGAAAAAGAGCTAGAAATTAAGAAAAATTGACAAAAAAATGCCTAAATATTATTGACAAAACCTCTATAAATTGGTATATTTAATACTGTCAACTGATGTAGTGGGCAATTTTTGGGCGATTAGCTCAGTTGGTTAGAGCATCTGCCTTACAAGCAGAGGGTCACAGGTTCGAGTCCTATATCGCCCACCATTTTTAATGCCGAAATAGCTCAATT
>JAEEGL010068381.1_pt1 | contig 10070 bp, 12 predicted proteins | sample 9134231 | NCBI WGS metagenome assembly JAEEGL01 (sample SAMN16246548, study PRJNA631951) | gut metagenome | biome: gut microbiome; feature: rumen; material: fiber-attached | host: Bos | place: Iran: Karaj | collected 2018-10 | reverse complement strand
TTGTAAATAATGATGACAGCGCAGTGGTAGCCTCCGCGCTTACAAAAGAGAATTTTACGGTTACCAAGCTTTCAACCACCGGCGGTTTCCTCATGGTAGGTAACACCACGCTTCTTATAGGGACAGAGGATGAGAGAGTGGAAACCGCGAAACAGATAGTGGCCAAATACTCAAGAACAAGGACTCACGAAGCGATTACGACAGAATCCTTCGGAAGAGGCTTTGCCGAGGGCGCTCTCGCAAACGATGTTTCCGTGGGCGGCGCAACCGTGTTTGTTCTCTCGGTTGATTCCATGGAAAAATACTGATAACTCCCGGTTGATACATTATCGGACAGGCTTAACGGCATAAAAAGACACCCCGCAGCGCGGGGTGTCTTTTTTATCTGAGCGTGTTATATTCTTCATCTTCCACCGGCTCGCACCACTCTGTCGACGTTTCCTCGCCGCTTACCTCAATCGCGAGGTGGGCAAACCAGGAACAGGGAGCAAAGAATACAGCGATACATTATATCCCCCGGGCATATTTCGTGCCTGAGGGATATTTTCTTCATCTCATTTCATTTTGCCGTGCGGAAAATATTTGCAGGGTAATATAATCGTAATAAATCAAAGCCCGTTTTCAACACAAAAAAATCAATTCAGCTCTTGCTCACCTGTACCGAATATGGTATAGTATGTATGTTAGAATATACTCGCAAAGGCGGGAGATAAATAATGGAAATATCAAAAATCAAACTGCTCAGGGTGCTGGAAATAATGAGAGAAACCGACGAGGACCACCCTGTACCCGTTAATCAGATAATCAAAAAGCTGAAGCTTTACGGCATTGAGGCCGAAAGAAAATCCGTTATGCGTGATATTTACGCCCTGCGTGACTGCGGTTATGACATTATGCTTCACAGCGATAATAAGCGCGGGTTCTTTATGGCAAGCCGCGAATTCGAAGACTGGGAATTAAAAGTGCTTATGGATTCGGTCGCAAGTTCGGAATTCTTAACCGAAAAAAACAGGAAAACCCTGATTGAAAAAATCAGTTCACTGGCAAGCGCTGATTCTCAAAAGGTGCTGAAATCCGTTACGCCTTTAATATCGGCAAGGCAGGCCGGAGATCCGGTCACAAAGAACAATATCGATCTTATCCTGAAAGCGATTTCAAAGCAGTCAAAAATCGGATTCAAATATACTTACACGGGCACAGATTTAAAAAAGCATCTGAGATATGACGGTATGAAATACACGGTAAGCCCGTACACTTTAGTCCGGAGACAGGGCAGGTATTATCTGATAGGCAACTATGATAAATACGATTCACTTTCGTATTTCCGCCTGGAAAGAATCATTAATCCCGAAATACTTGAAGAAAAAGCCATCCCGCCCGAAAAACTGCTCGGCAACGGCGCGAAAACACGTATTGCCGATTTCGTTGGAAGGAATATATACAATTTCAGCGGCGAAACAACATTCATCCGTCTTACCTGTGATGAGGACAGAATCGATTTGCTTGTCGATGCTTTCGGAACGGGGTTTCATATCGAAAAAGCGGAAAACGGTAAAGTCACAGCCGGTGTAACGGTCAATGACGGCTGGGGCATTACTTCCTGGCTTGTGCAGCACGGAGATGCAGTCGAAGTGCTCGAGCCCGAGAGCGTGAGAAGCGATGTGACTGCATTGCTTAAAAGACTCGGCATTAAATACGGAATAATTAAAGGAGCAAAAAAATGAATACTGTAAATTTAAATCAGCTTCTCGATAATTACTTTGAAAACTATGAATACATAAACAACGGCGGCAGAGACGAATTTTTCAAGATGCAGGCGGTTCAGCGCTTCAGGAAACACTGGAATGACGATAACCCCGATTTTGCCGGAATGTTTAAAAACGCCGTAAAAGAATCAAGCGTCCTAATTGACGGCAGCACCATGCACCCTACAAGCGGAATAGCGGCTCTCGCTCAGAGGCCGGAACTCACCGGAGCGGTAAGAGACGCTTTCACCACCTTATTTTCAGATGATGGCGGCGACCTCTCAAAAAGGCAGAATAAACTTGAAATATTCGTGGATACAATAAACAGAATGCTTGATGAATATGAACCGGGCAAATGGTCGATAAAGCAGGATTTCAGAACGGCTCTGTGCTATCTGAATATGAAATATCCCGACGATAACTATTTTTATAAATCAACCCAGTCACGCGCGTTTATGGATTGCGTGGAATTCCCCGATTTCGGTCAGGGCAAAGACTTCAGCCTTGAGAAATATTATAAAATGTGCGATTGGCTTGTTTCTCAGATTAAGGAAAGGCCGGAACTGATTGAAGCGCATGATAAAATGATTGAAGGAAAAGGTGACCGCCTGTATCCGGATAAAAGCCTGCACATTCTCGCTTTTGATGTCATCTACTGCGCCGTAACCTACAATCTCTATAACGGAATAAACATAGTAAAACTGCCCGCAAAGCAGAAAAAATTCCTTGAGCAGATAAATGAAATAAAGGATAACATTGCAGAGAGCGAGCAGAAGCTCGGAGAACTGCTTAACGAAAGAGCTCAGTATGACGAAATCCCTCTTGAGGGTCTGCCGGTTGAGAGCAAAGCGTTCGGCACCGGAATTATCACTTCACAAAACGGACCCATATTCACTGTTGATTTTGGTGGCGCAGAAAAGAAATTTGTCGTTCCTGAATCATTCAAATCAGGTGTCTTGAAAATGGATGATGAAATAATGCAATATATCACGAGAATGAATGAGCTTGATGCGGAAACAAAACTGATCAGGGGGCAGATAAAAGAATTCGGGTTAAAACTCAAAAAATACATAGCCGAATAAACTGACGTAAAATGTCGCCTGAGAAGCGACCATTCGCCGGAAAGATAATGGTAATATACAATCGAACCGGCAATAAAAACAATACTGAAAGAAAGAGGTGTCATCTATGGGGAACAATACTGACAGCAACATTATCGGCAAAATCAATCTGACAAAACTGTTTGCCGAATGGGAAAACGAAACGCCCGATGAGAGTTATTATGAACCGAGAAAAAACTGGCACCTTAAAAAGAGCGAAATTTACGGCAATGACTGCGTTGTGTGTTTATTTGAATCAACCGAAAACGGCAAAAACTATTACAGGACCATTATCGGCTCGTTTGATAACCGTAAATTCATATACGCTCATAAATTCAGATTTTGCGGAGACAGTGCTGTTGTAGTAGATTTTGGCATATCAGATGACGGCATTTTCTATGTTGAGAATGAACCGGGCGGAACTTCCGTTTATGCGTGTAACTTTGATGGTGAAGAAGCTTTAATACCTTACTCGGAAGATTTATATACCTGCACAAACGATAAAATATCAGTTTTAGTCGAAAACACCCTGTACTTTTTGACAGCTCCGGAGGTAATCTGCGGAAGAATAACAAAGGATACTTTAAATGCAATAATATGCGCAATGAATCCGTTCAATGATGATGAGGAAGACGATGTAAATGACGGCGATGATGAAGATGAAATGATGACGAAGAGGAAGACGATTACAATGACAGCAACAACAGGAAGAAGGATATAGGAGACATTTCCATAGAAGTATCTGCAAAGGTTCAGACTCTGAAAAAACCAGAGCATGGCGAACCGTCTGCAGCCGAAAAGCTGGAAAAGCTTATCGGACTTTCAAATACAAAAGCAAAAATCAGAGAAATAATGGCTTTTGCACGTATGCAGAAGCGTATGGAAGAGCTGGGCGGAAAACCGGATAATGTCAGCTTCAATATGATGTTTACCGGTAATCCGGGCACCGCAAAAACCACTGTGGCGCGCCTTGTAGCCAGAATACTGTATGAAGAAGGCATTATAAAAAAAGGAAAATTCATGGAAGTCGGTCGCTCCGATCTGGTCGCGGTTTATATCGGGCAGACGGCGGTTAAAATAAAGAAAGTTTTCAAGGATATAAAAGGCGGCGTTCTCTTTGTAGATGAGGCGTATTCACTTTGTGACGGTTACTACAACGGATACGGTGATGAAGCGCTTGCAACCATAGTACAGGAAATGGAAAATAACAGAGATACCGTTGTGATTTTTGCGGGTTATCCCCGTGAGATGGAAGAATTGCTCAATCAGAATCCGGGCCTGCGTTCCCGTGTTCCGATAAGACTTCACTTTGATGATTACTCGCTTGATGAACTCGTGGCTATAACGGAGTTTGAAGCAAGGCGCAAAGGTTACAGACTTGCAAGAACAGCAAAGACAAAAATCAGAGATATTTGTGATGCCGCAATGAAAGAAAAAGATTTCGGTAACGGCAGATTCTGCAGACTGCTTGTGGAACGTGCTGAGCTTAAACACGCTCTTTCAATCACAGACAGGGTTGAAAAAATCGGCAAAACCGAGCTGTTCACGCTGAAGAATAATGACTTTGAAATGCCCGGAAATATGCAGGAAGAAAAGAACGATATATTCTCAATCGGGTTCTGCGCGTAATAACCGGTTAATCAATAATAACTCGAATAATACAGAAAGGATGAATATAATGCAGGGAATTGAAATTCTGAAAAAGTACAAATCCGGAGAAACAAATTGGCTGCCTCTTATTTCTTCTGCTTACAGAATCGTTCAGTCAAGAGATGAAAACGGCGATGTCAATATCGGGTGGAATGCGGGACTTATTGATGATAACCGTCCGTTTTACTGTGAGTGTTGGGCAACTGAAGGAATAACAATGCTTACCTTATATGTTTCAACAGAAGGTATTGAAGATTATGATGCAGTGCAATTGGAAAAACTCTTTACAGACATCGGCTACTATAAGCCCAAAGAAGGCAATGAAGTTAAAAATTCAAAAGGACTTATGAAATTTACTGACAATAATAACAATGAATTCTTTTCTTTTAATGTTGTTGTAGGCATTGATGATGAACCCGCACAAATAACCGGCGCAAGTATTTATCCGTTCAGTATTCTTAATAAGTTCAATTCGGAAAGTCAATAATCAAATGTATATGAATGAAGATTACAACCAATGAAAGGAAATAAAATGATGGACAGAGTTAAACTTGCTCAGTGGGTGGCAGAATGCGCCCACAAAGGCCAGAAGGATAAAGCGGGCGTTGATTATATCAATCATCCGCTTACGGTCGCGTCTTTTGTCGAGAGCGAAGATGAAAAGATTGCCGCCCTGCTTCACGATGTGCTTGAAGATACGGAATTCCCGGAGATTGCCCTGCGCATTCTTTTCGGTGATAAGATTGTTGATTCGCTTCTGCTACTCAGGCACGAAAAAGGCGTAAACTACTTTGACTATGTGGCAAAGATCAAAAGCGATCCTCTTGCGAAGGCGGTGAAGCTTGCGGATTTAAGGCATAACAGCGACCTTTCCCGCCTGCCGGAGATAACGGAAAAAGATCTGAAAAGAGCTGAAAAATATAAGAAAGCAATTGAGATGCTTAAAGAAGATCCGTATTCTGAATAAGAGGATTAAATAAGATTCAAAGGTGTTAATAATCCTTAACTGCCGAGTCGGAGGATCCGATAATGATTTTTAGAGATATTTTAATACTTGACGCATTCAGAGATGAAAAAGATCTCAATAAATGGTTCAAAATGGGCTTTAAAGAAATAATGGAAGCTTTGCATATCGAAATTGATTATTACAAAAGCTATCACGCTTTATATGACAGCCGGGTTGATGATTATGACAAGGTTCTTGAGAATCTGAAAAAATCAACTTACCAGGTTGTCGGCAGTTATATCTTTTCCGCTTACAGAGATTACACCAAAAACGATGGCAAGGGGCCTTTCGGCGGAGTATATGGGCACGTGTTCTTTACAAAATGTCTTGATATTCTTCAGGATAAGTATTTTGAATTGATGTACGCACATGAAGAAAGTATCCATAACAGAAAGGCGCTTGAAAAAGGCAGAAAATGCGGCTGCTTTTACTGCCTTAAAGTTTACAGTCCTTCCGAAATAACCGAATGGTGCGACAGAGAAGACACTGCGCTGTGTGTCGAATGCGGTATTGATTCGGTTATTCCGGAAAGCGCAGGATATCATCTGACAGAGGAATTCCTGAAATCAATGTATGACTTCTGGTTTGAAGGTTCTTACACTGATGTAATCTGTAAATATGCTATGAAATATCATAAATATCCGGAAAAACCTGGAAAAGGAATCGGGAAACCGTATAAACCGGCAGATACGGAAAAAGAGATTCCGTGGAAAAATCTGTTTTGAGTAATGTGACTTTTCACTTTATCTCATCACACCATAGTATAAAAAGCGCATCCCCATCACCTGTCCCGAATTTGTCCGATTTGTAATGCTATTATATACGCGCCGAAAAAATTCAGGAGGTGCTCAGATGAAAAGAGTTCTTATCTGCGGCGGCAAAGATTACGCCGATGAAAAAACATTCAGCGAAACACTCGACAATATGATTGACAAAGAAAACACCGTGCTCGTTTCCGGTCACGCAAAAGGTGCCGATACGCTCGCGGAAAAATACGCCGAAAAAAACGGCATTGAAATAAAAGTGTTTCCGCCCGAATGGAGCAAATATCAGAAAGCGGCCGGACCGATCAGAAACAGGCAGATGCTTGATTTCATTTCGGAATCGGATAATCCGCTTGTGATAGCGTTCTGGGACGGTCACAGCAAAGGCACAAAAAACACCGTGGAAACCGCTGAGAAAATGGGAATTGAAACAGTAATTGTAAGTTATTGATACGGCAGATGTAACTTTTTAAGTAACAGTTTCCGCGAAACAGATTCAATTCTGCATCCCGGTAAATCTTAGTAAGGAGAATTCAATGAAAAGCGAGCGAAGCAACAATAAAATCAAAGGCTGTATTGCCGGCGGAGCGATAGGCGACGCGCTGGGTTATCCCGTTGAGTTTCTCGGCATTGAAGAGATCAAAAGAAAATACGGTGAAGACGGAATCACGGAGTATTCTCCTGATCCCTTGACCGGGAAAGCGCTTATTTCGGATGATACTCAGATGACTCTTTTCACCGCCTGCGGGCTGCTCGGCAGAGATACGAGGAGCGCTATGCGCGGAACCCTTCCCTCGCCCAGAGCATACTGTTCATACGCATATACCGATTGGCTTATGACACAGGAAAACTCCTTTGAAGAAATTCAGGAGCTGAGAAAAAGCGAGAGGTTTGTTTCGTGGCTGCTCGATGTTCCCGGGCTGTATTCACGCAGAGCTCCCGGAAACACCTGTATCGGTGCGATAAGAAATATGCGAGAGTCCGGTAACGCGGGTTACATAGATTATATCGCGGAAAAGAGAAATACAAGCAAGGGCTGCGGAGCTGTTATGCGCATTGCACCCGTGGGCCTGAATTATTCTCCTTACAGCGTTTCAAGAGACATTATTGATATGGAGGCAGCGCAGATTTCGGCGATTACTCACGGGCATTCGCTCGGCTATATCCCCGGTGCTATGCTTACTCATATACTGAATATGATTGTTTATCCGGATAAAGCCGGTCTTTCTCTCAGAGAAATAATACTTGAGTCGCTTGCCGAAACCGTGAAGCTTTTTGCGCACGACAAACATATATCTGAGCTTGAAAGCATAATCGGCCTTGCCGTGAATCTTTCCGGAAACGGTGAAGACGATGTAACGAATATCCGCAAAATCGGTGAGGGCTGGGTTGCCGAGGAGACACTCGCGACAGCGGTTTACTGCTCGCTTAAATACAGTGATGATTTTTCAAAAGGCATTATTGCCGCCGTAAATCACAGCGGCGACAGCGACTCGACCGGTGCCGTTACGGGTAACATTCTCGGAGCGTTTCTCGGCTTTGACAAAATCGGCGCAAAATGGATTGAAAGCCTTGAATTAAAAGATGTGATTCTTGAAATCGCCTCCGATCTGGCGCAGGGCTGCCTGATGTATGAGGGATCCGATTATTATGACCCGGAGTGGGCGGCAAAATATATAGATATGCGCCGTAATCCCGGGCTTGCCTGTAAAAACAGGGAGGAAAGCATAAATGATTTAATAAATTCATCCGCCTTTGACCGCATGAATATCCAACTCGGAAAAGAGAAGGGAACAGACGGATAATCGCTGTATTATTTCATTGCTTTTCCTTGATTTTATTGCGTTTATGCGGTATAATTATTTTGATATATACCAGTATTATTCAGGTGCAGATTATAAGGAATTGATTATGAACAAAGCTAAAACTTCACTCAGATTTTTTGATGATATACCCGTGCGTTCCGTATGGGATGATGAAACCGCAAAATGGTGGATGTGCGCATCCGATGTTGTCGCGGCGATTGTTGATACAAATAATCCGAGAATATACTGGGCGACAGTTAAAAGAAGAAACACTGAGTTGTTTGCAAATTGCAAACAACTCAGAATAGTTGCTCAGGACGGCAAAGCTTATAACACCGATGTTATTGATGATACACAGTTGAATGCCCTTATTGCTCTTGTGAAAAGCAGTAAAAAGGATGTATTTGTCAAGTGGCTCTCCGCTCTCGGCGATTCGGTTGATGAGAAAAGCAAAGTCAAGGCGTATGAGCTTTATGAAAGCGGAATGATAAACGAAACAGAAGTCGGAACCGTAAAAGGGCTTCAGCAGATTCACGCTTACATTTTCGGCGGTCTCTATGATTTTGCCGGGCAGATAAGAGATAAAAATATCAGCAAGGCGGGTTTTGCCTTCGCAAACGCACAGTACCTCGCCGAAAATCTGAAAAAGATTGAAGCTATGCCGGAAACCGATTTACGCAGCATAGTAAGCAAATACGTTGAAATGAATATTGCCCATCCGTTTATGGAAGGCAACGGCCGCAGCACAAGAATATGGCTTGATCTGATACTGAAAAAGAATCTTTCGCTCTGTGTTGACTGGAGCAAAATAGATAAGAAGGATTATCTGACAGCTATGGAAAAAAGCCCGGTTGACGATTCGATGATTTTCGGCTTGATTGAAAAATCTCTTACCGACAAGATCAACGACCGCGAGATATTCATGAAGGGCATAGACTATTCTTACTATTACGAGCAAAGTGAGTAACAAGGTTCTGCAAAACAGGTACAAATAGAACTAAAATATAATAACCACCCCGCAGAGTATTCTCTGCGGGGTTAAAAATGTCTTGATTCACAGATAAAATATTTTTAAACACCATGTTTTTTGTCACCTTTTTGTCACCCTTTATATTGTATTATAAATGTGTAAAATATAAGCGCCGTGAAAAAGGAGAACATTATGAAACATCTTTCAAAAATTCTTATCGCTCTTGTGCTTGCTCTGACAATTGCAGGCACGCTTCCCGCTCAGGTATTTGCGGATTCCGCTCCCGAATACATCAGCGAGGTGAAGGTCTATGAAGGCAATTGCGATAACGCCTCTGCAGAGGGATTTACCATTCTATGCGGTGAAGACGGCAAACCCGTTGACCTTAACCAGGGCTCCGGCGCGACCGGTATAGGCGCAAAGGGCAATAAAAAAGTCTTTCTCGGTTATAAGACAACTTCAGACCGCAAAGAAGCCATCACCGACCTTGCCATGATGAATATGAAGGGCGGTTATTCCGTGCAGGAATATACAGCACTGATGAAGGATCAGATGAATAAACAGATTATCCCGCTTATTGAAGGCTTCCTTTCGGCGATAGAAGAATACAGGGAAAACTATAACTCGGCAAACGCCGCAAACGCGGCCGGTTCAAACTTCTCGGGCGGCACTCTCATAATCACGGGCGTTTCCGGCTTCGCTCTCGGAGCGCTGATTTCAGCGTTCGCCGCGAAAGCGACAAACAAGCGCAGGAAAAAAGAAACTGCATAACCGGAACATAATCCGGTATTCAAGCTAAAGAATACATAATAAGCTCACGGATTTTATATGAACCTGTGGGCTTATTTTATTAAGTATCCGGGCCCGGGAAATCACGGTGAGTTCCCGCTTATTCTGTTGACAACCGTTATTCATTCACATATAATATGCTCAAAAAAGAGAAATCTTCAGCTGCAAAAGCCGGGAGGAAAAAATGAAAGACTTTCTGATAACCAGATTTGATTATGAGATTATATGCGATGGTGAAACA
>JAEEGL016367008.1_pt1 | contig 10071 bp, 8 predicted proteins | sample 9134231 | NCBI WGS metagenome assembly JAEEGL01 (sample SAMN16246548, study PRJNA631951) | gut metagenome | biome: gut microbiome; feature: rumen; material: fiber-attached | host: Bos | place: Iran: Karaj | collected 2018-10 | reverse complement strand
AGTCCGTCGTGACCTCGCCCATCACGACGACCATGCCTGTCGCCGCGGCGCATTCGCACGCGACGCGGGAGTTTTTATCGTTTGTCAGCATTGCGTCCAGCACCGCGTCCGCGATATTGTCGCAGACCTTGTCGGGATGCCCCTCGGTGACGGACTCGGAAGTAAACAGGCGCTTGGTTCTTTCCATAAATCGATCCTTCCTTCGGTAAAAAAACGGGACGCTGAGCGCCCCGAAAGTATTTGAACGCTCATCTTTTCCGACAGGATGACCTGCCGAACGGAATTGGCACCTTGACGGTGTATCGTCAGGTTGCCGTGGCGTCAAAGGGCCGTTCCCTCAGCCACTCTCGATAAGACCTTATTCTCTTTTGGAAACTATAACATAATCGGATCATTTTTGCAATAGCATCCCTGAAAAATATTTATATTGCGATTCGGCACTTGACAGGAGGCCGCCGCTGGTGTATAAATCTAAATATGAAAAAGACGATTGAAATTATAATAAAAGCGTGCGCGGTAATACTTGCCGCGCTCATGCTCGTGCCGCTCGCCGGCTGCATAAAGGCCAAGCATCTCGTCACGGGCGCGAAATGGAGCGGGGATTTCTGCTATTCGATCTACGACGACAACACCGCCGTGATAATCGCTTACAGCGGGCACGACGAGGTGATCAAGCTCCCGTCCGAGTTCCAGGGCAAGCGCGTTATCGGCTTCGGCATGAAGGCCTTCGACGACTGCGACGATATCCGCGAGGTCTATATCCCCGATTCCGTTACCTCCCTGCCGGCAAAGCTCTTCTGCGGCTGCGACAGGCTCGAAAAGGTGTTCATACCCTATTCGGTAAGGAGCATCGGAAGGAACGTGATCTACGAGTGCCCCGCCTTCACGACGATACTTTACGGCGGCACCGTTTCGGGGTGGGAAGCCGTCAATATCGGCCAGAGCCCCTGGACCGACAACTACGTGCTCATAAACGCAGAGATAGAATACAACAAGAGCTGGGAATGATTTAAGTCCGCACACCGAAAAGGGCTCTCCGGATCCATCCGGAGAGCCCGTGTTTTTTTATCCGTTTTCATCTTCTCGGCATCAGGAAATTGCGTATCGCGGAATCGAAGAGCAGGGCGAACAGCTTGAAAAGGAGCATGAACGCCGAGAACGCCGCCTCCATTATCACTATCTCCCAGAACACGGGGATGGCCTGCAGATAAAGCGTCAGGTCGATCCCCATCACGTACTGCGCGAAAGCAAGCCCCGCGGCGGTCATTGCGTTGAGTATCAGATAGCGTATGAACACGGTCGCGACCCTGTCGAACATATGCGTTCTCAGGAAGAAGCGGACTATCGCGTAGTGTCCGAAGAGAAGTATATAGAGCCATGTGTAGATGCTCGAACGGCATATCACGATCGAGAGGAGGCTGACCGCGGCGAACTCGATCCCCGCGAAGAGATAGCCCTGTTCCTCGCGAAGCGGTATCCACGTCATGAGCGACGCCACGAAAAGACAGAGTATAGAGACCGGCACTATCGGAGAAATGGACGCGGCGAAAAGCATGAGCAGCGCGACCGCCGCGCTCATGCCGATAGCTGCAGCCAATAATCCGGGTGCGATCTTTTTCATGCCGTGTTTTCCTTATATCTCTTTTAGACCTACTGCCTGAAACAGCAGCTGCACATGAGGTTCGCGCAGACCAGCGAAGAACACAGACTCAGACAGCGCAGGGTGTCGCCCGTATCCGTCCAGGTGCTCCTCGTGCGGTCCGCTCCGCGCATGGAGTTGAGCGCGCCGGCGTATTCTGCGTTGCCAGGATCCTCGCGGCAGGCGCGGGACACGAACTCATACGCGCGTGAATACTGTCCGTTCCTGTAGAAGCACATGCCGTACAGGAAATACCATTCGGCGTTGTGAAGCGGAATTGCGTTGAGGAGCGCCATAGCCGCGTCGATCTCGCCGTTGTTGATGAACTCGCGCACCTTGCGGAACTCGGCGTAATAGCCGCCGGAATAGCTGCGGCCGTCCGCGCCGCTGCTCTGCGAGCTCTTGGGGCTGGCGTCTGCCGCCTGCTGATTCTTGGTGATCATATCGTAGGCGGCGTTGATGCGCTTCATCTTCTCTTCCGCCTGTTTCTTCAGGTTCGAATCCTGATAGCGGTCGGGATGGTACTTCTTGACGAGAGCCATATACGCCGAACGGATCTCCTCGGGCGACGCGGTGGGGGAAACGCCCAATACTTCGTAAGGATTCATTTCTTATCCTCCTTATTGAGCACTTCCGCGGCCTTGACGCCGAGGCCCATATACATGATGTTGTCCAGAAGTTCCTTGTTCACCTTTATATCCATAAGGTCGTAGGCGAGCACCGCGGCGTTGATGCTCATGTCGAGCATGGCGGCGCAGGTCTCGCGCGGGTCGTCGAAATGCGAGCGCAGGAATATGTTGTAGCTCCCGCGCTTTTCGTCCTCGGCGCGGTCGTCCCAGGCGTCGATAATGTAGATAAAGCCTCCGAGCCTTTCGCCCATCTCCCTCACGAGGGGGATATCCTCTTCGCCGATGCCGGGGAACGCCGACAAAAGCTCGCCGAGAGTCCGTCCGAAATCCATCGGCGCCTCATCGGGATCGCATTCGGGCCTGTGCTCGATGACCTCGAGCCTTTCAATGCCCTCTCTCAGCGCCCTTTCCGCCTCGGGGTATTTCTTCGACGCGCGCTTGATCCCGCGCGCTATGGCGGGCAGAGCGGCCTTTCTCGCAGGCCTGCCGTCCATCGCGTCGTCGAGTATCTTATATTTGGCGAGCAGCACGCATACCGCGGCGCAGTAATCCAGCACGGAGCTGTCGTCCGCAACGGGTATCCTGCCCCTGACGGGATGCGCGGGACAGCCGCGCGCAGTCAGGACCGGCGCGGAATCCGTAACACCCGCGAGAAGTATCGCGGCGAAGGACGCATCGTAGCTGAGCGTGAGCTTGGAGGTGAGCCCGTATTTCCCGAGAGCCCTGCACAGGCCGCAGTAATAGGCCTGATAGAGCTCCTTATCCTTCACCTTGAGCTCGGGAGTGAAGGGAGCAACGTAACCGAACATTCAGTACAAACCCTCTTTTTTTCGAAAAAGCATACCATATTATAAATAAAAACAAAGGGTTTTTCAACATCCGTCATGTAAAATCGGGGTAAAAATAAAAAAATATGAAATTTCCACTTTATTTTCCCTTGATTATTTGCTATAATATGTACACTACCAAAGTGTGTGCCTATGCGCATGCTTAGAATAAACAGGAGGAAAATATGAAAAAAGCTTTAGCACTCGTTCTCGTTCTTGCTATGGCGGTCATGGCCTTTGCTGCCTGCACCGGTGGCACCCCCGCCAAAAACGACGAATACGAAATCGCCTTCGTGACCGACGTTGGTCAGCTCATGGACAAGTCCTTCAACCAGGGCACCTGGGAAGGCTGCCAGGAGTATGCCCAGAAGAACAACAAGACCGTCAAGTACTATCAGCCCGCTAACGGTGAGAACGCCACCGACGCCGACCGTGAGGCCGCTATGGACGCCGCCGTTAACGCCGGCGCCAAGATCGTCGTCTGCGCGGGCTTCATGCAGGCCAACGCTCTGACCGCGGCTGCGAAGAAGCACCCCGACGTCAAGTTCGTCTTCATCGACGGTTGGGCGCTCACCGACGGTGAAAACGGCCCCGTCCTTCCCAACGTTGCCGGTATCGCCTACCAGGAGGAGCAGGCCGGTTATCTCGCCGGTTATGCCGTAGTCATGGAAGGCTTCACGAAGCTCGGCTTCTGCGGCGGCGGCGGCGGCACCAATCCTGCCTGCTGCCGTTACGGCTTCGGTTACGTTCAGGGCGCCGAGGCGGCTGCTGCCGTCAAGGGCGTTGACATTGAGATGAACTATTCCTGGCAGTACGGCGAAGCCTTCTCCGCTTCCCCCGAGCTCCAGGCCATGGCTTCCGGCTGGTATGAGGATGGCACCGAGATCATCTTCTCCTGCGGCGGTTCCATGTTCGCTTCCATCACCGCTGCCGCTTCCGCTAACGATGCGAAGGTCGTCGGCGTTGACGTTGACCAGAGCTCCCAGTCCGCTACCGTTGTTACCTCCGCTATGAAGGGTCTCTCCGCTTCCGTCGTATGGGCTATCTCCAAGTTCTACGACAACAAGTGGGACGACATCGGCGGTAAGGCCACCAGCCTCGGCGCGAACGATAACGCCGTTGGTCTCCCCACCGAGACCTGGTCCCTCAAGAACTGGTCTGTTGAAGATTACAACAAGCTCTTCGAGGATATCAAGGCCGGCACCGTTGCCATCAGCGCCGATTATCCCGCTGACATGAGCACCTATGAGGGCGCGCACGTTAAGGTAACCGTTAAGTAATCCAAACCGAACAAACAGTAAAAGCCCTCCGGGAAACCGGAGGGCTTTTTTGATCAATGAATACCGAAGGACTGATAATGAATAACCGATGAGGAAAGCCTTGTGGTTTTTCTTTCCGGCACCTCAGCCGCCGAAGGCGGGTCCCCGCGCAAGTCGCGCATCGCGCCTTGCTTATCGGGCTCAGCGAGCGGATCCCGCGGCCTTTATCCCCGCAGGGCGGGTAAGACCTTTGGCAGGCGCAGCTCCTGCTCGCGCCGCTCCCGCGGGAAACAAAGCATGACAGGATACAGACCCTTTCGCGTGATCCCCGATCCCATGCACAGGGGATCGGGGTCTTTATCGGATTCAGTCGGCGTAGGGCGTGTACTCCTCCGCCAGCCTTTCGTACTCGGCGAACTGCGCGTCGGTCAGGTGATAGAAGTTCTTGAGATTGCGGAGCGCGTATGAGGGACGGCTCTGTATGCAGGCGCGCAGCTTCGCGACCTCCTGCGTCCACGTCGAGGCGGACATCATGTGCCAGCGGGTGATATGCCTGCCTATCTCGGGGGTGTAGACCGCTACGAGCTCGTCGAAGGCGGCAGTCGCGTGATCGGAGTCGAAAACGTGCTTCGCATAGTAAATGTAGCGGGTGATGAACTCGTCGCGCCAGCAGGGATTCTGATTGAGAGCGCAGTATATGTCCATGTTCGTGATGAAGCCGTGAGCGGAGGGGACGCCGTTCGGATTGAAGTAGGAGCCGAGTATGCTCGATCCGGCTTCGCAGGTGAACATCGCGTAATCGGAATCGAAGAATATTGCGCGCCACTTGACCTTGTTGTCGTTCGTATGCCAGTATTTCTGGTTATACATATCCGCGTCGTAGAAATAGGTCCTCGCGATGAGGTAATCCATAACGGAATCCGTATCCACGAGCGCGGCGAGCTTGTCGAAATTATCCTGCTTGGAAAAATCGAGAGTCTGACACATCTTCCGCATGTAGTTCCATTGGTCGACCCCGCCGGCCATCACCTTGGAGTTGCGCTTGATGATCTCGACCGTGTTTCTGGCTACGCCGAAATGACCGGCGAGATAGTCCTCGTTCAGGTTCTCCTTCATGTCGTAGATACCGCGGTAATCGCCGTTGATGAAGACGATAACGGGCCGGAAATACGAAACGTCAATGTTCATGCCTTGGCATATCTTGCTGAGATACGAATCCCTTATGCGGGCGTGGCTCGCATCCTGACCGGCGTTCCTCAGCACGATCGAGCGAAAGCTCGTCACGGGACAACCGTCGAAGAGAGGATAGTCGAGCGTCGATCTGCCGTAGCCCGCGCGGAAATAGAGGCCGAGGGACTTCTGCGCGTAGACGGAGGTCGAAGCGCCGCTGACCCTCACGCCGGCTCCGGAGGAGACGGCGAGCTTGCCGTCGATATAATACTCCATAAAGCAGCTGACCTGATCGCCGTGAGTCACGCCGCCGTTCGGGCCCATCTCGGCTTTATACATCCTCGCGTAGTCCGCCGCGCTAAGGGAGAGACTGACTACCGGGAGCGAGAAGTTCTCGTTTATAAGATAGGTATGCGTCGCCGTCGGGCTGGATATGAGGCCGGAACGGAACGCCTTTGCCTTTATGACCATATTGCCCATTACGGTGAGCGGGCCGGAATAGAGCTTGGAATCCCTCGTCGGGATGGAGCCGTCCGTGGTGTAATGGATCTCGGCGTCCTCGGTCGCGCAGGTTATCTCGACCGTTGCGGGCGAGGAATAGGAGAGCATGTTCTGAACGAACACGGGCTCATGCACATAGCCCTCAAGAGGAGTGCCGTTTTTCTGCCCCGGCGTGGGCTGAGCGAAAAAACAGCGATCCCCCGTCTGAGTGCGATCGGCGCGGCCGCTCGAAACGCCAAGCGTTGTCATGCCGGTCTGAAACACGTCCACCACCGCGCCTTCGGGGCTAATGAGGTAGATCGTGTCGCCGCTGTTGGATATTGAGAAGCGCGCAACGGAGCTCGTGCCGACGGAGCCGCTGTCGCAGTAGACCACGGAAAAGCCGCCCGCCTCTATTACTGTACCGCCGAAGGTGAACTTTCTCGGCTCATCGGGATCGTCGGTGAGGCTGAAGCCCTGCAGGGACCTGGCGGATGAGGAACAGTTGACTATCTCCACCCAGTCGCTGCCGGAGCTCCTCGGCGCGGTGACCGCCAGGACCTCGCTGATATAGAGCGAGTTGGGATCGAAGGAGAGTATCGAGGCCGACTTCTCGAAGCCGTATGTCGTATTCGCTTCGCCGGGGGTAGGCGCGGCATAATAGCGTATCTCGAGGCTCTCATTGCGGCCGACGGAAGCATTGGACACGAGATCCCCGGGAACGGATAAACAGTCCTGCGTCATGCCGTTCAGGCAGGAGAGCCAGACGCCGCCCTCCGTTTTGGAGAGCTTGAAAGATGCGTGGATCTCGTCGCCTATGGTCTCGTTGCCGGAGAGGAAAACGAGAACGTATTCGCCGGGCAGGAGCGTGACCTCGGGCAGACGCCACTTCATGGGGTCGGCCACGTCGTCGGAGAGGAAGTAATCGGAGAGATAAGCGGGGTAGTCCGAGGGATTGTAAAGCTCCACCCAGTCGCTCCGGTCGCCGTAGGAATCGACTATGCCGTACTTGTTGTCGGGGCAGACCTCGTTTATGTAGAGGCGCACGGAGGGATCCGAAAGCTCCATCTTCTTCCAGCCGATCTCGGCAAACGTCTCGGCGGAGTTCTCCAAGCCCTTCGTGATGCGTGAGGTGTAAGCCACGCCGTCTCCGACCGCTACTGCCGATACTCCGTCGGGCACGGCGGGATCGACGGTCATGCTGTCGACGAGCTGACGCATGGAGTTGAACAGGAATATCGCGGCTTCGGAATGGCTGACCTTGAACGAAGCGGTGAGCGGCGATTCGGGATCGGACAGGTTGAGCTCGACGACCACGAATTCTCCGGGAGCGAGCGTCATCTCCGGGAAAGTCCACTTCATGGGATCGCTCTCATTATCGGAAAGCGTGTAAAGGGAGAGATTCACCTCTTCGGAGGAAGCGTTCCTCAGCTCGACCCAGCCGAGACTGCCTATCACGAGCTCGGAGATGCGGAGCTTGTCTTCCTCAACGACGACGGTGCTCAGCGCCTCGTCAAGGGAAGCGGCGATATTGACGTTCTCCGCTCCGAAGGTGGGAGTCGCCGAGAAGCCGTAGGTGCCGTCCGGGCGCCTCGCGTATGAGACGTCGGTGGTGAGATAAGGCACGTCGAGCACCGCCAGCCTGTTCTCTCCCGAGGAGAGATAGAGCTTTTCGCCGGACCTCGATATGCCGAAGGGTGCGATGAGCGCGCCGCCGTCATCGTCCGAGCCCTCGGGAAGCTCCGTCCTGCACAGTACGGTGAGGAAGGAGCCCGCGGGTATGACCGTACCCTCGGGGAAGGTCAGAGCGACCGAAAGCGACGGGGTGTCGGAGACGCGCCAGCCCGAGATATCGACGTCGGCGGAGCCGGTGTTTTTGAACTCGATCCAGTCGAGAGAGCCGTATTTGGGATCGATATGGCTCAGCGAGTTGGAGGAGACGACCTCGTTGATAACGACGCCGGAGGCGCTGCCGGAAGGCTTGTTCGAACTGCCCGGGTCATTCCCGGGATCGGTCTCGGTGCAGCCGCACAGCAGAAAAGCGCCGGCAAGGAGCGCCGCAGCAAGTATTCTTTTATAAAAACGCATATCCATAATCTGTTCCTTTTGCGAAAAAATCGGGTCTGCACACTTCGGGCACAAACAACCACGGTAATTATACTACAATCATGTCCCAAAAGAAAGAGCGAATTTGATAACGGTTATTCCATTTTTAGTGTGACTGTGATATAATAAAATGTGTGCTTTCGGCAGGCACCGAAATGCGATGAAACTGACGGGATGGAGATATGGGGTCGTTTTTCAAGAAATTCATAGCGGGAATAGTGATCGGCATAGGCGCGATAATACCCGGCTTTTCCGGAGGGATACTCGCGGTATCCATGGGGCTTTATAAGCCGACCATCGAGGCGGTGACTGGCTTTTTCAAGGCACCGAAGAAGAATATCAGGTTCCTTCTCCCGCTCGCGCTCGGCGGCGCGCTCGGCTTCGTCGTGTTCATGTTCCTTCTCGACGAGCTGTTCGAAAGCTGCCGTACCTACGTCATATGCGTATTCATAGGCCTCGTGGTAGGCTCGCTCCCCTCGCTCATGCGCGAATGTCTCGAGGAAGGATATAAAAAGACCTATCCGATATGGGCCGTGATCGGGTTCGTCATCGCTTTCGTGCTCGTCCTCCTCGGAATACTCACCAACGCCGGGGCGGTAAGGCCCGTAAACTGGTATCTGAGCTTCATAAGCGGCGCCATCATAATGAGCGGCGTTCTGCTCCCGGGCATTTCGATCTCGTTCATACTGCTGAATCTCGGCGTTTACGAGAGCTTTATGAACGTGTTCACCGAGCCTCTCAAGGCCTTCATTTCACTTATTAAGGGCGGAGGAGCCTTCGGCGAGAGCTTCGTGACCGCCTTCGGGGCAGAGCTTCCCAATATGCTGTTCGGCGCTCTCGGCGCGCTTGTCGTCGCGGTGCCCATGCTGCTTCTTGTGAGGAAGGTCATAAACAGGTTCCACGGTCAGGCGTATTTCCTGATATTCGGCATAGTTATCGCGACGACCCTCGGCTGCGTGGTGCAGGAGGCAGTCGCCCTTGCCGCAAAGGACAGCGGATACGTGTTCGCATGGTGGAAGCCCCTGGTCTATATCGCTCTCATAGGCGCGGGCGCGGCGTTCACCCTTCTCACCGAGAAGTTCATGCGCTACAAGGAAGAGAAAGCGGAAGCCTTGGAAGAAACGAAAGAGAACGAAGCAGAGAACGGAGAAACAGCGTGATTTGAACGGGCGGACGGGAGTCTGCCCTTTTTTTCGGAGGTGCTTATGGCAGTAAGGATCGTTCCATGCATGGGAGAGCTCCACACCGTGGGCGGCGACGGTGCCGTTTTCCATGCCGACTTCAGGGACGTCAAAGGAACGCTTCTGGAGAGGTATCGGGGATCAGCACGCGCGGTCTATATCGACCCGCCGTTCAATACCGGGGGCTATTTCGAATACAAGAGGGGAAAGAAGCAGACCGCCTACTGCGACTCTATGCCGCGGGAGGAGTATCTTGCGATGATGAGAGAGGCAATGGAGCTCTCGAAGGAGCTTTTGACCCCGGACGGCTCGTTCTTCCTGCACGTCGACTGCCGCATGAGCGCGCATCTGAGGTTGCTTGCGGACGAGGTCTTCGGCGAGGAAGCCTTCACCAATGAGATCGTCTGGGCCTACAGATCGGGAGGCAGGGCGAAGAAGAGCTTCTCGTCAAAGCACGACACCATACTTATGTACCGCATGTCTCCCGATTCCTATTTCGATCCCGATGCGATCGCAAAGCCCCGCGGCCCCGAAAGGCGCAACCATATGAAGCGCGGGAAGGACGAAAAGGGCAGGGTCTTCTATTCCATAAAGACGGGCGGGAGGGAGTACCGTTATTACGAGGACGATCCCGTATATCCCTCCGACGTGTGGGACGATATCGAGCATCTCAACCAGCGCGACCCGGAGAGGACGGGCTTCACCACACAGAAGCCCGAGGCGCTTTTGAAACGGATAATACTTGCCTGCTCGAAGGAGGACGACACGGTCATAGACCTT
>JAEEGL016196128.1_pt1 | contig 10071 bp, 4 predicted proteins | sample 9134231 | NCBI WGS metagenome assembly JAEEGL01 (sample SAMN16246548, study PRJNA631951) | gut metagenome | biome: gut microbiome; feature: rumen; material: fiber-attached | host: Bos | place: Iran: Karaj | collected 2018-10 | reverse complement strand
CCAGTGCGAGAGTCTTGTTGTGGTGCAGGACTACGACTTCCTGCCTGCTAAGGCCTTCACGGCCAATGAGGCCAAGATGGTGCTCAGCGTCAATGAGCCCGCCATCTGGGGCGATGCCTTCGTGCCCTTTGCCGTTGCGGCTCCCATGGGCATGCAGATGAAGCAGCTGACCGGCGTGGCCACGGTGTCGATGAGCTCCAATACGACACGAAATGTTGCACCCATGAGCGCGATTGTCTACATGGTCGACCGTCCAGGCATCAACGAGCTGACGGGCAGCAATGTGGAAATAGGCACCGACAGCATCTTCAGTGCTGTCGATAGCCTGCTGCTCTCGTCTTCAGTTGAGACAGGCGTGACAGCTAAGGAGCTGGTCATTGGTTATAAGAAGGACGTGGCTTACTTCCTGCCCGTTTCCGAGGGCACGTCGTTGTTGCCCTTCCACCTGAAAGTCAATCACTTCTCGTCGTCAGGCTATCGTGTGGCTCCCGTCACGGAGTCGCGCTACGCCGAGTTGGCAGGGACGTTGGCTGAGGCTTACGACCTGGTGAACTCCACTGACGATGCTCCTGCCGATGCCTTGCAGGCATTGATGGACTGCATAGCAGAGTCGGAGGAAATGTTCAGTAATGTAACAGCCTCGCAGGCCTCGGAGGTGCGCGACCAAATCCTGAAGCTTCAGGCTGCCATGCAGGCCTTCCGCGATGCCATTGCCACAGGTATTGAGACCATAACTACCAGCGATGTGCAGGTAAATGGTCGTGTTGAGTACTTCAACCTGTCAGGTATGCGTCTGCAAAAGCCCGAACGCGGCATCGTCATCGTGAAGCGAGGCAATAGCGTGAAGAAGGTTCTCGTGAAGTAAGAGACGTACAAGTATAAATGAAACGGGGGGCACTTCAACTTGAAGTGCCCCCCGTTTTTTCATTGTGAGGATGCGGCGATTCTTTCTCAGTTTTACTACGAAAGCGTTTCCTTTGTTGCCGAGCACCCTCGCTTTGCTCGCCTACTCGTAGCCTTTACCGCGTTTTTGGCAATATCTTTCCAGTAATGAAGCGAGTTCGATTAAAGAGTTACATTATTTCAGCTTCTTCGTGTGAATCACTCCGCCGCTGGTAAGTCTTACTATCAGCAGTTGACCTGGGTTACTATCTAATGTCAGCTGAGTGTGTATGCCTTGGTTGTTGGTTACCGTCTGTCGTGCCAATATACGTCCCTGCAAGTCGTAAACAGTGATGATGCCAGTCTGTGCCAATTGTGCAGACTCACAGTCAATATAGAGTACTCCATTGATGTGCTTACAACTAAAGTATGCCTGCTGTTCGGTGTCATTGATGCCATCGACATCTTCGGGCATGATGCCTATGCGCAGCATACCCGTGGACGGTTCCTTGTAGAAGTAGGTCACATTCTGCTCGCTCCATACGTCGGCAGAGTTCTGATACATCATGTGGAAGGCGTGCTGACCATCGTCATAGTCGTTGGGGTTGAGATAATAATTCTTTACGATAATATTCTCCACGCTATTTAGAGCCGATACTGATGGATCGTTGTCGTCAAGCCAGATCGACTGATTGGTCAGGTGGACAGAACCTCGGCTGTTGTATTTCTTTGTGAACAGCACGGCAGCTTCTTCTATCGGGCCGTTCAAGCCACCTCTGGAAGCCTGGAAGCGCAGGCGGTGCATGCCAATGGATGCTGACGAGAAGTTCAGGTCGATAAAATAGTCGCTGGTCTTCGTCGATATCCTGGACGATTCCACCCACTTGCGGTTAGCGTAGTCGTCGTCGAGCCAATAATATATTCGGCCCGACTGCTGCTCGATGGGCAGTCGTAGGATGTGGGAGGTGTAGACCTGGCTGCTGTGGCTGACACCTGCCGCAATGCGCATACTCAGCTTATGGAAACCGATGGGGAAGCCCGTCAGGTCGAGGTCGAACAGCTGGGGCTTATCGCTCTCAAGGCTGATGGCCTTGTTGCTGCGCTTGCTCAAATCATCGTCGAACCAATATTCCAGCACAGCCTCGCCCGAACCTTCTGGCATGCGTAGTACATAGGTGGTATAGACAGGGCTGTAGTTGCCGCCATGAGCACTCACCCGAATGTTCAGCCGATGCACTCCTAAGGGGAAGCGGTCTATGTCGGAAAGGTCGAGGCTAAGCGCCTGCACGTCTTCCGTCTCAACGTTGATGGGAGTAGACAACCGACGCTTCTCACCCTCGTCGAACCAGTATTCCAGCACATTGTCGCTACTGGCGTCATACTTGAAGAATGCTGCCGACGTGATGGGGCTATGGTCGTCTTGCGTGAGCCCCCTCGCACGGATGTAGATGGTGTGGAAGCCCTGTGACAACTGCGTGACGTTGATGTTGTTCACGTAGGAACCTGCGGCGCTGGGTGCATAGATGTTGACCTTGTCGCCGTAGTTGCCGTCAAACCAGTATTCCAGTCCTGGCTGTGCCTGCATTGCCATGCAGCAGAGCAAAGCCAGAAGCAGGGTCACACCTCGGGGCATATGGTTATCGTGTTTGTTCATATTGCTGTCTTTGTTATCAATTCGACTTGACCGTCACCTCAATGTGCAGGCGGCCTGTGCCATCGGTCTGCTCGTCGACCTTCTTCGACACGATGCGGGGAATCGGTGCTAAGGCTTTGGGGTCGAAGCCAGAACCTCCGAAGATGCCGATGTCTGAACCGTCAGATGCTTCACCCTTGCCCCACGTGCCTTTCAGACTGTAGTCGGAGCTGGGGGTGCAGCCCTTGTGCTTCTCGAAAACATCATTCCATGATACACCCACGCCAAGCACGTATGGGTCAGTATCACTTCCCCATGAACCCGTGCCGATGCAGTTGCGGGAGATGACGCAGTTGCTAGTATTCCGTGCGCCATTTTGCCAATTAACAAAGAAGTTATCTTCAATAATGGAACTGTTTATGTTTTCTAATTGACCACTAGTACCACTATAACCATCCCATACTTTGTATCCTGTAAAAACATTATGCCTGATGACACCTCCAGTTACGCCATATACCATATCGATGATATTGTTTTCTATCTTAGCATTGCAACCGCCGAATCGGCAGTCTTCACGCAGATAGCACTGGTTGACCACAAGACCGGTGGCACCGCTATTCTTCACTTGGATGGAATAGGCGTTACACTTTCTTATAGTAATGTTCTGCACGGAGTCAATTTCGACGTTGCCCGAGATGTAGGCACCTATCACTGCGCTGCCCGACGAACCGCGGTCGAACTGCAGCTTTCCGTTGATGATGGTTGCACCGTCGGCATTGTCGGTGTCGCCGCGATGGCTCACACCCATGATGGTAAGGCGTTTGTTGATTTTCGTGTTGTTTGAAATCGTAAAGCCTCCACCTGGCAGGTAGATGACGCTGCCTTTGGAAGCATTGTCAATGGCTTCGTCGAGCGTTTGGTAAATGTCGGTTTCGTTGCTGGGGTTAACCACGGCAATGTTCTGCGCTTTGGCAGCGACGGTGGCAAGGAGAACTGCCACAAAAAGAAGTTTTGCTTTCATATTCTTACGTTATTTTTGTTATTATTATTTTCTCATTGTGCGGGTGGTGCTATGCTGATTTTGTGCATCACAGGGCGTATGGAGCGCCCCTGACAACGATAGTAGCTATAGATGTCGCGAGGCACACCCTTCGAGTTCTTCACGTGCATGAACCATGCATCGTCAGGACTTTCCATGTCGAGTGTCGACGACCAGTAGTAGCCGTCCGTTCCATTGTCGTAGAGATCCTGTCCGCTGCGATAGCCCGCCATGGGCAGCACTATGATGTTGCCATTAGGTCCTCTCACTACCACAAACTTTCCATCAGACCTCCACGACCAAGTGCATTGCGTCATGAGTTCCTGCCAGTCTTCCTTGGTTGGTATGCTGTATTGATAGCCACAACCTTTCTTGAGCATGTCGTCAGTGCCATCCAACTGGGTGATGTTGTCAACACGGCCATAGCTGCTCTTGGTGCAGTATTTGGTCAGGGTATTGTTGGTTCCGCTGCAATAGCGGTATTTTTTCCATGAGAAACTCGTTTTGCCTTCATCATAGCCACTGGTCTCGGCCCATGCGTAGTAGTTGCCTGGTTCAGTATTGACACTTGCACCCAGGTTGGTGGCAGCCCACTGAGTGCCCGAAGGCAGGCCGAGGTCGATCATCTCCGGTGGTGCCATGGTGGCCCGATGAACGAGAGGGATGAATTCGGTAAAGGCGAGGATGGACGATGCATTATTACTCCTGCGGGCCACAATGCGGAAGTAGACCTTCATGGCATCGCGCGCACTTGGCAAGTCGCTGATATGGTAGTCGCAACTGGTCGTTGTGATATTGCTCAATACCGTGGTTTGGCTTGTGCCATTGGCGCTCTCGGTCATCAACTCTAGGTCGTAGACATACTCACCGTAAGCTTTCCCTTGGTATGTATCCCACTCGAAGTGGACAGTCACATCCGGGGTAAGATAGGTAGTGGTTGGTTCCTTGATGAAGATGAAAGATTCGTTGCTTTTGTCAAGGACGAAAGTCTCTTTTAGTTTAGAGTCCTTAAATCCTTGCAAAGCTCCGACCAAGTCAACAGTGCTCTCTGCAACATCCATAGTCTTGAAAATGAAGTTGACAGTTCCGAACCATTTGTTGGCTTCTTTCTTGAATTTATTTCTGAATTCCTCGGAGGTAGAGCTATTGCCGGAATACTTCTTATAGATGTTGTAAATCAGGTTGACGTAGGTACGCTTCGATTCGCGGTATTTCTCTTTGTCTTTTTCTTTAGCATCCTTTTCGAGTACTATCTCTTCTGGTATCTTCTTCATTTCGCCCCAGATGAATTTGGCCAGCTGCTTAAGAATGGCTTTGAAGTCTCTCTTGTCGATGTTCTCTCCAAGCTCAATGATATTCTTGTAGTCAGAATTAAAGGCTTTGAACAATTTCATGATCAGCGCCCATTCGGGATACTTGCGCTTGCCATAGCGAAAGTCAAACTTATAGTTGGTTTTCGTAAGATCGTAAGCCTTCTTGATGCCTGTTATTGTGTTGCAGAAGGGCTCAATGTAGTCGTGGTAGCCACTGGTTAGAAGCACGAGTATGATTCTGGCCTGTTCCTCTTGCGGCAGGGTGGTGAACGAAGCGACGTCCGTGCCCATGCCATAGACATTGACGAATATCTTGTCGAAGTCGTTGAAAGGAACTTCTATCTTGCCGCTTTCAGTTTCAAAGACCGACGATTCCTTTCCTATGCCATAGACCCATGCGTCCCATCCGTCGCCCACCATGTCGATATAGTCGCTGTTGACAGATTCAAGGGTGTAAGGCAGGTGGAAACGTGCCAGTTGTCCAAGGGCAGGGTATTGTTTGATGTATTGCTCTTCAAAATTGATAAGCTCTTCTCTCAGAATATCGAGAAATTCCAAGTCTTCAAGATTCAGGCCTATTTGCAAGATCAACTCGTCATTACTGAGTCCAAGACTTTCTATTTTTTCTACCATCTCCTCATAGGTGGGGGCCAAGATGTCTGCATCGCCATAGAGTTTCTTAACCTTCTCAATGCTTTCGTCAAGAAGTGCCTCAAGCATTTCCCTGACGGTTGGCGAAGCCTCTTCCTTACCAACGACAACGAGGTTGGCATCGTTCATCTTCACTCGCTGAGGATAGGCATGGATGGTCCTGCGGAAATCGTTGTGCAGGCGGAAAGAGGCCGACTGTGGTGTGGTGTTGACTTGGGTAAGGGTAACACCGCTGAAGGTCAGGTCTCGTGTGTCGCTACTGATGGAGAGCAGTTCGTTGTAGACAGGTAAAGGGTCTAGGTTGTTGTAGTTAGGTGGCAGGCCTCTTGTCTTTCCTTCATAAAAGGCTTTTCTGACCTGAGCCACAAAACCAGGGAAAGACTTCAGTCCCTTGACAGTCTTGACAGCGTTATTGTATTCTGTCAGATTGCTTGTCTGCAGATAAGGCAGACGCATCAATAAGGCAAGAGCCTGCTGCTCAAAAGAGAACTCTGACTTTAGACCTGGCTGCGATACGGTTTCTAGATATGGATTGTCGTTTTTATCGGTCAAGAAATGGGACTGTAACCCGACAGGCGATACAAATGCCGTGGCAGGGAAGTTGTTGTTGGGCACATTGTCACGCATCACCTTTCTGGGTTGTCGTGCCGCATATTGCACATCAACAGGATAGTGGCCATAGAAATTGGCTATTTTGAAACCATCCAGGAAATTGTCGGCAGCAACATCCTCAGGCAGTAAGATGTCAAATTCCTCTTCTACAGGTGTTTGAGTGGTTTCTTGTTCTTGCAAATCGCTTTCTACACCTTCACCAGTGACAAAGAGTTGCATCATGCCCTTGTCAGCGGCACTTGACAGCACAGACAGACTACTGGCATATTTCATGGCCTGAGTAGGGGAAAACGTAATATCCAAGTCGAGTGACTGTCCGGCACCGATGGTAAACTCCTGACCTGACCATTTGGCACTGAATATGCCGTCGGCGAAAAAGCGATATGTTTCAGGATAAAGGCTTGTGTTGGTAATGGTAACGTTTGAACGCTTGTTGCTACCTATGGACACGCGGCCAAAATCGATGGAAGGCAGCGAAAGGCGCAAAGCCGACGACATGTACCACACGCTGTCAATGTCCTCAACTGCGAATGTCTGGCAGACGTCACCAATCCACAACTGTTGCTGATTGTCGGAAGTGGAGATGCTGTCGATAAGTTCCGCATTGAAGTCGAGCACTTCGCCTGTCGACAAGAAGAATCGCAACGTATTCTTGTTGGCATCATCGGCAAGGGCATTCTCACAAACGAAGAGGAACGTCGCCGTCAATGATAATACATACAATAACTTTCTCATAACACAATGATTTTATAAGTTACACCATTGACAACTAACAGCAAGACTTTTGAGTGATACTCGCGCAGGGGAATTGTCACGGGGTTGTCTTTTCGAACCATGAAGTTGCTGACCTCCATACCACTAACGGTCACTATCCTGACGTGCATGTCACGGTCGGCAGCCATGAAAGTGACGGCATCGCTGGCCAGGGTGAAGGGTTGTCCTTGGGGCGAGGTGATGCCTCTCACTGAAACATCATCAGGTAGCCCTTCGAAAGTCATCTTCTGGATGGCTTGAAATGGGTAGCTGATTTCTACCGACGATTTGATCACTACCGAGTCGCCTATGTATTGTATCCGAGGTTTCTCAGCAAGCGAAAATAGTACCTTGGACCCGTCTTTGTGCCAAACGACCATCTGCCCGCTGTTGGTGTCGGCAGCCGACTGTGCCATGAGGGGGATGCTCGAAAAGAAGCATAAAAAGAAAAGAACGATGAACGCCACCAAAGGAGGCCGACGATTGATATTTTTATCCATATAAGTAGTAGTTGATGGAACTTTGTGGGCAAATTTAATGATTTTTCTTGGGTATACGAAATAAATTCCGGTTTTTCTTTTAAGAAAGTCATTTTATTTCAATATTTCTCACTTATCTCAAGAAATGCGGCAAAGGCTACGGATAGGCGAACGAAGCGAGGGTGATCGGTGACTAAGGAGACGCTTTCGTAGTAAAACGGAGAAAGAATCTCCGCATCCCTACATTATTCGCTTAATGTTTGATTTGGGATAAAAAACAATTGCACCGGAAAGTGACGTTAGGGTCATTATCCGGTGCAAATAATCTTTGTGCTACAATAAGCAGGTCTCAGCAACTCTGCGTTTCTGAGCAATCAATTGTCGTTGCTGAAAGAATAGGGGGCTGCATCGGCAGCAGTTCCTCGCTGCTTATTGGGCTCGGACTGCATGTTGAAACTGATGCGGCCACCGTTCAAGAGCGTTTGGTGCTCAACGTAGTTGCGATCGTAGGGCTGTCCGTTAAAGGTCATGTGGCCGATGTAGCAGTTGCTGGCGGAGTTCTCGGGAGCATCGATGGTCAGCGTATTGCCATTGGGAAAGTGCAGGCTTACCTCACGGAAGTAGGGCGTTCCGAGTGCATATTGGCCGCTACCCGGGCATACGGGGTAGAAGCCCATGGCCGAGAACACATACCAAGCGGAGGTTTGTCCGTTGTCTTCGTCGCCGCAGTAGCCATCGGGCTGTGCGCTGTAGAGGCGGTCCATGACCTGACGAATCCAGTACTGAGCCTTCCAAGGCTGAGCAGCCCAGTCGTAAAGGTAGATCATGTGCTGAATGGGTTGGTTGCCATGGGCATAGTTACCCATATTCATGATCTGCATCTCGCGTATCTCGTGGATGACGCCACCATAGTAGCTGTCGTCGAAGAGTGGCGGCACGCTGAATACGGAGTCGAGCATATGGGCGAACACGTCGCGGCCCCCCATCAGTCGGATGAGTCCTTCCGGATCGTGAAACACCGACCATGTGTAGTGCCAGGCATTACCTTCGGTGAAGGCATCGCCCCACTTCAGCGGGTTGAAAGGCGACTGGAACGTGCCGTCTTCGTTGCGTCCACGCATGAGCAACGTTTCCTGATCGAACACCTTCTGATAGTTCATGGCATGCTCACGGAATGGCTTCAGCTCCTTCTTCGACTTGCCCAAGGCACGGCCGAGCTGATAGATGCACCAGTCGTCGTAGGCATATTCCAAGGTGCGGGCCACGCTTTCGTTGATGCCCACGTTGTAAGGCACATAGCCAAGGCGGTTATAGTAGTCGAAACCCAGTCGGCCTGTCGACGAAATGTCGGGGTGAACGGCGTTGGCACCGTGAACGACAGCTTTCCAAAGCGTCTCCACGTCGTAGCCGCGCAGTCCCTTCAGCCAGGCATCTGCCACGATGCTGGCCGAATTGTTGCCCACCATGCAGCCACGATGACCAGGACTTGCCCACTCAGGCAGGAAGCCACTTTCGAGATAGGTGTTGACAAGTCCCTCCTGCATCTGTGCGTTCATGTCGGGATAGAGTAGGTTGAGCAGCGGGAAGAGCGAGCGGAACGTGTCCCAGAAACCTGTGTCGGTGAACATATATCCCTTGCAGACCTCGCCGTTATAGGGGCTGTAGTGCACGATTTCGCCTGCAACATTACGCTCGTGGAGCATGCGGGGGAAGAGCACCGAACGGTAGAGACATGAGTAGAAAGTGCGCAAGTGGTCGATGTCGTCGTCTTTCACCTCAATACGGCCCAGAATGTCGTTCCAACGCTGGCGTCCCTCGCGGCACACCTCGTCGAACGACTTCGTACCCACTTCTTGCTGCAGGTTCAACAGTGCTTGTTCAGGCGAAATGAACGACGATGCCACACGTACAGTGACCTGTTCGCCGCGCTTCGTGTTGAAACCTACCATTGCCATGACGTGGTTGCCCTCGGCCTCGTTGCCTACAAAAGCATTACCGTCCTTCTGTATGCCATAGAACTCAAACGGTTTGTCGAACTGCAGGACGAAATAGTTGCGGAAGTTCTCAGGTACACCGCCGCTGTTACGTGTCGTGTAGCCAGTGATGGTACGCTTATTCACGTCGTATTTGATGGCCGAGCCCTTGTCGAAGGCATCGACCACGATGCGAGAAATACGCTTTTCGGCCATGCTTGTCTCGGGGAAGGTGAACCGCATGACGGCGGCACGCTCCGTAGGCGTAACCTCAGCCGTCACATCGTAGTCGGCCAGATACACCTTATAATAATATGGGCGTGCATCCTCGGCCTTGTGCGAGAACCAAGAGGCGCGTTTCTCCTCGTCGAAGATCAGGTCGGCCGAGGGTACCGACACGCGGTCGACCTCAGGCATGATGCTGAACTGGCCGTAGTCGTTGATCCACGGAGAGGGCTGGTGTGTCTGTTTCAGTCCGCGAATCTTGTCGGCGCTGTAGGTGTAGGCCCATCCATCGCCCATCTTGCCTGTCTGCGGTGTCCAGAAATTCATGCCCCACGGACGTGCCACGGCGGGATAGGTGTTGCCAGTCGAAAGACTGAACTTCGACTCTGTTCCGACCAGTGTGCTAACGAAATCGACAGGGTCAGAAACAATTTTCGCACCACTCCACATGGGCAGTAGTGCGATCATCAATAAGCATTTTTTGAAAAATTTAGTCATAGTCCTGAATGTT
>JAEEGL013593673.1_pt1 | contig 10071 bp, 10 predicted proteins | sample 9134231 | NCBI WGS metagenome assembly JAEEGL01 (sample SAMN16246548, study PRJNA631951) | gut metagenome | biome: gut microbiome; feature: rumen; material: fiber-attached | host: Bos | place: Iran: Karaj | collected 2018-10 | reverse complement strand
GGAGTGAAAAACACCGCCAAGGGAGAAGTCTGCCTTGGCGGTGGACCGGGGGACGGGTCACGGTGGGCGGTCTTGAACGGGAAACAGGAAATATAGATCCAGCTGAAAAGAACGTTTACAGTTAATATGTTTTTACAGGATTACCTCGCAGCCATGCTTCCGGGCGTAGTCAATGGTGTTCTTCGTTCCACCCGAGGGCCCGTTGTAAACAGCAATCACGCGCGAGGAATGGTCAATCATCCACTCGTTGCGCTTCTGAAAGCACCGGGGAGAATACTGCGGACTCACAAAAACCGTCTCATCAGCTTCGTTGAGGATATCCGTGTAAAGGTTTCGCCATCTCTTCGACCAGCGTGAATAAAAGCCATTGTAAGGAGAAGCGCAGATCAGACGGACGCGGCTGTCTGCTTCTTTCACGGAGAGGACGCATTCTGCTGCCCAGAGATCGACACCCCGTGCCATGCCGGAGAAAAAGGTCGTGTACCCATTACGGATTGCTTCCCGGACTTTGTCTGTCAGCCATGTCTTAACCACTTCCTCGGTCTGCGTCAGTTTTTCCGGACGGTGACCTGTGAAGCAACAGCATTGTGACCGAGGGCCGCACACCGACGCAATCTGCTCCTCACACCGTTCACGAAGGAAGATGGGATCGGAACAAAGGCGATGAAATTCCTGTTCCTGCCTCTGCTCGAACATTTGCTTCCCGAGGATAGCGGCAGGGAGTTTCCAGATGTAGGGAGAGAGCCGCTGAATCGTGAAGCGTGCCTCGTTCCAAGCTGAAATAAGCGGGGAAGAGCCAGAAGCTATGTGAAAAAGCATGTCGGAGAAAACCTTTGCCTTCTTCGGGGGGAAGAAAGTAAAGACGCGTTCAAGAGCTTCTTCCCTGTTTTGAGGTTCGGCTCCGATTTGTATTGTGACATCCGTTTCTCCATTCTCAGAGAAGAGATCCATGAGGTCATAAATCTCAACAAGGTACGGTTCGCCGTCGTAAAGCGTCCGTGCCGTTAGTTTCTGCGAGATATACGGTTTATCAGCTTCGAGAAGCATCGGTGGTTCAAAGGCCGTGAAATCCCATGACACCTCCCCGCTTCGCGTCAGTTCAGTGAGCGCATCTATTAAAGCTACGGATTCTACGATTTTAGTTTCCAGTTCTTCGTGATCAAGCATAGCACAGTCCCCTGTTCCAAATTGTTTTCTGCATTATAGCACAAAATTCAGGAATGGTACAGAGGTCTGGACTATTTTCTTGGGGAAGGATTCTATAATGTTCTCAACATCTTTCCCAGATGGAGACTGAAATGCAACTGAATCGGGCGATCAGCGAGCGGCTGAAAGAACTGCTCAAGGAAAAGAAAATGACGCAGTACGCGCTGTACAAGCGGTGCGGCGTCCCAAAATCGACTATCGGGAATCTGATCAACTGTACCTATGATTCCTTGCTCTTGCGGGTACTTCATGAACTATGCCAGGGGCTCGGAATCAGTCTGGCGGAATTTTTCGATTCGCCGCTATTTGATGAGGAAAACTTGGAGCCATAAAGAAGGAGCCTCCTGCTGGATGCTCTTTTTCTATGGAACAAGCTTTATTAGTAAAGCTTAAGATCCATCTCGGATAAGGTGTTTTTTCGCCATCCCTCTTTCATTTTGAGCCTTTTGGGTGTATAATACTCTTAAAATAACAAGTTCAGAGGGTGTGATGGAATGAAGTTTCTTCGTTCGGATTTTCTGCCACTTGGCCTCCAGGATGGCGAGCAGTCCATCATAGATTGTTTCAGAGAGCAGTCCAGCCGCAGTGACCGGCTGGACATTGCCGTTGGCTATATTTCCAAGGCCGCTCTGCTGGAGCTGGATTCAATGATTCAGGAGTTCAGTATACAACATGTCTGCCTGAACATCGGCATGTACTTCATTGAGGGCATGCCGGAAGGCTCATACCACGTTGCCTGTCAGCTGAACGAAAAATGGCAGGCCGCTGGCATTGGCGAGATCAGGCTTGTTCGGGCCTTCAAGTATCATGGGAAGACATACTGCTTCTATAAAGACGGAGCAGTCATTTCCGCTATCGTAGGCTCTGCGAATCTCGGCATTCTGAAGCTCGAGGCTACAAACCGCAGGCAGTATGAAACCGCTCTGCTCGTAGATGATCCTGCCGAAGCGGAGCCGATTGCGACTCTTCTGGAACAGCTCAGGGCAGATAACTGCTCGGCGAACATTCGGGACATTACTGGCATGGCGCTGATTCGTGAAGTTAATACATCTCTCAATAATATCGAGAATGTCGAAAAAGTCCCTCAGACCGAGGTGTTGCTGTATGAGCAGGATAAAACCGAGATCTCCTTCGTGCTTCCGCTGAAGGTTCCTGCCTATGACGAACGCATGATGGATGACGGCAAGCATTTTACCAAATCTAACCTCAATGTCTGCTACGCCGCTCCGCGCTATGCGCGCAAATCCAGAGACTGGTACGAAACCCAACTGACCGTCAGCAAGGAAATAACCCGCATGGAAGGCTATCCAGAGAAGAACAAGCCTTTCTTCGTGGTGACGGATGACGGCTATTGGTTCAAGGTTCATACCACCAGTGACGGCAACAAGCAGTTCAGCGCCGTGGGCAACGAGCTCATTATGGGGCGCTGGATCAAAGGACGCCTTGCGGCGGCGGGTCTCGTTTCGCCTATCAACAATACCGGTGCCGACACTGAAAGAAAAGGTATGATTACGCAGGAGATGCTGGCCGCCTACGGATGTGATCAGCTGGTCCTGACTAAAACAAGCAGAAAAGCCGTGGACGAAGATGGGAATGAACTCGATGTTTGGCTCTTCTCCTTCGAGGCGTCAGCACAGGAGTGATAGATTATGCAGTACCTGAAAACTTATTTACAGAAGATTACTGATCGCGGAAATGTAAAGCTGGCTGAATCCATCTCCGCGACTGCGGAAGATGTCGGGAACCAGCACATCCGGAACTTCTCGTTCACCAGCCATGAAATTGGCCTGCTGTTCGGAAATGTCCAGTCGGGCAAGACCGGCCAGATGTTCGGCATTATCTGCAAGGCGGCGGATCTTGGTTTCCCGGTATTCGTCCTGCTTACCACAGATAATGTTGTGCTCCAGCAACAGACGCTCGACCGCGTCAAGGCAGATTTGGACGGATTCTGCATCTGCGGTGAGAATGACGGCGGACTGTTTCAGGAAAACAGCCTCATGGAGCCGACGATTATCGTTTTGAAAAAGAATGTCCGTGTGCTGAAGCTGTGGGCAGGTATCCTGAATTCCACGGGCTTCATGAAGGGTAATCCACTGTTTATTATCGACGACGAGGCGGATGCCGCTTCGCTGAACACGCTGGTCAACCGAAATCGTCAGTCCTCGATTAATAAGTATCTGGACTCTATTAAGAACGAATCCTCCAGCAGTATCTATCTTCAGGTCACTGGTACTCCGCAGGCGATTTTGCTCCAGACCATGGCCTCCGGCTGGCACCCGCTGTTTACCTACTATTTCCAGCCGGGTGAAACATATCTCGGCGGAGATTTCTTCTTCCCGAAAAACAAGAAAGCCGCCTGCATAAGCTACCTTGAGGAAATCACGGAACCCGCACGGGCCGTAGTGCTTCATCACCTCTGTGCCTCCGGCCAGATACTGGCCTCTGGCGGCAAGGTCTGCAATTGCTTGGTGCACCCCAGCGTGCGCCAGAATGTGCATGAACGCTTCGCTAAAGAAATGGCGGAGGCGCTCACTTGGTGCAGGGATAATCTTGACGGCGAATTCAAAACCCAGCTCGCGGCGATATATGACACGATTGCGACAGCCAAGACTGAGAAGCTTGATTTTGATACTATCTGCCGCAAGGCCTCGGAGCTTATTTCTTCGGAAGTGGTGAAAATCCTGATCATGAATGGGAAAAACGAAATCGCCAGCGAAGAATATGCGACGGGCTCGAATATCGTGATCGGCGGCAATACGCTTGGCCGTGGCGTTACTTTCCCTGGACTGCAGACCATCTACTATACCCGCACCAGCAAAAAGCCGCAGGCCGACACGATGTGGCAGCATAGCCGCATGTTCGGCTACGACCGCGATCCGGGCATGATGCGCGTGTTTATCGACGAGCCGCTCTATAAGCTCTTCTCGGATATCAACGCTACGAACAACTCCATTATTGCGCAGATTGAGGCCGGGGCGGACAAGATTAAAATCTATTATCCCGAGGGCCTTAATCCGACTCGCAAGAATGTGCTGGACAATAAAAAAGTGTTTACCTTGTCCGGTGGCACCAACTATTATCCCTTCTATCCGGACAACGACTCTATCGAAGCTCTGGATGAGCTCCTGTCGCCGTTTGACGATGCGACGCCGTCGTATCAGGTTAATCTGCGGCTGATGAAAGAGATCTTCAAGCATATTTCATCGCGGGAGGATTTCAAGGTCGGCAGCCTCGTATCTATCCTCGACACGATTCTGGCCGAGAAGCCGTCCGCACAGGGCGTGCTTATTGTGCGCAGAAACAGAGACGTGGCGCAGGGCACGGGCGCATTGCTGTCCCCGAACGACTGGGCTTTGGGTGCTTTGTTTACAGACAAAGCTGTACTGACGATGTATAAGGTAACCGGACGCAAAGGCTGGGGCGGTAAACAGCTTTGGGTGCCGAACATAAAGCTTCCGAACGATATCGTATATTACGATGTCGGCGACGATATTGAAGACGAATGAGATTGCTGATACAAAGGCGTAAGAGCTTCACGGGGTGGTGGCGTGCGCTATGATTTTCAATAACATCACGAGCAAAGTTCTGTTCGAGCCCATCGGCCTCGACGTGAATGAGCTGTATATTGTCTCTGGCTATGCCACGCCTACTATGCTGTCGTGGTATATCAAGAATCTATATCGCAGAACGCAGACCCCATTAAAGCTGTATCTCCTGATCGGAATGGTGCCGTTTGATGGAATCAGTGTCAGTGTCCACGAGGGCTTTCTACAGATTCTGCGCTCAGATCTTCCGCAGGAGATTGAAAAGCTGGAATGCAGTTATATCTACAGCGACCCCGCAGTACATTCCAACCTGTTCATCTGGGCTAAAGAGGGTGCTCCTGCAGTTGCTTTTGCAGGTTCCGCTTATTTTGTCCAGCGCTCATTTGTCGGACATCACCGGCAGGAAGCAATGATGGAGTGCGACCCGGCGGAGGCCATGAACTATTATCTGTCGCTTATTGACCGGAGCATTTATGCCAACCATGCCGAGATTGAAGAGCATGTCCAGATCAATCCCTCACATCCGGTACTCGACCGGGAGAACAGCTTGCTTGAAGGCATCGACACGCTGGAGCAGCAGGGCTACAGAACCGAGCGGTTCAGCCTGATCACTAGTACCGGAGAACCGGGGAAGCACTCCGGTCTCAATTGGGGACAGCGCCCGAACAGAAATCCGAACGAAGCATACATATCCCTTCCCAGCAGAATTGCGCGAAGCGGTTTCTTCCCCTTGGAGAAACGGCATTTTACTGCAATCACCGATGATCATCATCAGCTGATCCTACGCATTGAACAGCAGAACGATAAGGCTATTACTACGCCAGCGCGGAACAGCGATTTGGGCGAATACTTCCGTAACCGGCTGGGGCTGGCAAACGGAGAATACGTTACCCGAGCGGCTCTCGATGCCTACGGACGTACAGACGTGGTTTTCGTTAAGCTGGACGAGGAAACTTACTATATGGATTTCTCGGTGTGATTCACTTGCGAGGTGACCAAAATGGCAGACAATCATTCGAAAGAAATCCGTAGCAAGAATATGTCGCATATCCGGAGCATGAACACGAAGCCGGAAGAACTTGTCCGCAAGTATCTGCATGCTAGAGGCCTTCGGTTCCGCAAGAATGACAAAAGATATCCTGGCTACCCGGACATCGTACTTCCGAAATACAAGACCTGTGTTTTCGTCAACGGCTGTTTCTGGCATCAACATGCCAGATGCAGATATGCTGTACTTCCAGCCTCAAATCAGGACTATTGGCTTCCGAAACTGAAACGGAATGTCGAACGTGATGCGGCGAATGCGGCTCAGCTTCAGGCGGAAGGCTGGCGAGTGATAACCGTCTGGGAATGTGAATTGAAAAAAGATGTCCGGGAGGAGACGCTGATCCGGCTATATATAGAGATTACGACAGCAAAAGAGAAGGTACTATGACGAGTAAGCCATAGTACCTTCTTAATTTATATCAGTTTACTCTTCGATGTTGGCCGACATGGATTTATACTCGATGCCAGCAAAGGACTTCAGGATTGCTTCAAAGATTATCTGCGCGCCTCTGCAAGGTACGGCCATGCCAATCTGTTTGCGCACACTCTCCTTGCTCCCCTCGAACACGAAATCGTCGGGGAAAGTCTGCAGTCTGGCGCGTTCTCTGTTGGTCAATGCGCGGGATTCGGACCAGTGGTATATATGCGTTCCGCCACCGCCGCTGCCGGTAACGGTATAAGCAGGCTTATCTGGATCAAGACGCTTATAGATCTGACTGATCTTCGCCCCGGAAATGTTCAGCTTCAAGTGATCTGGCAATTCTGCAGTAAACGCATTCTGTCCGGGTTTGATGTAGTCGAGTCGCTCGACGACAGTAGCTGATTGCTTAGTTAGTTCGTTGTTCGGAGCATCCTTGGGTATCGGCGGGACTTCGATAGCGGTGCGACAGGTGTTGTCGCAGTTGGTAAATGGAGCCGTCGACGGAATCTTGAATTCCACATCGATATTATCCCGAATGCCCACAATAATAATCCTGTGACGGGCCTGAGGTACGCCGTACTCTTCGAACTTATACAGGTTCGGATACAGCTTATAGCCAGCCGCTTTCATCTCTTCAAGTATCTTAGTGAAAGCCTTCCCTTCGTTTGCATTCTTTAAGCCGCCGACGTTTTCGGCCAGGAACCACTGAGGCTTGTATAGCTTAAGTACCTTCACGCCATATGAATACAGCGGGCCATATACGCCGTCCATGCCTTTCTGTTCGCCTACAACACTGTAATCGTTGCAGGGAAAACCGAACGCGAAGGCATCTATAGGGGTCAGCTGGGTAAGATCGAACTTGCGGACATCTGCATGATAAACGCTCTGGGGCTTCTTAGGACATATGTTTTTTCTGTACGTCTGGCAGGTGTCCTCGTCGTAGTCGTTTGCCCACTCATGGACAATCTTGAAATCAGGATTTCCAATATCCGCATGGGTCGCGCCCCATGCAAGTCCACCTGGACCGCAGAATAATTCTCCAAGTTTAAAAACCATATTACTCCCTGCCTTTCGTGAACAAGTCGATCTGCGTTTGAATGCTCAGCTTTTCATCTTCGGTTAGAAGATCGACATGCTGAAAAGCTCGCTCGTAGGAAGTAACGTCTTCGCTGTCTAGATATCCAGCAGACAGGTATAGTTCAACAAGGCTAACGCCATAGGCTTTAGCCAGGGCCTTGAGTACGCTTGCTCCCGGTTCTGAGGCGTTCGATCCGTGTTCAATGCGATTCAGCTTGGAATCGCTAATGCCTGTGACCTTATAGACATCCTTCAGGCTCATTTTTGCTTCGATCCGAAGCTCTTTGAGTAGACTTCCTAATTCGTTCATAATACTACATCCTTTCAAGGATATAGTATATCACACGTGCTGCGAAATTGCAATAGGATTTTGAAAATTGCTGCGCTACCGCAGCAGTTTTGCGTTGACATGTGTTACTGATGCAGGAACACTGGCTCGTAAAGCCCCATCCCTCACTATGATCGAAATATCAGGAAACCTTCATCGCTAGGGGATATGACATGGATATCGCCGAGGATATAAAAATCATCTTGATCGGAGAACCCGATCATTTCAAGCATTTTATAGTATTTGTCGTACTGACCATGAAGGTCGGACATGAGAAAAGTCATTGTCGCTCTGCCTCTTTCTTTTATTTATCCTGCGGAATTATAGCACGGAGTTAAGGATATGTCAAGTTGTGTGAGATCAAATACGATTGGCGCAAGAAGTGAATGAACAGAATATCATTTGGCACAAGGAAAAGGACCGATCAAATTCTCGAAGAGTGTTAAGACGTCCTTGTGTGTTTCATTGAGCCATGGCCACATTACATGGGCATTGATTTCATCTTCCGACAGAAACGTCTTGTCGTATTTCCTCATTTGAATTGTATCAATGAATAGTACGGGAGGGATATTGATGCACCCCTCAGCTCCCGAAATGCGGTATCCTATGGCGTTGTCCCGATACATCATTTTGAAGACTTGGGTTCTGTTAATATCTTCTTTCAGAATATCAAGCGCTTCCATAACCGACGGCCGAATAAACCCATCGTCGTGCTTCTTGTTGGATAAATGGTTGTAAAACCTGTCATATTCATATAGTATTTCATCCCTACCAACAACAAGCGGGGCCACAGGGGAAAGGAGCTTGATATTCCCTTTGCTGTCGAGAAGCTGGACGTTTACGTAGGATTCTCTCCCAATAGCCTGTCCGTCAGAAGATACACGAAACAGACTGTTGAAAGCGGGAAGCGTTTTGACTTCATCAACCAGTCCAGCTTTCACGAGTCCTACGAATATGGCGCAGCTGCGCGCCTGAGAGTTGAGCGAGTTTGTTACGAGATCGCTGAAAGCATCAAAACCGCCTTCCACAAGACGACACATGGTTTCTGTGTTGTCTTTTTCGGTCAGAGCGTTCAGATAGAGGAAATCATAGAACAAGGAGATATGAAAATCCGGCGCCCCGAAATGGATCCCGTCAAACAAATATTCGTAACTGTGAAGACCTCTGCTTGCAGCCTTCACTTGTTTTTTTGCTTCCCGTCCGTCAGCATAGAGATATTCGGGGAAGGGACCGATCTGCTCTGAACCGTCACGGTAGATCCTGCTTGACTGGAACGCGCTTTCCACGCTGGTCAACTTACCGGAGGAAGTGGTTTTCTTCAGGTGCATCGCGGATAGGGCGCGGCCGATAGGGTTCAGGCTTGCCGAAGAAATCTCAAGAGGATGGCTTCCCGGATATGCGGAAAGAAAATTATGGTGCAGGGATAGTTCTGTTTTCCTTTTTTGACTGGGCGCAAAGCCCCCGAATAAATCCACGTTGACTCTGATCTCTTCGAAAAAAGGATATGTCGGTTTACTGAGGAACACACTTCTGATTACGGACATGGCTGTCTCCTTTCAAGAGTTTACTTGACCGTTCTTCTTTGACCGGCGCGCCTGGTGGATGATTCTATTATAGAGGATACCGTCGAGAAGCTAAAGGTCTTTTTGCTATATTCGATATTTGGTTTGACGCGGGACAGCTGATTCTTCCTCGAATGGTAAAGGCAGATCTATTCCCGAGCAAACCACCCGCTGAGACGGGATCATAAACTGAAAGCCTCCTCGGAAGGGAAATCCGGACTATCCGTCATCGGGTGGGGCGTGCTACGTCCGGAATGATGAACCGGGATTCGCCAGATTGTAATCATAAACAACAGGGCCTTGCTTTCCTTCCGCAACGGACAACTCGAGCTGTGCCGGGAAATGGGAAAAAACGGACATCGTGAAAGTGGAAGCGGCTGGCTGTTTTTGTGCCTGATCCTTTGTGTCTCCTCATCTCCCGAGGAATATGGAAATCCAGTGAAAAAGAAAAAACGTGGTGAACATCGAAAAGGGTTTTAGGATTCTCTCGGAGACACGCAGGGAAACCTGTGCTAATATAGACATGAATCCCTAAATTTTTATTCTCAAGGAGTCCGTCATGAAACATTGTGAACGCCTGTTTGAGCATTTGGAACGCCGCAGTGAGATCAACACCCTCTGGGAGAATCTCGCAGAGCTGAATGTCCGTGTGAGGAACTATGAGGAAGCCGCTCTCGCCTATCGCTGTCTGCTGGCTTCATTCGAGGCAGAACGGGCTTCCGAGGAGGCATTGGCTTATATTCGCTTCCGGCTCGGGGTAGTTCTTTATCTCAACAACCACCTCTGGGAAGCGGAAAAGGAAATGTTCAGCGCGTACAGCATCTATCGCCGCCTTCATGAAGAGAATCCCGACGAGTACCCGGATGAGGCGGCAAGCTGCGCCGT
>JAEEGL012878920.1_pt1 | contig 10071 bp, 6 predicted proteins | sample 9134231 | NCBI WGS metagenome assembly JAEEGL01 (sample SAMN16246548, study PRJNA631951) | gut metagenome | biome: gut microbiome; feature: rumen; material: fiber-attached | host: Bos | place: Iran: Karaj | collected 2018-10 | reverse complement strand
GGTCTGAAGGAACATCCTGTGACACTGGCCTGTGCCCGATTCCTGCGTCATACGCTTCGTGAGGATGGTGCGTGGCCCATCGACACCAATTTGGCAGGATGGGTGACGTCGCTGAGTTGTCGGGCGCTAGGCCGCCTGTTGCCAGAGGCCGAACGAAAGGCGCTTGCCGATACTATACGTGGCAACACCACCCGACAGCAGCATCTCTTCACGGGGGCTCCGGCTGGTGGTTGGGGATGGACGAACCTTTCTGGCAGCGTGCCTGACGGCGATGATACCTCTGGGGCACTCGTGGCTCTTCATACGCTGCTCGGTGGACAATATGTGCCTGAAGTGGGGGCCGGCATCGACTGGCTCATCCGTCTGCAGAACAGAGACGGCGGCATGCCCACCTTCTGCCGGGGATGGGGCAAGCTGCCCTTCGACCGCAGCACACCCGACATCACGGCGCACGCCATCTTGGCTATGAGTCTTTGGAAAGACACGTTACCCCCTGAACAGCAGCCCCGCTGCCAGAAGAGCATCGACCGCATGACGGCGTGGCTTAATAAGACCATGTCGAAGGAAGGTGCCTGGATTCCACTATGGTTTGGCGATCAGGATGCTGCGGACGAGAAGAACCCCGTCTATGGGGCAGCTACCATCATTGACTATCTGCATACTGCAAGTATCGCAATGACATCAGCGGCCAAGGACTTCCTGCTTACGTGCCAGAATGCTGACGGCGGCTGGGGAGGCAACAAGGGCGTAGCATCGAAGGTGACGCTCACCGCCAGGGCTCTCTGTGCACTCAGCCATTACCAGTCGGAATGCGACGAGGCTATCCGCCGAGGCGTTGACTATCTCTATCGGCAGTATGAGGCAGGCACGCTGTATCGGTGCGAGCCTATCGGCCTTTACTTCTCGCGACTCTGGTATTCGGAGGAGCTGTATAACTATACCTATTTGATATTAGCGCTACGACGATATGAATAAAACCAAAGCCATTACCCTCGCCACCATCGCCCTGTGGACGGCAGTCCTCATAGGCTGGCACTGGTATGATCCCAGTAAGGGAATGACCAAGTTCGTGCCTGGTGCCGACAAGCGTCCGCCAGGCAGTGAGCGGAAGGCTGACGATGTAGTAATAGGTGAGTTCTTTATGAAGGGAGACGCTCCAGCCCCCTCCCAGGGAGAGGAGGCCTGGCCGGGATTCCGAGGCCCTGACCGCTCGAACATCGTGAGTCACGCTGTGCCGATAAAGCTGGTGGAGGGCGATTTTCAGGAGCAATGGTCCGTTGAGACGGGCGAGGGCCATGCTGCACCAGCCGTATGGCGGGGACGTGTCTATGTGCTCGACTACAACGAGCAGCTGTCGAGCGACGCCTTGCGCTGCCTTGATCTCAAAACGGGTGAGGAGCTGTGGCGGCGTTGGTATCGAGTACCCATGAAGCGCAACCACGGTTTCAGTCGTACCATACCCGCCATTACTGCCGACGGGCGGGTGGTGACGATAGGGCCTGAAGGACATGTGATGTGCTGCAACGGTGAGACAGGCGACCTGTTGTGGACAATGGATTTGAAGAAACGTTTTTCAACTGAGATCCCTTTCTGGTATGCTGGTCAGTGTCCGCTCATCATGGGCGATGAACTGGTCGTTGCCCCTGCTGGCAAGGACACGCTGATGGTAGGACTCGACGTAGCAACAGGCCATGTGCGCTGGGCTACGGCGAACGACATAAAACTGAAAATGTCGCACTCGTCGGTGATGCCCATGACCTTAGGCGGTAAACGGACGCTGGTGTATGCAGGCATCGGAGGTGTCTGCGGTGTGTCGGCAGAAGGAAGTGACAAGGGTAGCATGCTTTGGTTCTCAGATGCCTGGCAGCCATCGGTCATCGCACCGTCGCCCCTGCAACTGAGCAGCAATCAGATATTCCTCGTGGCGGGATACGGTGCCGGAGGCGGGCTGTTACAGGTGAGCCTGTCGGGCGGCTGGCAGGCAAAGGTGACCGATCAGTACAAGGCCGACAAGGGCATGAGCAGTGAGCAACAGACGCCGATACTCTACAAGGGCAGTATCATCACTATCCTGCCAAAGGATGGTGGCGGTATGCGTGAGCGTATCAGTATTTATCAGCCTTCTGACCTGCATCGTGCCGTATGGAACTCTGCCAGTGATGAACGTTTCGGACTGGGGCCCTATCTTGTTATCGACGGACGGCTGTTTGCGTTGAAGGAGGACGGACAGTTGTTTGTCTACGAGATTGGTGAGCGACAGATGAAGCTGCTGCACAAGCAGACGGTGATTAAGGACGGAGCCGATGCCTGGGGGCCGATGGCTTACGCCGACGGTATGCTCTTGCTGCGCGATGCCAAAACGGTGAAGTGTGTTAGAATAAGTCAGTAAAGAATATGGAACAGCAAAAGAACAAGATGACACGGCGCAGGTTTCTGCAGATGGGAGGCTCGCTGGCCTTAGGTGCAGTCTTCGTAGGCGTCATGGGGCGCAGTCTGTGGAAAATGTTGACCAATCCTGCGGAAATCTTCTACGATGCGAAGGATACCAAGCGGACAAAGGACGTGCAGGAACGGGCGCAGTTTGTTTCGCCCTATCGCCGGACATTCGGATTTATGGCTCCCGATGAGATTATGGCGCTCGAACTGATGGGCGACCAGATTTTTGTGGCCACGCCTAATAATATCTACAGTTATGGCCTCGACGGCAGCCTGAACGGGAATTTCTCCGTTCGCAGCGATGTGCGCGATATGGCAGTGTACAATGACTGGCTGTATCTGCTGTTTCCTTCGCGTGTTGAAGTGTACGACGCGAAGGGCACCGAGATACAGGAATGGGAGGCTTGCAGCGATGATGCCGACTACTGTTCGTTGACAGTGTTCGAAGGTGGTGTCTTTGTTACCGATGCCTCGGCGAAGAACATCTGTCAGTATCATCTCGACGGTTCTTTGGCGCGGTTTATTAAGAGTCCCAATGGCTTCGTGGTGCCCAGCTATTCGTTTGGCATTACCAACATGGGAGGGCGCGTGTTCTGCTCGAATCCGGGGCGGCACCTTGTAGAGCAATATACGGCCGACGGCGAGTATGTCGGCTCTTTTGGGAAGTCAGGTGCTGGGGCAGGTGAGTTCAGTGGCTGTTGTAATCCTGTGCAGATAACGACGACTAAGGCTGGCGAACTGCTGACCAGCGAGAAGGGAATGCCCCGCATCAGTTGCTATGCCAGCGACGGCACGTTCCGTAGTATTCTGCTCGATGACAAAGCTCTTGGTGGCGGTCATGCTGCCTACGATGTGCGTGTCCTTGACGACAAGCTGATTGTGGCAGGTGGCAAGAAGATTTCGGTATTCCAATACGACGACCGTCGCTCGGCCCAGACGCTCTGTGGTGCATGTACGGTTGATTGTCCAATGAAAGTATAAGAGAGATGGAAGACAAGAAACGACTGAATAGTCCGATGGCACGACGTGATTTCCTGCGCAAGTGCGGTGCCCTGTTGGCAGGTGGCTCATTGGCAGCTGTTGGGGGTGTGCTTGCTACGAAAGCATCAGCCAAGGAGGGCGAGATGATGTGGCAGATTGACCCTGAGAAGTGCCTGCAGTGCGGACGTTGCCAGACGGAATGCGTGCTGCCCGTGTCGGCGGTGAAGTGTTTCCATGCCAATCAGGTGTGTGGCTACTGCGATCTTTGTGGCGGTTACTACCGTGCTAATGTAAAGGAACTAAACACGGCGGCAGAGAACATGATGTGTCCCACGGGGGCCATTACTCGGCTGTTTGTTGAGGAGCCGTATTTCGAGTATACCATCGACGAAAGCCTCTGCAACGGCTGTGGCAAGTGCGTCAAGGGGTGTTCGTCGTTCGGCAACGGTTCGCTGTTCCTGCAGATTCAGCAGGAGCTCTGTCTGAACTGCAATGAGTGTAAGATATCAAAGGTCTGCGTCAGTGGGGCTATCCAGCGGGTACCCGTCAGTCAAGGCTATAAACTGAAGGATCATGCTTAGACTAATGGCTGTCGCACGATTCCCGAAGCCGGACTTCACTTCGGGTTATCAGTATCCTGAGATTATCCACGGGATGCCTTGGGAGACGTTTTGGTCGTGGGTTGACGTGGTACTGCTTGTAGGGCTGATGAGCCTAGTGGCGTGGGCAGTGCATAGTAGGAGGATACCGATGGAGAAACGCCGGATGCAATGGCTGGGCAGCCGCCGTATCATTTTTGCGGTAAGCATCGTGTCGGTGGTATATTTCGGTTTTTTCCGCACAGGTTGTGTATGTAGCATCGGCTCGATACAGAATGTAGTGTTGGCACTGGCCGACAGCAGTTACCGGTTGCCGCTGGTCGTGTTGGTGCTTTTCCTGTTGCCGCTGGTCTTTGCGCTGTTCTTCGGCAGGGTCTTTTGTGCCGGTGTTTGTCCGATGGGTGCGTTGCAGGAATTGGTCAACGTACGCAATTTCCGCATCTCCCGTGCTGTAGCCTCGGCGCTGGGCTTCTTCCCTTGGATCTATCTGGGCTTTGCCGTCCTCTATGCCGCCACACGCAGCCAGTTTATCATCTGCCGTTTTGACCCCTTCATCCCCATTTTCCGGTTGAGTGGAGATATAGGAATGATTGTATTCGGTGTATCGTTGTTGGTACTGTCGGTCTTTGTCGGTCGCCCGTTCTGTCGGTTCTTATGCCCTTATGGCGCTGTTCTTGGTGTTGTTGGCAGTATGGCTATGAAACAGGTGGAGGTGACGAAGAAGCCGTGCGTCAACTGTACGCTCTGCCACAATGCCTGTCCGGTAGACGCTATTCGCGAACCATACGCAAACAAGGGCGTTGAGCGCCGGATGAAAGGCGTACGCCGCGTGCTACTCTATCTAGTGATGCTGCCCCTGTTCACCGTCGGTGGTGGCTGGCTGCTTTCGAGTCAGAGCGATACGCTCAGCATTGCCCATCGTGATGTGTACCTCTATATGCTACTGCAAAGCGATCTCAACAGCGAAGATATACCTGCTGAGGTGGAGGCTTTCCACGAGATGGGACGCTCAATGGAAGATTTGGAGGCATCGGTCGTCAGCGTACGCGAGAACTACTATCGCTGGGCTTGGTTTGCTGGCGCCCTTATCGGTTTCGTGCTGGGGTGCAAGCTCATACGTCTCTCCGTAAAACGTACCCGCAAGACCTACGAGATAGAGCCTTCGGCCTGTGTGGCCTGCGGTAAGTGCTTTGATTATTGTCCACAAAATATAGCTGTGAAAAATGAATAGAAATGTATATAGAAATGTGGCTTTAGTGACAGTGGTGTTCGCACTGGCACTATTGGTGATGATGGGAGTGAGCTGGGTGCAGATGCGTCAGACCACACCGCTTCAGACAGAAGTGATGGAAACGCTAAAGCAACTGAACGAGAGTAACACCGAGAATATGGAACTGGCAGACGAGATACGTCAATTGGATTTGCTGTCGAGAAAGGCGTACTTCACACAGGAGAGCCAGCTGAAGACCGGTGCGTGGATACTCTGTGCGATGGCGGTGGTCATCGGCTTGAGTCTCCGCATGTACTTCAAAGACTCGAAAAATCTGCCAGAGAAAGAACTCAACCCCATCGACGAGTGGATGATAAAGAGCAACGCCCGAAAGTATATAGGGTGGGGGATTGGCGGACTAGCCGCAGCTTCACTGCTCTTTGCCCTGTTCACGTCAGATACTGTACGGGGATGGATGAACAGTATTGGTGAGGATCCACGCTTGGCAGCGGCAGATTCTATTCAAGTTTCTGATTCAACAAGCACTGTTGTTGACGCTGATACAGTTGTTACTGCTGAGATTGCTGTTGCCGACACGTTGAAAACTGACAGTACCCTTGTTGCTGAAAACGAGGAACCCGTAGATTCTTTCCCAATACCAAAGCTGACCTCTAATTCCTTTCGTGGCAACAACTCATCGGGGCGTTCTTCTGCCCGTGGCATTCCAACGTCGTGGAACCTGAAGAACGGCAAGAACATCCTTTGGCAGAAGACCGTTCCCAAGCACGGCTTTAATTCGCCGGTTGTCAATGGACGGAATATCTTTCTGACCGGAGCCGATGAACAGGCACGCGAACTCTATTGCTTTGACCTGTGGACAGGAGAGTTGCGCTGGACGGTGAAGGCCGACGGTATCAGCGGTTCGCCCTCGTCAATGCCTGAGGTGAACGATGACACAGGACTGGCTGCCTCGACTGTCGCCACCAACGGCAAACAGGTCTGCGCCATCTTTGCCACTGGCGATGTTATTTGTGCAGACATGGATGGCAAACGATTATGGGCGAAGAACCTCGGTGTGCCCGATAATCACTATGGTTTCGCCTCTTCGTTGTTAATGTATGGTAATGAACTCATTATTCAGTACGACAATAACTCGGATGCCAAGCTTATTGCCCTCAGTGTCGCCAACGGCAACCAGTTGTGGAGCAAGAGCCGCAATGACAAGATTGCGTGGAGCTCACCAATTATTGCCAAGGCTGCAGGACAGCAGGCCGTCATCGTCATGGGCAATCCGGCCATTACAGCATATAGTGTTTCAAATGGCGAAGAACTTTGGCGAGTGGAATGCATGAGCGGTGAGGTAGGCAGCAGTCCCTGTGCAGCAAACGGGGTCGTCTACGGTGCCAGTGAGTATGCTACGTGTGTTGCCATCAATGCCGAGACGGGCGAGAAGATCTGGGAGGCGAGCGACTGTCTGCCCGAGTGCTCGAGCCCGGTGGCAACGAAGGACCTGCTCTACGTGGCTACCAGCTACGGTGCCGTCTGTGCCTATAACACTGAAGACGGCAGCGTGGTGAAGCAGCACGAGTTGACTACACCCTTCTACTCATCGCCCATCATTGCCGACGGCAAGATTTATTTGTTCAGCAACAGCGGTAAGTGTTACATCTTCTCAACGGGCAAGGACTTCAACCTCATCACCAGTTTTGAGACGGGAGAAAACACTTTTGCCACGCCCGCTTTCACGGATGGCATGATGGTGGTACGTACCGATAAGAGTCTTTACGTCGTTAAAAAGGAATCATAATGGCTTGCGAAAAATGTAATATCACTACACCGGACGAGGCCCTCGAAGCCATTCGCACCAGGACCGATGCCATCGTAGAGCGCGTGGGGCGGAGCCGTGAGCATATTATCCCCCTGCTCCAGGCGTTGCAGGCAGAGTTCGGCTATCTGCCCTCCAATGCCTTGGAACGCGTCTATGAGACGACGGACATCGACCGCGCACAGGCCATTTCGGTCGCGACATTCTATGCACAGTTCCGAATGATTCCCTACGGTCGTCATACCATCCGCGTCTGTTGCGGAACTGCTTGTCATGTGAAGGGTGCCGATATTGTCTATGATGCTTTCCGCCGCGAACTGAACATGGGTGACGACACCATCACCACCGACGACCAGCTGTATTCGATAGAAAAGATAGCCTGTCTGGGCTGCTGTGCCCTCGCTCCCGTGGTACAGATAGACAATAAGATATTCGGGCATGTGCAGCCAGGCCGTGTCGACGAGGTCTTGGCAGAGTTTGAGGCATTGCAAGCCTCAAGCCCAGAATCACAAGCCACACATCACGCTTCTCCTCAAGGAGAAGTGCGCATAGGCATGGAGAACTGCTGTCAGGCCAGCGGTACAGCCGAGGTGAGAGAGGCAGTGGAAGAGGCCTGCCGGGAATTAGGTGTCAATGTAGCCATCAAGCCCATTTCATGTGTCGGTGCGTGCAACATAGTCCCTCTGATTGATGTGGCCATGCCCGACGGCAAGATCACCCGTTATCCGAACATCCGTCCCGAAGAAGTGAAGGAGGTATTGCTGCATCACTTCCATCCTGCTTCACGTTTGCGCCGACTGCGAAATGCCCTTCTCAATCAGGTCGACACCTTCCACACAGATCAGACGTGGGATAATATCGTGTACCAAAGCGACTTCCAGCGTAACCAGACTATCAATAACTTCTTAGAAGGGCAGCAGCGTATCTCGACTGAGGGCTACGGAAAGATGAATCCGCTTGACATTGAGGAATATATTGCCCAAGGCGGTTTTGAAGGTCTGCGTAAAGCTCTCACGATGGAGCGGACGGCACTGATAGATGAGGTCTTGAAGAGCGGACTCCGAGGGCGCGGTGGCGGGGGGTTCCCCACAGGCCGCAAATGGCAGATTGTGGCTGCCGCCCCGGAACACCCATCTGCCTCTTCTCCAAAATACGTCATCTGCAATGGCGATGAGGGCGACCCCGGGGCCTTTATGGACCGTATCCTCCTGGAGAGTTACCCGTTGCGAGTGATTGAGGGCCTGGTGATTGCCGCCTATGCCGTTGGAGCCCGCAAAGCCATTCTTTATATCCGTGCGGAATATCCGCAGGCCGTCATCAGGGTGCACCGGGCATTGGAGATGTGTCGCGAACGGGGATTTATTGGAGCGCACGTGCTCGATAGTGACTTCTCAATCGACGTGAGCCTGTTTGAGGGTGCCGGTGCTTTCGTCTGTGGGGAGGAAACGGCTCTCATAGCATCCATCGAGGGGAAGCGCGGTTTCCCGCATCTGCGTCCGCCTTATCCTGCTGAGCGAGGCCTCTTTGGTCGGCCCACACTCATCAATAATGTAGAGACGCTGAGCCAGGTGCCCTTTATCGTCAGTCATGGTGCTGAAGCCTATCGTGAAGTCGGCACTGAGGGCAGCAAGGGAACGAAGGTATTTGCGCTGGCGGGGAAGGTGAAGCATGGCGGACTGATTGAGGTGCCGATGGGTACTACGCTGCGACAGATCGTTGAGCAGATAGGCGGTGGTATAGAGAACGGCGAGCGGCTGAAGGCCGTACAGACGGGAGGCCCCTCGGGCGGTTGTATTCCCTCAGAGTTGTGCGATGCAGCCGTTGACTACGATTCACTCAAGGAGAAGGGTGCCATCATGGGCAGCGGTGGTCTCGTCGTACTCAGTGAGAGTGACTGTATGGTCGATGTGGCCCGCTACTTCCTTAACTTCATCAGCGGCGAGAGTTGCGGCAAGTGTACATTCTGTCGTGTAGGAGCCCGACGTATGCTGGATATTCTCGACCGTCTGTCGGTAGGCAAAGGCACGATGAAGGATATCGACCGTCTCGAGGAACTGGCGCTTGCCATTAAGAAATCGGCTCTCTGCGGACTGGGCAAGACGGCCCCGAATCCTGTGCTCTCAACCCTGCGTCACTTCCGTCATGAGTACGAGGAACACGTGCAGGGAATCTGTAGGACGGGTAGTTGCAAGGCACTGGTGAGACTGACGGTGACCGACGACTGTATCGGGTGTACGAAGTGTTCACGCTGCTGTCCTGCCGACGCCATCCCCTTCGTGCCCTACAAGAAACATACCATCGACACCGATCGCTGCACGCTCTGCGGACTGTGCATCAACGAGTGTGACTTTAATGCGATAAAGTATGAGAATAAGCGTCAATCATAATACGATAGAAGTCGGCGGGCAGCGTCCGCTCATCGAGGAACTGCGCGAGGCTGGTATCGAAGTACCGTCGATGTGCTATGCTGAGGGTTATGAGCATCACCCGTCGTGTATGGTCTGCATGGTGAAAGATGTCAACACTGACCAGATGGTACCTTCTTGCTCGACGATGCCCTATGAGGGGATGCAGATAGAGACCGACAGCGACGAGGTTAAGACACTGCGCCGCCTGTCGATCGAACTCCTGTTGAGCGACCACCGCGCCGACTGTGAGGCTCCCTGTACGATGGTGTGCCTGCGCGGCATAGACGTGGCGGGAGTCATCCGTCTCTACGATATGGGGAAGATGAATGAGGCAAGAAAACTGTTGCGCAATGTGTCGTGCGATGATTGTAAGGCACCATGCGAGAAAGCTTGTCGGCGCGTGACAGTAGACGAGGGAGTCAAGATTCGTAAGATATTGAATGAGGTTTTACCCAGCGGCAAGGGTACAGTCCCCATAGTATCACAGGCTCCTGAACTCTGGAAAGGTGTTGGCGGCATAGTTCCTTTCAACAGCCGTTTAGGGCGTTTCAGCGACCGTGAGAAGCAGCGCATGAAGGAGACGTACACCCAGCCGAGCCGTTGCCTTCATTG
>JAEEGL012319255.1_pt1 | contig 10071 bp, 7 predicted proteins | sample 9134231 | NCBI WGS metagenome assembly JAEEGL01 (sample SAMN16246548, study PRJNA631951) | gut metagenome | biome: gut microbiome; feature: rumen; material: fiber-attached | host: Bos | place: Iran: Karaj | collected 2018-10 | reverse complement strand
GTACTGCTGTTTGTGACGGCGATACCTCTCAACGTCGGTGAAAAGGGCGCCGTGCCGCAGTTCTACGAGAACATGATGGTCATGTGCATATGGGTGTTCCTGGCAGTTGCCGTCGGCCTTATCTATGGCTGGAAGATAGATCAGCGCAGCCCGTATGACGCTCTTGCGACGGTCACGGGCTTTGTGTATATACCTTTCTTCACGTATCACATGGTGCTGATAGACATGACTGAATACAGCCTGTTCATCTGGATCGTTATCATTGCGGCGTTCGGATCGGACATATGCGCGTACTTCACGGGATACTTTCTCGGAAAGCACAAGATGGCTCCGGTGCTGAGCCCTAAGAAGACGATAGAGGGAGCGGTAGGCGGACTTATCGGAAGCTCCTTGCTGGCATGGCTGTTCGGCTTCATATTCATGAGAGAGATGGCGCTCGTATGTCTGGTTCTCGGACTTGTCGGAGGAGCCGCCGGAATGGCGGGAGACCTCACAGCCTCCGCGTTCAAGCGCAAAATGGGCATCAAGGACTACGGTGATCTGATACCGGGTCACGGCGGCATCATGGACAGATTCGACAGCGTGATATTCGTAGCTCCTGTCGTCTACTACGCGATCTGCTTTATGACGGGAATACTTAGCATATAAAAACGGGGACGTGAGAAATTGAAAACAGCGATACTTTTTGTTGTGATGCTGCTCGTGCTGATAATACCGCACGAGTGGGGACACATGACCGTAGCCAGATGGTGCGGTGTAAAAATCAAGGAATTTTCAGTCGGCATGGGGCCACTCATCTTCAAGAAGCAGAAGGGCGACACTCAGTATTCCGTGCGCATGCTTCCACTGGGCGGCTACTGCGCTATGGAAGGCGAGGAAGAAGCCGTCGACAGTCCTACTTCATATTCAAGTAAGACCAATGGACAAAAGGCGGCGATACTCTTAGCCGGCGTAACCATGAATGTGATAATAGCGGTCGCGGCAGTGACCATAGCTCTTTGCCTGACGGGTGTTGCCGACAATTCGATCAGCTCTGTAGTTGACGGATCTCCGGCTCAGCTTGCCGGTCTTCAGGCGGGCGATGTCATAGTCGCGATCGACGGCAATAAGACCAACAGCTGGGAGGATGTCGTGGAAGGCATCAGCTCCTACAAGGAAGGAAACATCCTTGAGGTAACGTATGAGCGTGACGGCAAGACCGGCACGGCATCGGTAGTTCCGGAGTACAGTGAAGAAAACGGTTTCTACATGATAGGCATAGCCGCAGGCTACACAAAGAACTTCTGGAAATGCGTCAAATACGGACCGGTAACCACATGGGAACTCAATAAGGCCATGCTTGAGGGATTCAGGAGCCTGTTTACGGGAGCTGTCAGCGCGGATGACGTGGCCGGACCGGTCGGACTCGTGAAGGTCGTGGACTCGGTGGCAAGCTACGGGGCAGCGCCTTATCTGATGCTGCTGGCGCTGGTAAGCCTTAACCTCGCGCTCTTCAACGTCCTGCCTATACCGGGGCTCGACGGAGGAAAGCTCTTCTTCATCCTGCTCAAGATCATATCCGGCGGCAGGATTAACGATGACATGGAGTACAAGGCTACGCTGGTAGGAATGGCTATCCTGCTCACGCTGTTCGTGCTGATAACAGTAAACGATGTAATGAACATATTCGGAAAATGACAAGAAAAGTATTTTGCGGTGATATACAAATAGGCGGAGGCGCTCCGGTATCCATACAGTCGATGACGAATGCCGATACAAGGGATACGGACGCGCTGGTCAGACAGATAGAGGAACTCGCTGACGCGGGCTGCCAGATCGTAAGGTGCGCAATTCCTGACATGGAAGCGGCGGAATCTTTCGGCCGAGCTAAAAAGCTGGTCCGTGTGCCGCTTGTAGCTGACATACATTTCGACTACAGGCTTGCTCTTGCTGCCATTGAGCAGGGCGCTGACAAGATAAGGATCAACCCCGGCAATATCGGCAGCGTGGACAGGGTAAAGGCTGTCGTTGACAAGGCGAGAGAACATGATATCCCTATCCGCGTGGGCGTGAATTCCGGTTCGCTCCAGAAGGATCTCATAGAGAAGTACGGCGGAGTCACGGCTGACGCTCTGGCCGAAAGCGGAGCGGGCATGGTGAAGTACATCGAAGACCTCGGCTACGACAAGCTTGTCGTTTCCATCAAGTCTTCCAATGTAAGGATGAATTATGACGCTCATCTTAAACTGAAGGAACTCACAGACGCGGCGATACACATTGGTATCACGGAGTCCGGCACTCCGAAGAACGGAGAACTTAAGTCCGCCATAGGCATTGGCGCGCTTCTTCTTGCGGGCATAGGAGATACCATGCGTGTTTCTCTTACTGACGATCCTGTAAAAGAGGTGATGCTGGCAAGACGCATCCTTGAGACCACCGGACTGCGGGAAAAGGCGATAGACGTTGTGTCGTGCCCTACATGCGGAAGGACGGAGATAGATCTCATAGGACTCGCGAATGAAGCCGAGGACAGACTCATGCCTATAGCGGCAAAGCGCGCTGAGGCGGGCCTGAGACCTCTTAAGATCGCTGTGATGGGCTGCGCTGTGAATGGCCCGGGCGAGAGCAGGGAAGCAGACTACGGCATAGCCGGCGGAAAGGGCGAGGGCCTTGTGTTCAGCCACGGGGAAATAATCGAAAAAGTCCCGGAAGACAGACTTATCGACAGGCTCATAGAGCTTGTTGAGGGAGATAACTTATAAACGGTCAATGATAAAGATCTCTGAAGACATTTTGACTGCCGCCGAGCTAATGGAAGCAAGCGGCAAGGATGCCAAGGATATAGACATAGAGATAACAAATGTCGCGGTATCCAAGGCAAACGGAGGCACGAGCGTGGCGCTTGACATAGACGCCAAGCTCAATTTTGTGATGCCGAAAACAACAGAGAATCTGATGAAAAGGAGGATCGCTTCCAGGATAGCTTCCGTTGAAAGGATCAGAGTCAACTATACATATACCGGAGTGATGATACCTCAGAAGACAGAGGTATCCGATAACACAGGATCCAACGGATACGCTTATGGAAACGGCAGCGGCAAGGGGCGCAGACAGAGCAAGAAAGATCAGCCTGCATTCACCAATAAAAACGGAGAACTGGTACTGCTTGGAGACGACTTCACGGGAGAGCCTGTGCCGTTCAGCGAACTGGCCGGCTTCGTAGGCAGCAAGGACAAGCCTGTCATCGAGGGAGAAGTCTTCAGGATGGATTCCATGCCTATAAAGAGCGGACGCATGCTTATCACCATGCTGATCGCGTCCGAAACGAGGACATTCGGCATCAAGTCCTTCATCTCCGACGCGAAACTGAAAGAGATACAGGAAAACCTTGCAACGGGCGACATGATAAGAGCCTGCGGCACCATAGAATACGATACCTATGAGCATGAGAACCTGATGATGGCTTCATCGATCAGAAAGACAGAGAAAAAGCTCAAGGAGGACACGTATCCGGGTCAGCACAGGGTAGAACTGCACTGCCACACCAAGATGAGCGATAACGACGGCTTCAATGAGGTCAAGGATATCGTCAGAAAGGCGGCCTACTGGGGTCAGCCGGCTGTCGCGATCACAGATCACGGCGTGGTGCAGGCTTTCCCGGACGCTGCCAAGGAGGCCGCAAAGCAGGCCAAGAACGGCAGGAACATCAAGATCATCTACGGAGTTGAGGGCTATCTGTATCCGGACGAAGACGCAAGATACAGTGACGGTACTATCGACATAAAGAAGAACCGCACTTACCACATAATAATCCTGGCGAAGAACCAGACCGGACTGAAGAACATTTACAAGCTGGTAAGCGCTTCGCATATCGACTATTTCTATCACAGACCGAGGATACCGCGCTCATTGCTGCAGGAGTACAGAGAGGGCCTCATAATAGGCTCCGCCTGCGAAGCGGGAGAGCTTTATCAGGCTGTAGTGAGGGGAGCTGACGATGAAGAGCTCGACAGGATAGCGTCGTTCTATGACTATCTTGAGATACAGCCTCTGGGCAACAACCGTTTCCTTATTGAAGACGGTCTCGCTGAGGATGAGGGAGCTCTCATCAGGAACAATCTCAGGATAATCGCCTGCGGCGACAGGCTCGGAAAGATGACCGTCGCCACAACGGACTCGCACTATCCGACTCAGGAGGCATCCATATACCGCAACATCATCATGGCCGGCATAGGCTTCCGCGATACTCCGTCTGATTCTCTCTATCTGCGCACTACGGATGAGATGATGCAGGAATTCGCGTATCTGGGCGACAGGGCTGAAGAGATAGTCATCACAAATACAAACAGGATAGCCGAAATGGTAGAAGAGGTACGGCCGGTACCTGAGGGCAAATATCCGCCTAAGATCGAGGGCGCTGAAGAAAAACTCAGGGAGAGCTGTTATGCCAGGGCAAAGGAGATATACGGCGATCCTATGCCGCCTGAGATAGAGGATAGGCTGGAGACAGAGCTCAGCTCCATCATCGGAAACGGCTACGCGGTCATGTATATCGCGGCTCAGATGCTGGTACAGAAGTCGAACAGGGACGGATACCTGGTAGGATCGAGAGGATCCGTAGGTTCTTCTTTTGCCGCGACCATGGCCGGCATCACGGAAGTAAATCCTCTGGCGCCGCACTATATTTGCCCGGAGTGCAGGCACTTTGAATGGTCGGACGAGCCGGGCAAATACGATGTCGGCTACGACATGCCGGACAAGGCATGTCCGGAGTGCGGCGCGCGCATGAAAAAAGAAGGCCTCAACATTCCGTTCGCGACCTTCCTTGGATTCAAGGGTGATAAAGAGCCGGACATAGACCTGAACTTCGCAGGCGAGTATCAGCCTGTAGCACACAGATATGTTGGCGAGATATTCGGCGAAAAGAATGTTTACAAGGCAGGCACGGTCGCTACCATAGCCGACAAAACAGCTTACGGTTATGTCAAGCACTATGTGGAGGACAACAACCTCAACGTCAGCAAGTATGACGTCGACTTCCTTGTAAAAGGCTGCACGGGCGTAAAGCGCACCACGGGCCAGCATCCCGGAGGGATAATAGTCGTACCTGACGACCACGAGATATACGAGTTCTGCCCTATACAGAAGCCTGCAAACAAGCGCGACATCGACGTAATAACCACGCACTTCGATTATCACAAGATCGATGAGAATCTTCTGAAACTCGATATACTGGGACACGATGTGCCGCAGCTCATAAGACATCTGCAGGTCATGACGGGCGTAGACCCTATGAGCATACCTCTTGATGACAAGCGCACGCTCAGCATATTCACTTCGCTGGACGAGCTTCACATCAGGAACGAGAACTACAGATTCACGCACGGCACTTACGCCATACCTGAATTCGGCACCAACTTTACCAGGGGCATGCTGGACGACATACAGCCGACGACAGTCTCCGAACTCATAAAGATGTCCGGATTCTCGCACGGCACGGACGTATGGACCAACAACGCCCAGGAACTTCTCAGAAACAAGACGGCTACGATAGACGAGGTCATCTCGTCCCGTGACGATATCATGAACTTCCTGATCAGCAAGGGGCTGCCTAACATAGACGCCTTCAAGATCATGGAGATAGTGCGTAAGAACAGGGTGCTGAGCGAGGAGCAGCTTGCTCTGATGAAGGAGCACGGCGTACCTGACTGGTACATCTGGTCCTGCGAAACGCTGAAGTATATGTTCCCGCGCGCCCACGCGGCGGCATATGTCATGATGTCCATAAGGATGGCGTGGTTCAAGGTCAACTATCCTGAAGCATTCTACGCGGCCTGGTTCACATCCAAGGTCGATAACTTCGATGAAGACGTCATAAAAGGCGGCATCCAGGCTGTTGAAGCCAGGATGGATGACATAGAAAGGCTTGGCAATACCGCGACGGCCAAACAGAAAGATCAGCTGACTGTATACGAGGTCATGTATGAGGCGATGTCGAGAGGCTGCGTATTCGCGGAGCCTGTTCTCGGGACAGCAGAGGCCCGCAGGTTCTCCGTCGTGGACGGAAAGATAATGCTTCCGTTCAACGCGATAAGCGGGATAGGGGATACAGCCGCGGAATCTCTCGCGGATGCTTACAATGAGAAACCGTTCTGTACTCTCGACGATGTAAGGAGCAGAACAAAGCTGACGGGAACGAATATAGAGGATCTCAGAAAGCACGGACTGTTTGCCGGCCTGCCTGAGTCTGCACAGATCAGCATCTTCGATCTGTAGAGCACTCAAGCTCCCAGCGGCATTCGTGGTAGAAGTAGAAGAGCTTATACCGGATCCGGCGGCCTTCATTCACTGTAAGACAATCGTAGACTATACGTGTCATGCCGCCTGCGCCGAGCCATTCTATATTCGAGATGTCCGTTATCCTGACTGTCTTCTTGATGCCATGATCTACCACCTTGAACCTGATGGGACGGGGAGACATGGCGCCTATGTCGAAGACAGCCAGTACGTCAACTGCCTGTCTCATGGTATAAAAACGATCTAAGTTATTCTGAATGGCATCCCGGCACCAATATGATACAGAACAGGCGTTCGTTTTTCAAGCCGGAAAAGTGTATTTCGATGTATTAAAAAAGGAGCGAAATGAGCTACAGGATATTTGTCATAAATCCGGGATCGACATCCACAAAGCTGGCATATTTCGAGGATGATACCAAGATATGCGAGGAGAACGTCTTCCATGACGCGCCCGAACTCGCAAAATTCGGCAGCGTGAGCAATCAGTTCGCTTACAGAAAGCAGATGATACTCGATTTCCTTGATGAGAATGGCATAGACCTCAGTAAAACCGACGCCATAGTCGGCCGGGGAGGCGCTTCTGCCAGCGTGAACAGCGGGACATACGAAGTTAACGATAAACTCTTACAAGATATATCCGATCAGGTCACCAAGGTAGACCACCCGGCCAACCTTGCCGTACCTCTGGCAGCAGAACTTGCCGCCGAATACGGCTGCCGCGCGTTCATGGTGGACAGTCCAAAAGTGGACGAGCTCATAGATGAAGCCCGCATAACGGGCATGGACGGACTTTACAGAGGATCCAGCCTGCATGTGCTGAATCTCAAAGGCACGGCAAGGCTGCACTGCGGCAGGCACGGCATGAGATACGAGGACGCCGATCTCATCGTCTGCCATATAGACGGAGGCATGTCCATATCGGCACACCGCAAGGGCCGCATGATTGACGGCACCAATAATGCCTGGGGCGAGGGACCTTTCACGCCGACACGCACGGGAGCGCTGCCTGCGCAGCTGGCTGTCGAATACTTCGGAAAAGACGGAGAATTCAGCGATATCCCGATAGGCGACGCATGTACAAGATCGGGCGGCTTTGTGAGCCACTTCGGAACATCCAACTCGGACAAGGTGCATGAAATGGTCGAAGCGGGAGACCCCAAGGCTGTCCGTGTATGGAACGCCATGCTCTACAACATCTGCAAGAGCATAGGAGAAATGGCCGTTGTACTGTCCGGTAAGGTCGATGCGATAGTCTGCGGAGGCGGACTGCTGAGATTCGATGACCTCTGCGACTACATAACGGAACGCTGCGGCTGGATAGCCCCGGTGTATTTCTACCCGGGGGAGGTGGAGCACGAGGCCATGGCTGCAGGAGCCCTGAGGGTACTCAGAGGCGAAGAGGAAGCGCAGGTATATACCGGCATTCCTGTCTGGAACGGATTCGAAGACTGAAAAACGAAATAAAGTCTTGACTTATAATGAACATATGCTAATATATTCATATGAATATAGATGCATATGTTTTTCAATGACCAAAGAGAGGAAGGGGCATGCCTAAAAAGAACGAATACATACTCAAGGACATGAGCGAAGAAGAACTGCTTGAACTGGCTGATCTCTTCAAGATGTTTGCGGATTCGACGCGTATAAAGATACTCTATGATCTCTTTGACGGAGAAAAGAACGTTACGGAGATATGCGAGGACATTGAAATGAATCAGTCTGCGGTATCCCACCAGCTTAAAGCTCTGAAGACGGCCAAGCTGATAAAGAGCCGCAGATCGGGCAAGGCAATTTACTATTCGCTCGATGACGATCACGTAAAAACGATAATCGCGATGGGCAAGGAGCACATCGAAGAATAATCAAGCAAAGGAGCACAACAATGAAGAAGAAATTCAAACTGATCGACCTGGACTGCGCAAACTGCGCCGCTAAGATGGAAGAAGCCATCAAAAAGATTGACGGAGTCACGGACGCTTCCGTAAGCTTCATGACGCAGAAGATGATGATCGAAGCGGACGATGCTGTTTTCGATCAGGTTGTTGAAGAAGCGGTAAAGGTTATCGCAAAGGTTGAGCCTGACTGCCAGGTAGTACTCAAATAATGGACAGATTCACACCTAAACAGAAAAAAGAATTACAGCAGATAGGCATATCCTTTGTGCTCTTCGTGACACTTATGGTCTCGGAGCACGCGGGGCTGTTTCCGGATACTTTGGGCGGTACTGTCACGGAGCTGCTGCTCTACCTTGTGCCGTACTTCATAGCCGGTCACGATGTGGTGCGGAAGTGCCTCATAGGCATCAGGAACCGCCAGCTCTTTGACGAGAGCTTCCTGATGACGCTTGCGACGGTCGGGGCATTCGGCTGCAGGGAATTCGGAGAGGCCGTAGCGGTAATGCTGTTCTATCAGGTGGGTGAGTTCTTCCAGAGCTATGCCGTGGGCAAGTCCAGGGGTTCCATAGCCGATCTGATGAGCATGGCAGCTGACTTTGCCAACCGCGAGGCAGAGGACGGGTCGATCGAGGTGATAGATCCTGACGATATAGAAGTGGGAGACATCCTGGTCATAAAGCCGGGCGAGAAGATCCCTACGGACGGTGTCGTCATAGAAGGAAGCGGACTTGTGAATACTTCCGCGCTTACCGGTGAATCTCTTCCAAGGCCTGTAGCCGTGGGCGAACAGGTGATATCCGGCTGCATCAACGGCGACAGTCTGCTGAGAGTAAGGGCTGAGAAGGAGTTCGACGACTGCACGGTTTCCCAGATACTTGAGCTCGTGGAAGAGGCGTCTTCAAGGAAGTCTGTCACGGAGAACTTCATCACGAGATTCGCGCGCTGGTACACTCCAACTGTGGTAATAGCAGCCGTGATACTCGCGTTCCTGCCGCCTCTGATCTCCGGCAGCTTTGCCGCTGAGTTCGGCGAATGGGTGCTCAGAGCATGCACTTTCCTTGTGATTTCATGTCCGTGCGCGCTTGTCATATCCGTGCCGCTGGCATTTTTCGGAGGCATAGGAGCTGCATCGAGGAACGGAGTCCTGGTAAAGGGCTCCAACTATCTGGAACTGCTGTCACAGCTTGACACTGTCGTATCCGACAAGACCGGAACACTAACTGAAGGAAAGTTCAAAGTGGCCGCTGTAGAAACAGCGGAGGGCTATGAAGCGGGAGACATCGTGAGATACGCCGCTGCAGCCGAGAGCGGATCCACGCATCCTATTGCTGCCGCGATAATCGAAGCCTGCGACAAGCCGATAGCTCAGTCGGAGATCAAGGATGTAAAGGCAGCAGTGGGCAAGGGCATAACTGCTACCGCCGGAAAAGATCACATAACAGTCGGAAACCGGGGGTTCCTTGAGACGGAAGGAATAGAGATACCTGAAAACAAGGCGGACGTGATCGGTACAAACTGCTACGTCGCTAAAAACGGCAATTACATCGGCACGATAATCGTAGCTGACATGCCTAAGGAAGGGGTAAAGGAAGCCATATCCGGTATGCTGAAAGCCGGCGTCAGGAAAATCGTCATGCTTACGGGAGACTCTGAGAAGGTAGCCGGGGCTGTAGCGAAAGAACTAGGCATCAGTGATTTCAGAGCAGAACTTCTGCCTCAGGACAAAGTCAGCGTGGTAGAAGAACTGCTTGAGGCACTGAGAGAAAAGGCAGGGAGAAAGGATCCCGATAAAAAGCGCGGCAGACTGGCGTTCATAGGCGACGGCATAAACGACGCTCCCGTGCTTTCAGTCGCAGACGTGGGAATAGCAATGGGTTCTCTGGGATCTGACGCGGCC
>JAEEGL012227731.1_pt1 | contig 10071 bp, 4 predicted proteins | sample 9134231 | NCBI WGS metagenome assembly JAEEGL01 (sample SAMN16246548, study PRJNA631951) | gut metagenome | biome: gut microbiome; feature: rumen; material: fiber-attached | host: Bos | place: Iran: Karaj | collected 2018-10 | reverse complement strand
CTTTGACGGCAAAGTTTGAAAAAGGAATTGCAAAATAACGGGAAATTGATAAAATATTAGTGGGTGTGTTTATAAAAATTTAACACACATGGGGGAGTCTTTTTTAAGGGAGAAAAAGAAATGGTATTCACCTATGAACTTCGTATGGTAATGAAACGCCTGCTTGCAGGGGATGTGGATGCATTTCAGGGTTTCTATATTAATACCGTAAACGATATGTATTTTCATACAAAACTGGTGATCGGAAACGATGAGGAGACGGCCAGAATGATGGTCAAGATTTACAAGGCCATGTTCATTAACTTAGAGCGTCTCGACAAGCCGGAGAATACGACCAAATGGTATAATGACATTTTATACCAGCACCTGGTAGACTGGGTGAACGTAAACTGCGCAAACCAGTTAATCGGTGAGGAAAACGGCGAATATGACGAATATCCGGGTGTGGAGGAATATGTCCGCGGAACCAATACCTTAAACGAATCCGAAGTTGCCAATCTTGCGGCCAGTTTTATCAATACCCTCGATCCCGTGCATGCACTGACCGGCCTTGCATACTTCTATGACGGATTTGAAGATGCCGATTTGGAAAAATACCTCCAGTGCGACATCGATGTGGTAAAAACCCGTGTAAAATATGCCAGAAAGCAGATCAGCATGTATTCGCTCGAATTCTGCAAGGCAAACGATTACGAAAGCGCAAGGGTTGATAATAACCTTCTGCTTTTGGGATATGTGCTTATTTTCAACGAAGTCAAGCTTTCCAATATCGAAGGACTGTATGCGGCTATCTGCGATGCCCTGCAGTAAGAAAAATAAACAATAAGTTAAATGCGAAGCCACTCTTGTTATAGTATAATAAGAGTGGTTTTTAATTTGCGCGATAAGGCAGGCGTGAACCGTGCCTGTACGATAAGCGCCCGGAGTGCAGGGAGAAGGACTCTCCTTAGCCCAATTAATTAATTTCAGGAGAAAAGAATGAGTTTACAGTTTGTTCTCGGAAAAAGCGGATACGGAAAAAGCACGTATGTGCAAAAACGGATGATTGAAGAAGCCGCATGCCATCGGGAAAACGATTACCTGATGATTGTGCCGGATCAGTTTACCATGCAGACGCAGATGATTATGACGGGGGCAAGTCCCGACGGCGGTATTCTTAATATTGATGTCTTAAGTTTCGGCAGACTGACGCACCGGATTTTCTCCGAAGTGGGAAAACCGGAGAGAACCCTTTTGGACGATTTGGGGAAATGCCTGATTTTAAGGCGGGTTATACATGAAAAGGAAAATGAACTGAAAGTGTTAAAAAAGGGAATTCATTCGCCCGGATTTACGAAGGAAGTCAAATCCGTGCTGTCCGAATTCATGACGTACGGAATCCGCCCGTCGGATTTAAATCATTATATCGAGACGCTTTCCCTAAACCCCGCGCTGAAATATAAACTGGAGGATTTTCTGCTTTTATATAACGGTTTTGAGGAGGCTTTGGCAAATCAATATACGACAAAAGAGGAGACTTTATACTGTCTGGCCGAAAGGATTCCCCTTTCCGGACTGATTAAGAGAAGCGTAATTGTTTTTGACGGTTTTACCGGCTTTACGCCGATTCAGATTACGGTTATCGAAGCACTTTTGTCCTGTGCGAAGGAGGTTATCATTACCCTTCCTTATGAGCGGGATTCGAAGGCGGAATTTTTCTTCCTCAGCGAAAAAACCATCCGTGATGTGTCCGAAGCGGCCGGGAATGCAAAGGTGGAAATTAAAAATCCGGTGTATTTAAGTGAACCCGTACGTTTTAAAAATGCGCCGTCCATCGCGTATCTTGAAAGAAATCTGTTTCGGAAGGAAGAAGCGGACTATCCGTGGGTACCGGAAGAAATACATATAAGCAGGGCCAAAGACGAGAATCATGAATGCATGCTGCTTTGTAAGAATTTATTCCGCTTAGCAAGAGAAAAACAGTATCGCTACCGCGATATGGCTGTGGTCTGCGGCGATCTGGCGCAGTATGAGAAAGTTTTAAAAAAGCAGTTTGAGAAATACGATATCCCGTATTTTATGGATGCCACAACCGAACTGACAAAGAATCCTTTTGTGAGTTTTCTGCGTACGGTTTTAAATGTCATCGTAAACGATTATGCCTACCGGGATACGGCATCGCTTTTAAAAAGCGCATTTGCACCGTTTACTTTGGAAGAGTCGGATAAACTCGATAATTACATTCTGGCAAAGAACATAAGGGGAGCCGGTAAATGGCAGAAAGATTTTACGGCTCTGAGCCGTGAAATGAACCGGAATCTGAAATCCCTTCCGGATGAAGAAAAGGAACTTCGGAAAAAGGAAATTCTGGGCGAATTAAACGAAAGCCGCCGGCGCTTTACGAAGATGTTAAAACCTTTAACCGACCTTTCGGGAAACCGCAGTGTCACGGCAAGGCAGTGGCTTACGGCACTTTATGAGGTCATCACCGAAAACGATTCCTTTGAACGGATCCGGAAGATGTCGGAGGAACTTGAGCACAGCGGAAATCCGGAAAAGGCGCTTGAATATTCCCAGGTTTATAAAGAGGTGATGATGCTTTTTGAGCAGATTGTTTCGTTAATCGGGGATGAGGAAATTTCGCTTTCGGAACTATCGGAGGTTCTCGATACGGGATACGGGGAAATCCGCATCGGCATCATTCCGAAAAGCGTGGATGCGCTTCCGGTCTGCGATCTGATCCGCAGCCGGATTGGTGATGTGAAGGCATTATTTTTTATCGGTGTTAACGACGGAAATATTCCGGCGGTATCTGCGGGAGGCGGACTGATTTCCGACATGGAACGAACCGGTCTTATCAGTCAGGGAATGGACCTGGCACCGGACCGCGCGGGCGAGAGTTTTACGGAGCAGCTTTATCTTTATCAGATTCTTACAAAGCCGACGGAAGAACTGAACCTTTCCTTTCTTTCCGTGACGGAAACCGGTGAAAGCAAGAAACCGTCGTATTTAATCGGCGAGCTTAAGAAAATGTTTCCCGCCCTTTCCGTTTCGGACGAGACGGGGAAACTTGCCCGTATCGATGAAACGGATATCGAAAAGACCTTCGACGAACATAATATTCTGTCCGAAAAGGATTTAAAGAGCGAATTCGTTGCCTTTCTTTCGGAGTATGTAAACGGATACATGTCCGGGAAAGAAACGGAATACGTAAAGAAACTGTATGCCGTTTTATGTGCGGATCCGGAAAATGAAAAGTGGGTGAAAAGAACGGTCGAAAACGCGTTTTCAAGCTACAATCCGACAAAACTCGAACAGTCCGTTGCCTCCGCTTTGTACGGCGAAATCATGGAGTGTTCCGTCAGCAGCCTTGAGCGGTTTGCGGGATGTGCCTATGCACATTTCCTAAGATACGGACTCGGATTACAGGAGAGGGAAACGGGGGAGATTGATCCAAGCGATCTCGGAAACATTTCTCACAAGACTCTCGAATTATTCGGAAAATACTGCAGGGAAAACCATGAGGATTTTGCCCTGATTTCCCTTAAAAAGACGGAGGAAATCATCGACGTATTGACGGAACAGCTGCTTTCTTCCTACCGTGACGGAATTTTTAAGGAGGAAGCGGGAAGCGAATTCATGGAAAAACAGGTCAGACGAATCCTGAAACGATCGGTGGCCGTTTTAAAGAACCAGCTTTCGAAGGGAGATTTCGTGCCGGCTTCGTATGAACAGGAGTTTAAACGGCTTTTATCGGATCCGGGGGCACTTCTTGTCGGAAAAATCGACCGTGTCGACACTTTCACCGGAGAAGATACCGCCTATGTCAAAATCGTTGATTACAAGACCGGATCGAAAGATTTCGAAGAAGAACTGTTCCATGCGGGTGTACAGCTCCAGACGGCTGTTTATTTAAGCGAGGCGGTAAAGAAATATGCGACCGATCATCCGGACAAAACGGTGAAACCGGGGGCCATGTTCTACTGCCGCATGCAGGATCCTTTCTTCGAAAGTTACGACGAATCGGAAGAGAAGAGGGAAAGCGAACGAAACATCGCACTCCGTCCGACCGGACTCCTTTCCGGGGACGAGGCGACGTTAGGGCACCTCGAGCGTGAGCATAAGGACGGAAAAAGCGAAGTGATTCCGGCAACCTATAAAGACGGAGCGGCGAACGGAAAAACCGGAAACAAGGCGGTAAAAAACGAAGAAGAGATGCAAAAGATTTTAGCCGAGGCCGATGAAAAGGTCGAAAGCCTTGCAAAAGAGATTTTATCCGGCAAAATCGATGTCAGTCCGCTTGTATGCGGGGATAGTTACAATGCGTGTGAATACTGTGCATTTCGTTCTTCCTGCGGATTCGACGCAAGGCTTCCGGGATATGCGGTCCGAAAGGGTGCGGGCGGGACAGAAGAGACAAAGAGCGAAGATGAGTAAGCCGGGCGAAGATGAATAAGCCGGGCGGCAGGGCTGGATAAAGGAACCGGAAATCGTTAAGAGAGACAAATCATTATGAGTGAAATTAAATATACACCTGCGCAGGAGCAGGTCATTGAAATCAGAGACAGGAACGTTTTGGTATCGGCAGCGGCGGGAAGCGGAAAAACCGCGGTTTTAACGGCGCGTATTGTGGACCGTTTATGCGATGATAAACATCCGGTGTCCATTGACCGGATGTTAATCGTGACATTCACCGATGCGGCGGCAACCGAAATGCGTGAAAGAATCGGAAAAGCAATCTCCGAGCGGCTCTTGAAGGAGCCGGGAAACGTGCATTTACGCAAACAGCAGACCCTGGTGCATACGGCACTGATTATGACCGTGCACGGATTCTGTCTTTATTTAATCCGCAATCATTTTGACGCCATCGGAATCGATCCTTCTTTTCGTGTGGCTGCCGATGAGGAAACGAAACTGATTTTGGAGGAATCCATTGAGCAGGCGGTTTCGGAAATGCAGCAAAACGACCGGGAAGGCTATGAACTTTTATGGGACCATTTTACACCGGGATTTTACGATACCGCACTGAATGATGTGTTAAAGAAAGTGCATTATGCGGTACAGTCCGAGCCGTTCCCCGAAGACTGGTTCGAAGAAATGAAATTAAAGCTTGCTTCCTTCTCGGAGTCGCCTGAAAAAGGAGAAGCGTATGCCTATGCGTTTCGCTACGAGACGGAACTTTTATCGGACATCCAAAGCGAAATCCGGGATATGATTGCCTTATCCGAAAGTGATGCCGGACCGAAAAAATACCTTCCCGCACTGAAGGAGGATTTTTCCTATGTGGAATCCCTGCTTGCGGCGAGCGGATTTAAGGATAGAGGAAAAATACACGCCGCGCATTCGTTCCCCCGGCTCGGAACGGAAAAAGAATCCCCGTACCGGGAATATGTCAAATCCGTACGTGACCGCTATAAGAAAATTCTGTCGGAGAAAATAATCGCAAAACTGTATCTGCTGCCTTTTGAAGAAGCCTGTGCGGATGATGTCAAAACCGCAGCCGTTTTGCAAAAACTGCTGGAACTTTCGGAGAACCTGTACCGGATTTACGGGGAAAACAAGAGAAAGAAAAATTTAATCGATTTTTCCGACATGGAGCACTTCGCTTTAAAAATACTGATCCGCAGGGAAAACGGGGAAAATATACGCACGGAAGTTGCCGAAGGCTACCGGCGGTATTTTGAAGAAGTCATGGTCGATGAATACCAGGACAGCAATTATATTCAGGAAACACTTTTAGAAGCGGTTTCGAATATTACGGAGGATAAGGGAAACCGTTTTATGGTGGGCGATGTCAAGCAGAGTATTTACCGGTTCCGTCTTGCCAGGCCGGAGATTTTCCGGAAAAAATATAACAGTTTTTCCATGGACCAAAGCAAAAGGGATGTACGCATCGATCTTTCTTCGAATTTCCGAAGCCGGACGGAAGTGCTTGAAAGCGTAAACCGTGTCATGAAAGACTGCATGCACGAAAGCGTCGGGGAAATCGACTATGATGAAAATGCCGCACTTTCATATGGGGCAAAGTATTACGGTGAGGCCAATGCCGATTACCGGAGTGAACTTCTGGTTCTGAATGCGGATAAGTGGAAGGAGACTCCCATTAAGGATAAGACGATATGGCAGAGCATGGTAATTGCCAACCGGATTAAACTTTTGATGGAAGAAGGTTTTCAGGTGACGGACCATGTGGAAGACGGGCATGCCGTTCTGCGTCCGGTCCGTTATTCGGATATTGTCATTTTAGTCCGCAGTGCAAAGAACCGGACGGGAACCATTAAATCGACGCTCGAGGCACTCGATATTCCGACCATGGTGATTTCCAGGGAAGGATATTTCATGGCCCCGGAAGTGATTCTGCTTTTAAATATCATTTCCGTAATCGATAACCCGAGACAGGACATTCCGCTGCTCGGGGTACTGCATTCGGTATTCGGGAATTTTACCGAAAACGAACTGGCGCAGATCAAAGGGAAACGGAAAGAGCTTCTTTTATGGGATGCCCTGACTCTTTATTCACAGTTCGGCGGGAATGTGAAACTTCGTTTTAAGGTATCGGATTTTATCCGGAAACTGGATTCGTACCGGGAACTTGCCGCAAGAATAAGTGTATATGAATTGTTAATCCGGATTCTCGATGAGGAAGGAATCGGCGATTATTATCGTGCCCTTCGTTTCGGGGAACAAAGAATCGCCAATATACGCATTCTGCTTCAGAAGGCCGAGGAATATGCATCGACCGGATATACCGGGCTTTTCGATTTTATCCGTTATATCGAAACGGTCCGGAATAAGGATATCGATTTCGGGGAAGCCAATATTGAAGATGAAAATGCCGATGTTGTACGGATTTTTACGATGCATAAAAGCAAGGGGCTGGAATTTCCCGTCTGTTTCCTTTTCGGCATCGGGGATTCCATTGCGCCGAAAAATTCGGACAGCGAAGTTGCCATTGACGACGAACTCGGAATTACGGCGGAATATGCGGATTTAGAAAAACGAATCCGGCATAAATCGCTTTCGCGGACGGCCGTTCTATTAAAAGATTCGAAGCAGCAGAGGGGAGAAGATTTAAGAATTCTTTATGTTGCCATGACCAGAGCAAAGGAAAAACTGATTTTAACCGGATGCATCCCGGGAAAGAAACTGAACGAAGAGGCAGGGGAAAACAGGCCGTTTCGCGTAACGGAGGTTCTTTCGGCGTCAAGTTATATGGATTTTCTTCTGCCGGAAGCCAAAAGAAACCCGGATTTATTCGATTTGGTTACCTGTGAGCCGGTTGAAGAGGAACAAAAAGATTTCGAATCCGGCGTAAGCCGTGAGATGTTAAAACAGGAACTTTTGTCCGTTCCGGCCGGAAAAGCGTTTGTTTCGAAGCTTTATCCTCACAAAAGCTTAAGGGAAGTCTTTACCAAGACCTGCGTAACGGAGTTAAAATCCGCGGCCTTTGAGGAAGAAAACGAGGGCAGGGACGAACTTTATAAAGAGAAAAACGAAGAATATACGGTTTCGGCCTATGTTCCGGATTTTATGAGAAAAGAAGAAAAAACCGTATCCGGTGCTTTATTCGGAACCGCACATCATCGTATAATGGAACTGCTTCCTTTTGACGATTTAACCGACGAGGATTTTAAGTCCGGTGAGGAAATCTTAGAGCGGAAAGTGGAGCGGATGAGACAAAACGCCGTCACGAAAGAGGCGATGAGCGCCGATGAAAATGAACGGATTAAAACTACAAATGTAGTTAAATTCCTCGAGACGCCTTTGGCACTCCGTATGAAGAAGGCATATGAGGCCGGGAAACTCTACCGGGAGCAGCCGTTTGTCATTTCGCTTCCGGCAAGCGATGTAAACAAAGCATTTCCTTCGGAAGAAAAGGTTTTATTGCAGGGTGTGATTGATGCCTATTTTGAGGAAGACGGTGAGCTGGTTTTACTTGATTACAAAACCGATGCAAAAGTGGATGAAGAGGAACTGATGAAACGCCACGGCATGCAGCTTATGTATTATAAAAATGCACTTGAGCGGCTCGAGAAAAAGAAAGTGAAAGAAGTGTATATCTATTCGTTTTATCTGGGAAAAGAAATCCGTGTGGATGTATAATGTATTTGTTAATACGTAAGGAAAACCGGTAAGAACCGGACAAACCGGTAAGAACCGGACAAAAACGGATAAAGAAGAAACAGATATCAGTGGGAATAGTTTTATGGTTGATAAAATTGTATTGCCGGAAGATGTGAAAAAAATCATAACGAAACTGGAAGAGGCGGGCTTTGAAGCTTATGCGGTCGGAGGCTGTGTCAGGGACAGTCTGCTGCATAAAGAACCGAAGGACTGGGATATTACGACAAGTGCTACTCCTATGGAGGTGAAGGGGATTTTTCCGGCTACCATCGACACCGGGATTAAACACGGGACCGTGACGGTCATGCTTCACAGAGTGGGATATGAAGTGACCACCTATCGCGTGGACGGGGAATATGAGGACGCCAGACATCCGAAGGAGGTAACATTTACCCGCAGTTTAAAAGAGGATCTTTGCCGCAGGGATTTTACCATCAATGCCATGGCATACAGTGAAAGAAGCGGAGTCGTGGATTTATTCGGCGGATGCGAAGATCTTGAAAATAAAGTCATCCGCTGCGTGGGAGAACCGTCGGAACGTTTCTCGGAGGATGCGCTTCGTATGATGAGGGCGGTTCGTTTTTCGGCCGCACTCGGTTTTGAAATCGAGGAAAAAACGGCTGAAAGCATAAAGGAACTAGCGCCGACACTGGTAAAAGTCAGCGCGGAGAGGATCCGCACGGAACTTGAAAAAACCGTTGTAAGCCCGAATCCCGACCGGATGAGGACCGCCTACGAACTCGGCATTACCGGAGTTGTTTTTCCGGAGTTTGACCGCATGATGGAGTGTGAGCAGAATAACCGCAATCACTGCTACAGTGTCGGGGAACATACCATTCATGCCATGGAGAATTCCGCGGAGGAGCGGATTTTAAGGCTGGCACTTTTATTCCACGATGTCGGAAAGCCGCTTTGCAAAACGACGGATGAGGAAGGATCGGATCATTTCCACGGTCATCCGGAGGTTTCGGAAAAACTGGCTCATGAGATTATGAGGAGACTGAAATATGACAATGCGACGATTTCGAAAGTCTGCCGGTTATGCCGCTGGCACGACCTTCGCATCGAGCCGAGGCCGAAATACTTAAGGCGTGCCATCAATCGTCTGGGAGAAGATCTTTTCCCGATTTTTTTTGATGTGCAGCGTGCGGATGTGCTGGCGCAGAGCGATTTCAGGAGAACGGAAAAAATCGAATGGATTGAGAAAAACGAACAGGATTACGAGGAAATTTTACGAAAGAGAGAATGTCTCTCCCTTAAGGACCTTGCTGTTTCCGGAAGGGACTTAATCGATGCCGGAGTAAAACCCGGAAAGGATGTCGGGGAAATTTTAAACCGCATGCTGGAAGAGGTTTTGGATAATCCGGAGAAAAATGATAAAGAATATCTGATGAGCATGTATGTAACTCATGAAGAGTAATTCCGTATGAAAGAACCGGAAGTACGGAAGTGTAACAGGAACGGAACCGGTATAAAATAAGATCCGACGGAGAAAATCGATGACGGAAATTACGGTATCCGTAAGGCATCTGGTGGAATTTCTGCTTCGGCACGGCGATATTGATTCCTATCGCACGAGAAGCCCGGAAGATGCCATGCAGGCCGGAAGCAAAATTCACAGAAAAATCCAGAAACAGGCGGGCCCCGGATATGAAGCCGAGGTGCTCCTTGCTGTTGTTGTACCCTTCGGGGACTACAGCGTGCGTGTGGAGGGAAGGGCGGACGGTGTCATTACCGATAAAGACGGCAATGTCACCATCGATGAAATTAAGGGAACCTACCGGAATCTTGATCTTTTAAAAGAGCCGGTAATTACGCATCTGGCACAGGCGATGTGCTATGCGTATATGGTACTTACGGCCGAAAAGTTAAAAGAGATTACGGTACAGATGACGTACTGCAATTTAGAAACCGAAGCGATACGGCGGTTTAAACAGATTCTCACTGCCGAAGAAATCACGGAGTGGT
>JAEEGL011822457.1_pt1 | contig 10071 bp, 10 predicted proteins | sample 9134231 | NCBI WGS metagenome assembly JAEEGL01 (sample SAMN16246548, study PRJNA631951) | gut metagenome | biome: gut microbiome; feature: rumen; material: fiber-attached | host: Bos | place: Iran: Karaj | collected 2018-10 | reverse complement strand
GCCCCTCCCCCTACCCGTGTCCGGGGGTGGACACGCCCCCGGACACCCTATACCGCTCCCGTGAATAAAAACCCATATTTCGTCTTTAAAGATCGGAGCATCCTGTCATTACGTTTCTCGAATTGTCGACGACGAAATTAATCACTATATTTGACAGCCACTTTAATAACAAATAACTATGAAAAAAAACGATAAGGGTTTTATCAGTCAAACAATGCTGATAGTTTCCATTGCTGTTGTCGTTCTCCTGGTGCTTCTTGTCGCTATTTACTTAATAGGTGATGCGAGTGTTGGATTTACATTGCAACAGTTTGTGGGAATCATCATCGCAGCCGCTTTATCTGGAGTTATTACGTTGCTCCTATTAAAAGCTCAAAATGACACTTTGCAAGAGCAACGGAAGGGCGAAGCTTAACGGGACAAGGATGTCAAGATCTACTCGAACAAGATTGCCGCTTTTTCCTCCTTTAACAAGGCTGTATGGCAAAAGGATTTGGACAATTCAGATCCAGCCCAGGTCGTAGAGATAATTAAAACCATTCGAAAAGAGCTATATAGCAAAGCTATCTTATACCTGAACTCCAACGAGATAAATGAGATAATCTCCATAATTAATAATCGTGGAAGTCAGACATTTCAGGGTATTCTTTCCCCTATCGTAGATGTTATGAACAAGAATGCAGGAAGAACCTTGTCTGACGAATCCACCCCTGATGAGAGTGATCAGCACTACAGAAAGAGTTGCCAGGATCTCTGGGTTGAGTTTAACAACTGGATTCATTCATACGACGATTTATTGGATCAAAGTGAAGAGACTGTCTTGGAGAATGAGAGCAAACCAGCCGATATAAAGCAAGAAGAAAAACAGCCAGCAGAACAACAAACCAAAACCTTCAATCGTCAGCCCTGGCACTTCTGTATGTGGAGTTCAGAGCAACTCAATCGTCTTGACAAAGGAGAAAACGAACTTTCTCTTGTTGAATATGGAGAGAATTGGAGAACAAAACAAGTCAAACAAGTTCAACCCAACGATATAGTTTTCCTCTTCAGAGGAAACTGGCGGTATTCCGGTGTCTTCAAAGCGATTGGTTGGAGAGTTTTCTTCTACTCTACAAATGAGGAAGGTGTGAGAGTTGTAACCGAGGAGGTTTCTGAAGGGATTAGTCCAGTTTTCCAAGGTAAAATCCAAGCAATCAGCGATGTTGAGGACACGCTCAAGAAATATGATATATATGAGAGTTTCGAAGATGGTGCAACTCTATGTGCCAATGTGATTGTTGAAAAACTCTCTTACATACGTGACGGTGTTGTCACTCCCAACAGCACTTACAGAAAAACCATTTCACGCTATGACCGCACCTATGCAATAAGACTTCTTGAAAAGTTCTTTGATGCAGATCCCTCTTGCCGAGAGACCTTCGAAAAGAGCCTCCCTGGATTCCTCAAGGAGAATAATCTTTGATGCTATGCCAAAAGTATTTGAAGTCACTCCAAAGAGAGCCATTCGCCGTAATGGTCAGGTTCTCACGCCGGATATGACCATTACGGTTACTACCCGAAGTCAAACCAATTCACCATTCAATAACGGAGCCATGGAATTGAAAGAAGTGTATATGAGAATTTACGGTTTTGACTATAAGAAGGCTTGTTGTTCCTCTGCTGATTTCACATATGAGGTACTCGGATAGATAGAAAGGTTGGCAGTGTTGCCAACCCTTCTATTATCATCTTCGGGATTAAGAGATTATTATAACTCCCACTTCTTTTTGAACACGCCTAAAAGGAACTCTTGTCTCTTTTCAACAACATCTGGCGTCCACTCGCTGTATTGGAGTACCTGGGTGGTTAGGGCATATGCACTTGTACCATTCCTCCCGGTAAAGTATTTAATCTTCTTCTCTTCAAAATCATAATTCTGAGCTTCAGAGTTCTTACGCCTTGCAAGAGGAACAAGATTCCCGATTTTGTGAATCCATTGCTTCCGCTGTTCTTCTGTCCAAAGTCTAGTCCATTCACTGTCTTCCTTGGGTGTTTGCGGCAAGACATGCTCAATTGTAAATATCTGTGTCTTATAGGTAGCAGCGTTGTCCGACACGAATGAATCCAGGCGAAGCATCAAATAATTACGTTTATTTGAAGTCATTGTATAGACATCGGCATTCAGCTGATTTATAAAACTCGTTTTCTCGTTTTCAGATAATTCAATCTCGTCACCATACTCCAAACACGAGTTATTCTCTAACTCAGTTAAGATTCTGGCGTAACGCTGTACTCGCTGATGAATGTCCCAAGAAGTCGCCCTCATGGATGCAGCAAGGCGTTCAAGCTTTCCAAAAAAACCAGCAAGCTGTTCGGTCTCGTCCTTATGATGAATGTAGTAATACATAGCAACAGGAACCCAGTCTGTATTATCTATCCTATTTAGCCAACGCAGAGTCCCATTTACACTCTCCGCATCATCTGTCGATGTGTATTCCGCATTTTTGATGACGAGGTATGAAAGGGCATATGGATCCAATGTCTCATCAATAAAATGCGTAGCCACATTGTGGTCCAACTTCGGAAGTACTTCTTTCAGGAATTCTTCTTGCAAAGTTTTCTTTTGGTTTCTTTTCAAATAAATCATCCGCATCTGACCAAAAAGGTCGTTAAACCCGTCTCTTCCCAAATCGGTTTCAAGATTCTCCCACTTCTGTGTATAGGTATCTCGTTTGTCATCATCGATGGCGCCGATTACCGTAGCCTTAATTATATCTGTGGCTAGTAGGCTAAGGCCTCTGCTGTTCATAACAGAAAAGACCCTATAAGCAGACTGTTCAGATGAAGTGGAGACAGCTACAAGATAACACTTAGTCATCAAAAAGATGCAAAAATCATCAATCTCACTTTGAGATGAGAACTTACTATCAATTCTCTCCGAGAGCAGTCTTGCATTTAGTATAATATTCCCTTTTGCTTCTGTATCCTGCTTGTTTGGATCAAGTTTAATTAGTTCCTCAATATTAAAACCCTGAACGTATTTCTCAAAAAAAGCATTGTCACGATTCCTTATCCGAAGCCGAGGACGTGATGGAAGGCCTTCGTATTTCTTTCCTTTTTCAAGAATATAATCCCTTAATTCAGCTCCTCCTTCTGGCAATCTAGACGCAAGGACTGAAAGAAAGATAGTGAGAGTAGTCAAACGCTGCTGTCCATCAATAACATCGGCATGAGGAGAGGCTTCATCCTTTATCAATACAATACTTCCCAAGAAATAATTATCTTCGGAGAGATCGCGGTCATTATAAGCCTCGTATAAGTCATCAAACAATTTACCTGTTTGTTCTTCCGTCCATGCGTATGGTCTTTGATACGGGGGTATGTCAAAGTCAAATTCTGAACTAAAGATTTTGGAAAGAGGATACTCTTGTCCTTTAATTGGAGTACTCATTTTATTAATTCTCTTAGAACTACATATTAAATGGGAGATAGAAAACTGTTTATTCTATTTATGTCTATTCTTATCCCTTGCGACCTCCTGCCAATATAGAGACTCATACCGACGCCGCTCACTCTCCTTCTTTTCCTTCTCAATTTCCCTGTTGAGAAGCTCGGCCCCCATCATTCCAAGCAATAACTCCGAACGAGCATCCAAACCAGGGCTGTCGTCCTGATCTTCATCTATTGTAATATCCTTACCTATAGGGCCTTTTGAGGTATAAGCGCTGGCGCAGATATAGATGAGAATCAAATACATAAGAATGATTGCAACACCGCAAACGATGAAGAACCACCCACCCTCGCAGACCACGTAAAGATAAAAGCAAAGACCGGCGAAGGGGCCCATCAAGGCCAAGAGAATGATACAGAAAAGAATAAAACGGAAAACGGGGAGTTTTTCGTCATTCGGTTTATTCTTATCACCTTTTTGAGTCTTTTCTTTCATACAAATCAAGGTCAAGTATAAATCATCGTGTCCATGATTCAAGGGTCTCCTTTACCTGTTTGTAAAGTTCAACCTTCGCTTCGGAGGTAATGGCATTGCCATGAGGAAAAGGGACATTGAAGAAAACCTATCGGATTCGTCAACCAACTTCCCCAAGTTACCATATTTGACATTTTCTTTGCCAAGGAAATCCTTTACAAAGCGCTTTATGACCTTGCTATGGAGCAACACAACAACCTTTGGTTTGTTATTGATGATGGTTTGCTTCAGGTCTATGCAATTCTGAATGGTAGGATTTACCACCCTACTATCGCTTTCCACATGGAAATTGATAAGGTCGGTAACGCCATATTCCCAACCATTCGCATTGATTTTGGATGAGCCAAAGACCACATTATCTGCAATATTCATATTTACAGGACTCGTTATCAATCCCGAGTCGTACAACTGGTTCCAAAATGAGGGGTTCGTAGAAAAGTAATGCCCTTTCCTGCTTGAAGTGTTTGCAGGGTTCAGTCCTACAAATAATACATCTAATCCGTGTCTGACAAAAGGATAAAGCATTATGTATCAAGCAAAAGATGGTTTTGTGTCATTCCAACTACAAAGATAATAAAAAAGCAAGCCTTTTGACCACTTATGCTCATGGTCTACAGTTTTGTGGTCCACAAAGTTGTGGACTAAAGACTTTTAAGAGTGTAACTGTTTTATGGATAGTTGGAGCAGCGGTCATAGAACTACTACTCATACAATCAATACTTCTGTTTCGATGGTATCACTCCTCGTACGCCTCCCTTAGGATTCTGAACATCCCCCACGTAACGAGGAATGAGATGCATGTGGACATGGAAAACGCTTTGACCCGCAGCCGCGCCCACATTAACCCCGATATTATAGCCATCAGGATGATATTTCTCTTCTACTATACCCTTAACTCGATCCAGTAGAGACAGTAAATCCTGACGCTCCTCCTCTGTCAGATCAAAAAAGGAAGCAACATGCCGCCTGGGGATAATCAGCGCGTGTCCAGGGGAAACAGGGAAGCCATCGAAAAAAGCCAGGGAGAGCGAAGTCGAAGCGATTATTTCCCGTTCCTGTTCAACTATGCAAAAAGGACAATTCTCATTCATAAGTGGGAACATTTATCCAAGGGGCAAAACCCATGTTAGTTGCGGTCTGAGCCATTGGTGCGAATTCGTTCTTGAACAATCCGTAAAAACGTTCATCAGACGCATCAATCAATTCCGAAATTGAACAACGGAAAACCAAATAGTCTTCAAACAATTTATCGGAGGGGTTCGAAGAATAATTTGCACGTAGAGCAGCATGTTGAAGCTTAGTCATTGGCTCCAAATACCTATCTAAAGAAGGGATGCAATTGCTCTTGGAGGAATTGACAGAAGAATCGGAAGGAAGCAGGTTCCAGAGCAAATCGTGGACGACGAAACTCCAGGGAATAAAGTGATCCAAATCATAACTACCAACCTCCAATTCCGCCCCCGTATAAATACAATGAATATGGCCTACCGATTCTATGTATCGGTTCCAAAACCGATGCTGTTGGGTCAATGGTGAACGCTGTAATGGCCGAATCAATTTAGAAGGAATATCTGGCACATTGGGATTACGTTTTTGCAGAAAGATAGAAAGATTCCAAAAGGAGAAATCTTTCAAGATCACCGCATTCTTGATCAGATAATCCACCCACATCTCATCAACGACAATAGTTTGACCATGAATCGCGTACGGGCAACTATTCATATAGGAAATAGAATGCTCTACCACCTGAGAATCAGTCGATTTAGGGATCCAAGGAGAGAGAAATCTATAAGGGACATTCAGTGTGAAAACATGAAGCAACTTATGGACTGCAGGATCATCAACGTTTTGGAGAATCTTATTTCTCACGGCATCCCGGCTGGCATCAATAGGGATGTTCAAATAGCGTTGAATCGCCAGAATGTTGGTCTCTAGTGAGTCCATCTTCCCAAATGAGAGCCGGAAATAATGGATTGGATACCATGCTTCCGCAATCATCCCCGCGATAATTTCATCAAAGGAAAAACGACGCCGCCCCGAATTGGAACATATCAGATCAATAATCGACACGAACCAATAGAACTTGTATGTCGCGGTGGTATTATCATAAATCCGCGACAAACGTCCTGCATCTATTTTCCCCTCAGAAGGCAAAAACATAACGACTCGGTATAACTATTTCTTCAACGAACATCTCTCGATGAAAGATGCGACGTCTTTATTACAACAAAAAACAAAACACCCCTTTTTGCCTCTGGACATCAAAACCCGATAGATATTCTTGACATACTTGTCCAGATCGTCCCCGGCATTCATGTTATGGGTTACTCCTGGAACAGCCTTAAGGCAATCATGAACAGGATCATAAGTTAAATCGGGGCCGATGATGACTCCAATATAATCCAATTCCAAACCTTGTATGGAAAAGACACATCCGACCTGATTAATCCCTTCAGGTTCCAAGGCCCAGGTATCTGCTGAAGAAGCATAATTATTCCGAAACGGTGCTCGAGCCGGCTTCAAGGTTTCCCAAGGCATCGCAAAGTTATAATCATCCAAAACCACTTCCTTTTTCAAATCGCCCTCCGGAGTTAGTTCTCCCTTCCATTCCCAACAATAACCGGCGGCAATTCGAGCGGACTGCTTAGGATTCCCATTCGGCTGATCCAATTCCCTAATCTTAGCATAGAGCTCATTTGGTGAGTCAAAGACACGGAAATCGTACTCTTTCTTATCAAAGGTGGTTTGCACACTATTATATGGCCTATATAGGGTCTCATCTAACCAATCAAGATAATTGTCCGATCCATTGCACCGAAACTGAGACTTCAGTTCGAAATCCAACACCGTAACCTCGCCGACGAATGAACTATCCACATCGGAGATATTATCCTTCTTTTTTATATCCGACTTAAGATCCTTAATTCTAGCTTCAAGTTTGGTTAATTCTTGGGAAAACTGGCTTGCAGTAAAACACTCTCTCCGGTCAATCAAATCAAAGCGCCTCTTTTCCAAACGGGGCAACCGAGTCTCCAGTTTACCGATTTCTACAAGAAACGCCTGTTTTTCATCGTTCAACCTGGACTTATAGCTCTCAGCAGCATTGCGTATCAACTCGGAAGTACCAATCTCTGTGCTTGTAATTGCCTGATGATCATCAATGAAAAAGACGCAGACTTTTGAACAGTAAATGAGGGATATTACCTGAGAAAGGTGAGTCGTCTCATACTTCTTGTCAGACATATGGTTAGACGAATTACTGATACGATGAGCTTCATCTACCAACAGAACGTCCAGTTCATTCTCTTTGTAATGATACGGTTTGAACTCAAAGATATTCCGAACAAGATTCCCCGCATCCCCAGCCCTATTGTTATTGACTTGGATATCTTTGAGTTTGGCTTTCAAGTTGTTTCTCAATGCCTTGGAACGAGTCGTAAAGAAACTATTAGGATACTTGCCTTCGTGCGCCAATTGGGAAAGAATATGAAGGGCTATTACAGTCTTCCCCGTTCCCGGACCGCCTTTGACAATAACGACAGTCTTCCCTTGTGAATTGATAGTTCTTTCAATTTCCCCAAATATCGCCTCGCTGGCCACAAGTTGATCTTGAATCAAAGTAAACTCAGTGATTCCTTTGAACATGTTTGCGGCCGCGTCCATCAAGTTCTTGGACGGTCGGATGGGACTATCCTGAACATTATTGAAAATGCGGAATCCGTCTCCGAGGCACAGTAGTTTGTTGATTCTAGATGCAAGTTCCAGAACCTGATTCCCTGCATAAAGCGGGAAACGGTCCAATATCGCATGATAATGATTGGAGTAGAGATCCGCCGGGTTGAGCGAGGAATCGTAATTATAGCAATAGGCAATACCAGTTAATTTGCACTGATCCTGAAACGCTTCAACATAATCCGTGAGATACTGCTGGTAATTGGCAACTTGCTGGGAAGGATGAGCGACGGGGTGATAATGACCTCCAGTGAAGGCCTCCACTTGAAATACTCCTGTGGAATACAATTCAGATACGGAAGAATTGCTCCACTGCTTCAGTTCAATATGAACGACATTACTTTTCAAGTCCTCCCCTTTACCATAGAGCATACAGTCTATTCTGCTACAACCATGAGGTATCCGGTATTCAAACGAAATATACGTATCGGATGGTACACCCGCGACCGTGAGTAAATTTTGAATTTCCGGGGCATTATGAATCCATGATTGAACCTCAGAATCCCCAAAACCAATCCGATTAAGTCTGGCTGATTCTTGCATTTTTTGAGCAAACCTGTGTAAGACGACATCAAGAATGAAATCATCTTTCGAGGCACTATACAACACTCTACTCATGGTTGCTAATATGCAAGGTGCGTATGCAAATATACAAACAAAAGGTCTAAAAAAGAAGGGGTTATATCATCCGAAGTATCCGGACTCCGTACTCAAAAGAGAGCGGCTTTGAGACTTGTCCAAAAACGATGGAATTACTATATTTGTGAATCACTCAGCACACTAATAACAATGAACGACATTGAGACCATTCAGGCCGAACTTCGCAAGTTCAACCAGGAGCGGGATTGGGACCAATTCCACAACGGGAAAGACCTCGCAGTAGCCATTTCCATCGAAGCAGGTGAGTTATTGGAAGCATTTCTTTGGAAATCGCCCGAGGATGCCAAAGTCGAAAAGGTCCGTGAGGAACTGGCCGATGTGCTTAATTTCGCCTTCCAGATGGCTGACAAATACAACCTGGACATCAAGGAAATCATGCTGGAGAAGATTCGGAAAAATGCCGAAAAGTATCCTGTAGAAAAGGCGAAAGGGTCTGCAAAAAAGTATAATGAAATCTAGACGATATGCCTTCTCCGGTTTTCTTTACTACTGCCGAAGACACACAGTTTCTTCAGGAGTTCCAGGAAAGAATTAAGAATGATCCCAGGGTGAAGGACCCCCAGACTTTCCTTAATTATCCTATTGTTTATATTCATTATTGGCCTTCTCAGACTATCTCCTATACGGAGAAAAAAACAGGGCTTGAGAAATCCTATACCAAATACGATGTGTATGTCGGTGAGAGCAACGATTTGATTGAAAGGACCAACCAGCATTACGACACCGGCAAGAAGGCCGGTTCGGAACAAGATGCATGGCAGTACAGCCTGGTCAATATCAAGAACAACAATGAGATTCCCTACATCATCGTTATCGGCTGCAAGCATTTCAACAAGTCTTTCACTCTTGATGTCGAAAATAGGCTGATAGAATATGTTACTGCCATGCAGGAGAGTGTTCGTTGCTCCCTGAATGGCAGGGGTAATCCGCAAGGCGAGTATTATCCTTCAGATGAGTTTAATGAGGTCTTTAGTAAGATCTGGGCCGGGTTAAGAAGAATCAACCGAAAACTCTTCTTATCTGAATCCAAGATTAAGGATTCTGCCATCTTCAAAGCCTCTCCGTTAAAGAAGCTTACACCAGAACAGAATAGCGCAAAAGAACTAATCATTCGAAAAGTCTGTGACGCCTTTGAAAGTGGCAGAGATGGTCAGCTGATATTTGTGCAAGGAGAAGCCGGAACTGGAAAAACTGTCTTGACCACTTCGACTTTCTATGAGTTGATTAAAAGAGGAGAAGAGACACCCATGCCCGGCGAGCCTCAGTTTCCCAAGATGAGTTGTTATTTGATGGTCAATCACATACAGCAAGTTAACGTATATGAGCAGATGGCCAAAAGGTTGAATCTCGGGGAGAATATCGTCAGCAGACCGACAACGTTCATCAATAGATACAGCAAGGATAAAAAAGTGGATGTTGCCTTCATTGATGAAGGTCACCTTCTCTGGACACAGAATAATCAAGGATATCAAAGTGATTCCGATAATCAGCTACAGGACATCATTGATCGTGCCCGCGTGACAGTTATCATGTTTGACGAATATCAGGTGCTTACGACTGAAGAGTATTGGGAACCTTCCATACTTGAAAAGTACAAGCAAATGTCCAAGCGGCAGAATAACTATATCAGTCTGAGCCATCAACTGCGTATGGAGTGTTCTCCGTCTACAATGGAGTGGATCAATGACTTTGTTCTCAAGAAGAAAATCGGCCTT